>ERZ773072.749-NODE-749-length-17173-cov-4.938953_pt1 | contig 17173 bp, 16 predicted proteins | sample MGYA00580617_ERZ773072 | MGnify/ENA primary metagenome ERZ773072 (study PRJEB29015, sample SAMEA2737970) | human oral metagenome | biome: human oral; feature: human-associated habitat; material: dental | place: China | collected 2122 ...
CTAGCACAAACACTACAGGCATCACAGCCTGTGCTAGCATGGACTTTCCTCATGAGAGAAAGCTCTCACGCGATTATCCAAAAATTGCACGATTCATCTTTTATGTCTTAAAAATCACGATCTACGACTTGTTTCCCGAAGACTTCTTTTTCTAGACGATTTAAGCGTTTCAAAATATCGAAGTTTGTCGTAGTAGTGACCTGAGGAAACTCATGCTTTGGAGCAGATTCAGGAACTGATGGACTCGGAGTTGCTTGGCTCGTTTTCTTCGCTAATTCTTCACGGAGCCGAGCGTTTTCTTCTTTCAATTCCTTCACTAAGGCAGCATAGGTTTCATAGTCTTTGATGACATCATCCAAAAACTCATTTACCTCAACTTTACTAAATCCACGAACTTCTTTTTTGAAATCTTGATCAAAAATATCTTTCGCAGTAAAAATAATACTTGCCATCATTCTCTCCGTTCTAGTTAATCATAATCATTATATAAAAAATGAGGAGCAAAAATCAAGGTAAATCACTTATTTTTCGCAAATTTTTTCCGCTACTTCATTTAAGTCATCAAAGTTTAATCTTTTGACATGATACTGATCCATTTCTAGCATCATTTTGTAAAGATATTTGAGATTTGTTTCATGTTCTGGGTCGTAAAATAAATAAGCACCATCTGTATTTTCTAACAAAAAAGTATTGTATTCTTTAAATTGGCCTGGCTGTCTATAAGAGGGATAGGCATACTTGACAAAATTAACCTGTTTAAAGCGACTTAGGACTTCTTGATTGGCCTCATTCCAGTTCTCTCCTTGATTTTCAAACATAAAAATTGTGGCCAACTGTATCTCGTATTCTTTTTTTAATTCCTGAGCAACCTCTAAAACCCAAGCTTCAAAACCTAAATTCCCTGTAAAAATCAACCACTTGACTCCCTCTTCCAAAAAACGGACTAAATCCCTACGAATCGCTTCTTTAATTATTGGAAGTCGGGGGTCCTTAGCTGTCAGAATTCCCAATTCAAATGCCTTATAACCTGTAATCAGTAAACTATTCATTATTTCCCCTTCCTTCTTCATTTTGTGATATAATAGAGTGATGTAATTGTACCAATAAGGAGAATTATGGTCAACTATCCTCACAAACTTAGCAAGAAATCTTCTTCGCCCCTCCAGAGGAAGCAAAGTGTGAATTTTGCCAATCGAGGGATGACATTTGAAAAAATGATTAATGAGAGCAATCAATACTACCTTTCTAGAGGGATAGCGGTTATTCATAAAAAGCCAACACCCATCCAGATTGTAAAGGTGGACTATCCTCATCGCAGTCGGGCAAAGATTGTAGAAGCTTATTTTCGCCAGGCATCTACCACAGACTATTCTGGTGTTTATAAAGGATACTACATTGATTTTGAAGCAAAAGAGACCCAGCAAAAACAAGCCATGCCGATGAAAAACTTTCATCAGCACCAGATTGATCACATGGCTGCAGTCGTCCAACAGGGGGGAATTTGTTTTGTGCTCTTGCATTTTGCAAAGCTCAATGAGACCTATCTACTGCCCGCTCCTTCCTTAATCGACTTTTACAACATTGATCACGGCAGTAAATCTATGCCATTGACCTTTATACAGGAAAATGGTTATCGTATCGAGACAGATCGACTTCCAAGCGTCCCTTATCTCGATATTATCGAACAGAATCTACTAGGCGGTAATTAAATGAACAAACAAACAGTTATCCAGTGGTTAAAATATGCAGCGATTGTGGCTATTTCCTTATTTTTCCTTTTACTTATTTTGGGTGGATTGGTATTTGGATACTATGCCTCAAAAGCACCGACTCTTTCTGAGAAAGACCTCATTGCAACGACATCCAGTAAAATTTATGACAATCAAAACAATCTGATTGCCGACTTGGGTGCTGAGAAACGAATCAACGTAAAAACAAATGAAATCCCAACTGACTTGGTCAATGCGATTGTGGCGATTGAAGACCACCGCTTTTTCAACCACAGAGGGGTCGACTTTATTCGTATTGGAGGAGCCTTCTTCAGTAACCTCCGAGGAGGTCGCCAAGGAGGTTCTACTCTTACACAGCAGTTGATCAAACTCACTTACTTCTCTACTTCGTCGTCCGACCAAACCCTATCTCGGAAAATCCAAGAAGCTTGGCTTGCTACTCAATTAGAGCAAAAAGCAACCAAACAAGAGATTTTGACCTACTACATCAACAAAGTCTACATGTCTAACGGAAACTACGGAATGCAAACAGCTGCTCGTAGCTACTATGCAAAAGACTTGAAGGACCTTTCTCTGCCACAAGTGGCCCTATTGGCAGGAATGCCTCAAGCACCGAACCAATACGATCCTTATACCAATCCGGAAGCTGCTCTCCAACGCCGTAATCTGGTTCTTAAAGAAATGTTGGATATGAAGTCCATTACAAACGAGCAGTACGAAAGTGCCGTCAATACACCTGTTACCGATGGCTTGCAAAGTCTAACCGGCTCTAGCAACTATCCTGCTTATATGGATAACTACCTCAAAGAAGTCATCCAACAAGTCGAAGAAGAGACCGGCTACAATGTCTTGACAACTGGTATGGATGTCTACACCAACGTCGATACCGCAGCTCAAAAACGTCTGTGGGATATATACAACTCTGACGAATATGTCAATTATCCAGATAATGAGTTGCAAGTTGCTTCTACTATCATCGACGTGACAAACGGAAAAGTCATTGCTCAGTTGGGATCCCGTCATCAATCATCTAATGTATCCTTCGGTACCAACCAAGCTGTCGAAACGAACCGAGATTGGGGTTCTACAATGAAACCTATCTCAGATTATGCTCCCGCAATTGAATATGAAGAGTATAACTCCACTGGAGTAACCATTCCTGATACGCCTTACAACTTCCCTGGTACAAATACGCAAATTTATAACTGGGATAGACAGTACTACGGCAATATCAGCATGGTCTATGCTCTCCAACAATCCCGTAACGTTCCTGCGGTCCGGGCTCTTGAAAAAGTTGGTTTGAAGAAGGCTCAGAAATTCTTGAGCAGCATGGGGATTGATTATCCAGAAATGGTATATGCAAATGCAATCTCAAGTAATACCAGTGACTCTAGCAACAAATACGGGGCTAGCAGTGAGAAAATGGCCGCTGCTTATGCAACCTTCGCAAATGGCGGTACCTATTACAAGCCTCAATATGTGAATCGGGTTGTCTTTAGCGATGGTACAACGAAGAACCTTGAAACCTCTGGAACACGAGTGATGAAAGAAGCCACAGCTTACATGATGACAGATATGTTGAAATCAGTTATCACAGCTGGTACAGGATACAATGCAAATATCTCTGGTCTTTATCACGCTGGTAAAACAGGTACCTCTAACTATGCCGACAACGAATTAAAAAAACTGACCAAAGACTACAATTACTCAAGTATTGTGACACCTGATGAATTGTTTGTTGGGTACACCACACGATATTCTATGGCTGTATGGACAGGATATACCAATCGCTTGACTCCAGTCCTAGATGATGGAGTCAAAGTCGCGACGGATGTCTACAAACAAATGATGCTGTATTTGTATGAACAATACGGATCAGGTAGCGAAGACTGGACCCAACCAAGTGGCGTATACCGTAGCGGTTCCTACCTCTATCTCAATAATGGTAAGAACAACTACAATTACTACTATTATGAGCCAAGCTATACAGTTGAAGAAACGAGCGAATCAACAGAAGAAAGCTCAAGTTCATCTAGCTCAGAAGAGAATTCTAAACACACAGAATCATCTTCTAAAGAGAATGAGCAAAATCACTAATTAGAACACACTATATTAATAAAACACGATTGTTCTTAAACAATCGTGTTTTTTATGTATCTTATTTAGAAGCCAAAGCCCCCATTGGATCCCAAGGAGCTAGGACAATCGGTTCTGCCTCATAAGCAGCTAATTCTTCCGCCGTCAACAGTTCCTTATGAACGACTATTTGGTAGGTGTATTCGTCCATCCAGGCGTCAGAGGCGACGAAGTAGCCATCTGTTCCGACTTTCTCTCCCCAAGAATTCTCAACCTTCCATTTGAGAGAACGTCCAGCTTCGTCCAGATCCACACCAGTCAAGACCATAGCATGTGTCATGAGACTTTCTGCATAATCCAAGCGCCCTGCCTTATCTTGAGTCAGCTGGATATCCATTCCCGCTTCAAAGTCATAGACATCTGTTGCCAGGATTCCAGCTTTGCGGTTGCTAACTTGGCCGACATCTGATCCAAACCAAACAGTTTCCCCAGCTTTCATTTGGGCAATGGCCAATTCTTTCAAGCGCTCCATCGGGACGTTGAGGTAGCGGACTTCACGGCTACCGACCACATTCCCCAGCATCTCAACCGTATAGGACTGACCATAAGGCTTGTCTGCCGTAGGAGCATTGATAACAGAAACGTAGTCCTCTAACTGAAGATCCACATATTTTTTGTAAAAGCTTTGAGGTGTCAAGCCAGACTCTGTGTGAAAATTATTGTCCTTATCGCGATAAGAGAAACTAAACGTACGAGGGGGCAAGCCCAGTGACATAGCTAAGAAATTAAAGATTTCTTGCAGGAGCTCTTCTTTCTTGCTTTGAACCGTTGCTAGATCTGCTCTAGTCGCAAGCAATTCGCGCAGGATCTGAGCATCTTGACGCAACAATTTGTTTAAGTAGGTATTGAGCTCCCGGCTATTGCTAGATGAGATGGATTCTGGATAGACAGACTTGGGTACGACCCCATATTTTTCAAAGAGGGAAACGACCATATCCCATTGACCACCATCTTGTTGAGGAGTTTGAAGGAGGAAGGCCACCTTGCGACTGGTCAAGTCCTGGTCCGCTGTCGCAATGATTTGTTCCAAGAACCAGTTGGATTTTTCGTACTTGTCCCAGAAGAAAGTATGAGCTTGAGACAACTCAAAATCCTCTAATTGGAAGCTGGCAATCATTTTATGACGGAAGGTATTTAGAGCCGCAAACATCCAGCAACGACCAGAAGCTTTCTGGTCCGTCACCTTATCCTTGGTCAAATCAAGAGAAAAGACGGGGGTGTTTTCTACTGCACTTTTGCGTGTCTCTAAAGCTGCATGAATCCCATTGTGGGTGATGGCATTTTCAAGAGCCGCAAATTTCACATTTGCTTGGTAATTCGCATAGAGTTGATCTGTAAATTCTTGCGTTAATTCTGACATAAAATTCTCCTTTGTAAAACTACTTACCATTATAGACCATTGGCTAAAATCTTCAAGTAAAAATTGTTTTAAAGGTCAGAAGAATGGATAGTGTAGATTATTTGATCTCCGATATAGCCTTTTCTGACAACAGCATCTGGGATAGTTTCAAGATATTGCATTCCAGCTTTTGCCATTACCCGTCCCGAAGCAGGGTTCAAACTGACATACTTGGCCTGAACTTCCTTGACTCCCACCTCTACCAACAAAAAGTGTAAAACAGCCTGGAAAGCTTCTGTCATCAGACCTTGACCCCAAAACTTCTTCCCTAGAATATAGCCGACTTCACACAGTTCTTTTTGCGAATCCTGAGAAACGACACTGATATCACCTATCACTTGTGCGGGATCATCTTTCTTACAAATCGCCCATTTGTAGGTGTTTTCCTCTTGGTAATGAAGGAGCCATCTCTCAATTGAAGCTCGAGTCACTTGAGGATTTGGATGGGGATTCCAAGTCACATATTTAAGATTATCTGTATCAGACGCCCAATTTTCAAACATTGCCTTTGCATCCTCTACAACAAAGCGTCTTAATAATAAACGCTTGGTTTCCAGTTCAATAGTACCCAATTTTCTCATCTACTTTCCTCCTATTCTGTTTAAAAAAAGTCGGCTCAACCGACTTTTCTTTTCTATCAACGCCAGAAGGTATCAAATACCGTAATCGGTAGATGACGTTTGTGTTGGCCTTTGTGCCACCAGTTTTCAATAGTTGCTTGAGCTTCTGGGCTAACTGATTTCCCTTCTAAGTAGTCATCAATTTCTGCATAGGTCACCCCAAGAGCTACTTCGTCAGCGATACCTGGCTTCTCCTCTTCCAAATCTGCAATCGGTACCTTCTCATACAAGGCTGGATCAGCTCCCAGTGCCTGAAGCAACTGCTTGCCTTGGCGCTTGTTGAGGCGGTAGAGAGGCAGAATATCGGATCCGCCATCTCCAAACTTGGTAAAGAATCCAGTGATGTTTTCTGCTGCATGGTCTGTCCCAATGACGGCTCCACTATAGGCACCCGCTAAAGCATACTGAGCAATCATCCGGCTCCGTGCTTTGATATTGCCCTTGTTAAAGTCTGAGACATCCGTTCCTGTCGCTTCGACAGCACGCTCCATGGCATCGACCGATTCCTTGATGTTCACGACTAGGCTGACGTCTGGCTGGATGAAGGCCAAGGCCTTTTGGGCATCTGCTTCATCCGCTTGGACACCGTAGGGCAAGCGGACTGCAACAAACTGATAACTGGCATCTCCAGTCTCTGCCCGCATTTCCTCCATGGCTAATTGAGCCAGGCGACCCGCTAGGGTCGAGTCCTGACCTCCTGAAATTCCTAAGACAAAGGTCTTTAGAAAAGGATGTTTTTGCAGATAATCCTTCAAAAAATCAATCGACCGGCGAATCTCTTCTTGAGGATCAATGACTGGCTTGACCCCTAATTGGGCAATAATATCTTCTTGTAGGCTCATTCTTCTTCACCTCCCAAGGCTTTCTGACGCATCTGATCAATGAGGTCCATCTTATCTTGCCATACGTCCTTGGCCAAGTCCACTGGATAATGTTGTGGATTGAGGACACGTTTGTATTCGTCCCAGAGCTTGTCGAATTCCTTCCGAGCATATGCTTGGATATCCATCAAGGTTGGCAATTTGTAGACTAGTTTCCCATCTTTGAAAATATCGACCAAGAGAGGGATGGCATCGAAATCGCGAACCGTCTTCTTGATATAGGTATAGGTCGGATGGAACATCTTGATTTCTGTCAGTTCATTGACATCTACTCCATCGTAAGTGATGTAATCCCCTTCCGATTTGCCTTTTTCCCGACTGGTAATACGCCAAACTTGCTTCTTCCCTGGGGTTGAAACTTTTTCAGCATTGTTAGACAGTTTGATGGTATTTCGCATTTGACCATTGTCGTCTTCGATAGCAACAATCTTATAGACTGCTCCGAGGGCTGGTTGGTCATAGGCAGTGATCAACTTGGTTCCGACACCCCAGACATCAATCTTAGCCTTTTGCATCTTCAAGTTGAGGATGGTGTTTTCATCCAAATCATTTGAGGCATAGATCTTCGCTTCTGTGAAACCAGCTTCATCCAACTGCTGGCGAACTTTTTTCGAGATGTAGGCAATATCTCCAGAGTCAATCCGCACTCCTAGGAAGTTGATACGATCTCCCATCTCACGCGCCACCTGAATCGCAGCCGGAACTCCGATACGCAATGTATCATAGGTATCCACTAGGAAGACACAGTTGCGATGGGTCTCAGCATAGGCCTTGAAGGCTTTATAATCATCGCCATAGACCTGCACCAAGGCATGGGCATGGGTCCCAAGGACTGGAATGCCAAAGAGTTTTCCAGCACGAACGTTACTGGTCCCACTAGCACCTCCAATAACGGCTGCACGGGTTCCCCAAATAGCCGCATCCATTTCTTGTGCTCTACGAGTTCCGAACTCCATCAAAGGTTCGTCTTCGATCACAGCCTTGATTCGAGCGGCTTTTGTGGCAATCAAGGTTTGGAAATTGACAATATTGAGGAGGGCCGTTTCGACCAACTGACACTGGGCAAGTGGTCCTTCTACTTGAACAATCGGCTCATTGGCAAAGACTAGGTCCCCTTCTTTGGCAGAACGAACAGTCAATTCCATTTTGAAATTTTTCAAGTAATCCAGGAAGGCTCCTTCGTAGCCCAAGGATTCTAAGTAGGCAATATCCGACTCTGAAAAATGTAGATTCTTCAAATAGTTAACAATGCGCTCAAGACCTGCAAAGACGGCATAGCCATTTTTAAAAGGTTGCTGGCGGAAATAGGCTTCGAAGACCGCCTTTTTATTGTGGATGCCTTGCTCAAAGTAAACCTGCATCATATTGATTTGATACAAATCAGTATGGAGAGTTAAACTATCATCTGGGTACATGTTTGATCCCTCTTCTTTTTTCTTACGTCATGGCACCAGTCACGCTCTGTCAACTGGCACAGTCCAAAATAATTTTAAACACATTATAGCACATTTTAAGCAGGACCACATGAGTTTAATCCGGGCTAAGCCTCATTTTTATCGTAAAAAAGAAGGGATCTTCGCCTCTTTCCATCAGACGAACATCCCTTTCTTCTTTCTTATTCTTCGTGTTCAGTAATATATTTATAAGCTTCTTGACCGGCGACAGCGCCATCCCCAACAGCTGTAGTGACCTGACGAAGATCTTTTTGGCGGACATCTCCAACCGCAAAGACACCCGGCACGGAGGTCTTCATATGATCATCAGTGATCACCCAACCTTGATCGTCTAGAATACCGAGGTCTTTGGCAAAGTCACTGACAGGATCCAAGCCCACATAGATAAAGACACCACCAGCTGCTTGCTCGCGAACCTCACCTGTTTGAACATCTTTTAAGACCAGACTGGTCACACGGTTGTCCCCTTTGATCTCTTCGACCACTGTATTCCAAGCAAAGTGAATCTTTTCATTGGCAAAAGCTCGGTCTTGAAGAACTTTTTGGGCACGTAGGGCATCGCGTCGATGAATAATGGTAACAGACTCAGCAAACTGAGTCAGGAAGATTGCCTCTTCAACCGCAGAATCTCCTCCACCAACAACCATGAGGTCTTCATCCCGGAAGAAGGCACCATCACAGACAGCGCAATAAGAAACCCCACGACTATTTAATTCTTCTTCACCTGGAACTCCCAACAAGCGATGGTTAGAACCAGTCGCAATAATAACGGTCTTGGCTTGAAGGAGGCCATCATCTGTCGTAATTTCCTTGTAGCTTCCTTGATCAACAATATTTTCGGCTCTACCGAACAAGTGTTCCACACCTAAGGCTTCTAGTGGCTCGAACATTTTTTCAGCCAATTCAGGTCCACTGATATTGGCATAGCCTGGATAATTCTCGATATCGGATGTATTGTTCATCTGTCCGCCAGGAATTCCAGCTTCTAACAAGGCAACCTTTAGATTGCTACGGGCTGCATACAATGCTGCAGTCATACCTGCAGGTCCTGCACCGATAATCAGTGTATCATACATAAGCTTCTCCTTTTGTTGTAACTATTTTGATTCTAACTCCAATTGAACCATTTTGCAATTATCTTGCTCGAAGAATAAACAGAACTCCAATGACTGCAAAGGTAAGGACTGGAATTGTCATAATATCAATTAATAAAATATCATAGAGGTGTAACTGGCGTTCCTTAGCTGTTTTATCCGTCTTACGAGCCGCTCGCAAGCCTATCCAAATAGCTGAAGCAACCAACACCCCAATTGAAGTGATGATTAGGCTCTCGATATAGAGAGATAGCAATTGGTTTAACATAAGATCTCCTTAGTATCCAAGATTGGAATGAGGGGATGAGGTGCCGATTCGTTGCCTTTCGTTAACCGTTGATCAACTTGAAACTTCTATCTTCGCGGAAAAATGAACTACATATAATCCTCTTCTCCTGAGGCACCTACTCAAAGAAAAATCCGAGTCTGAAACATCGCGTTCCAGACTCGAGCTCTTATATATTATATCAAACAAATGTTCGTTTGTAACTAGCAAAGAATTCTTTTGTCCGCTCTTCTTTAGGAGCTTTCATGATTTCTTCTGGTGTCCCAGATTCAATAATTTTCCCCTTGTCGAGGAACAAGACCTTGTCTGCCACCTGGGAAACAAAGCTCATATCATGACTGACTAGAATCATGGTTTGACCTGCCTGAGCTGCTGCTGCGATGGCTTTTTCTACCTCTCCGACCAATTCCGGATCGAGGGCTGAAGTTGGCTCATCCAACAAGAGGACTTCCGGCTTCATGGCTAGGGCACGCGCCAAGGCTACCCGCTGTTTCTGCCCTCCGGACAAATGACGAGGGTAATGGGTTTCGCGGTCCGACAGACCGACTTTTGCGAGTTCTTCTTTGGCAATCTTGGTCGCCTCCTGGTCGGATAAGCCTTTGACGACGATCAGTCCTTCCTTGACATTGTCCAAAGCAGTCTTGCGACTGAAAAGATTAAACTGTTGAAAGACCATAGCTAGCTTTCTTCGAAGGGTCAGGATCTCGTCCTTGCTGATGGTTTCAAAGTCTACCTTTTCCCCATTGATCTCAATGCTGCCACTATCTGGTGCTTCCAAATAGTTCAAGCTTCTCAAGAAGGTTGATTTCCCAGCTCCAGAAGAACCAATCAAGGCAACGACTTCCCCTTTTTGAACTTCCAAATCGAGATGATCTAGGACCACTTGACCGGAAAAAGATTTTGATAATTGTGAAATCCGAATCATGCTGCTCGTTCCTCCTCTTGCAAGGTTTGGGTAACAACTTTTGGATCTTTGATAGCGAGTACCTGTTCGATCCAGCGTCCCAATTGTTCAATCAAAATATTAATGGCCCAGTAGATCAATGAAACAGAGATAAAGCGCTCAAAGTAGCGGCTGTCATTCCCCGACATAATCTTGGCTTGGGCAAAGATTTCCAAAACTCCAGCATAAAAGGCCAGAGAAGTCCCCTTGGTCAAACCAATCAAAGAGTTGATCAAGGTCGGAGTCGCAACCACTGCTGCATTTGGAATAATAATTCGACGATAAACTTGGGCATTGGTCATCCCTAGACTCTTCGCTGCTTCGATTTCACCCGCATCAACAGATAAAATCGCTGCCCGAATGGTCTCACTGGCATAGGCTGCCTCATTGAAGGCAAAGGCCACAATGACAAATAAATGGGCTGGCACATCGTTGATATTAAAGGCTGTCCCATATTGTTGGTTAATGGCCTTCAATAGGAGCGGGATTCCATAATAGGTCAGCATCAACTGGACCAAAATCGGTGTCCCTCTTAAAAAACTCACAAACAAGGCTTGAATAGGATAAAGGATTTTTACCCGATTGATTTTGACAATGGCAAACAATAGGGCTAGCAATAAACCAAAAAAGGCTCCTGCCAAGGTTAACAAAATCGTATTTGGAAGCTCTTTTAAAATTCCGGGAATAGCTTCAAAAACGACGCGTAGGTTAAAGATTTCTCCTTCTGGTATCCATTTTAAAAACTCTTCATACCAGCCAGATGCCAGATAAATAGTTGTAAACATCTTCGTTACTTCCTCCCTCGATAATGAATCATTCTATCATATTTACAGTTAAAATGCTGAGTTTTGCTATTGATTGTTCGTAAATCATGCTCAAGGTATCATGCACTAGCAAGCAACACTCTCCCTTAGGAGCAAAAAATAGACTATCTATAGATAGTCTATCACAAAATAAATCAGCGACCAAATAGTTAATTTTTATGGAAATCTTTAATTTTCTTTATCACTAAAAGGTTTGGCGTTTCGCCTTTCTTTCTGCCCGACCGCGAGCACGATTCTCAGCTCGCTTGGCTTTCCGACGTTTCTCGTCCACAGCCCATTTGATTTTTTTCTTGTAGCCTGGCTTGATTTTTTTCTTTTTCTTCTTGACCAAGCCGATCATCTCAATGTCGAGTTTTTCTTGGCGTTTTTCACGATTAGCCCGGCGATCCCGGTCATAGGTATCTTCGATAGCTCCAGCCTTCAAGACCTTAGGGACAAACTGGATGCCCAATTTTTCAAGCTCCCGAATGTCTGAGTCATCACTCGGTTGATAGAGGGTGATGGCTGTACCAGGAAGACCATTCCGACCAGTCCGGCCAACGCGGTGAACAAAGAAGGATAAGTCTTGTGGAATAGCATCGTTGATGACATGACTGACCCCTTCAATATCAATCCCTCGCGCTGCCAAGTCCGTCGCCACGATATATTCAAAATCCAGGTTTTTGACTTGGTTCATGATTCGCTTGCGCTCCCGTGGAGGAACCCCCCCATGGATTTTAGCGACCTTGAGCCCCTTCTCTACTAGAAAAGCATGCAAATCGTCCGCTCTGTCCTTGGTATTCACAAAAATCATTGCCAGATAAGGTTGAAGAGCCTGCGTCAATTGATAGACTTGCTCATTCTTATCGCGCCCTTTTGTCGATACCAACCAGTTATCAATGGTGTCCGAGATCACCGTTTTGGTTTTGATCTGCTCCATGACAGGGTTAGACAAATATTTCTTCAAGAAGGGTTGTAACTTTTGCGGAATCGTAGCAGAGAAGACTAAAAACTGAAGCTCCTTTGGAAGACTGGATGCAATCTTGTCTACCGTCGTCAAAAAGCCCATATCGAGAGTCATATCCGCCTCATCAACCACAAAGGTGTGAGCCTTATGAATAGCCAAGTCTCCAGAAGCGACCAAATCATAGATCCGTCCAGGTGTCCCAATGACAATATGGGGCTGGGCTACTTGGAGCTTATCGATTTGACGAGCCTTATCAGCTCCCCCAACGTAGTTGGCAATCCGAATTACTTTTTCAAAGTGGCTAGCAATCTGACGAGCCGCTTGGTAAATTTGTGTGGCCAATTCCCGACTAGGCGCTGTAATGACCACTTCGACATGGCTACTATCCTCATTTAAGGTTTGAAAAATTGGCAAGAGGAAAGTATGGGTCTTCCCTGATCCTGTTTTAGATTCACCGACCAGATCACGGCCTGCTAAAACAATCGGAATCAGCTTTTCTTGAACTTCTGTTGCTTCGATAAAATTAATCTCTTTTAAGGCCTCTTGGATATAGTCCTTAAACTTAAAATCTGTAAATTTCATTCTCTTATCCTTTCATCATCTCTACTATTATATCAGAAAACTCCTCTTCCCGCTCTTCTTTTGGACAGCAATTCCTAGCTAGCGAAAAAGGCTGAGATAGCGATCCCAACCTTTTATGATTCATGACTTATGAATTGGTCAAATAGTAGATCAAGAGAGACAAGGCGCTCATTCCTGCACCAACACTCCAGAGAAAGGCATCAACCTTCCACTCAGACCATTTAAGTCCATTACCAGACAGACCACCCAATTCCAAATGGTGATGGAAAGGCGTCATGCGGAAGATACGCCGTCCTTCCCCTGTCCGTTTCTTGGTCCATTTGAAATAGGACACTTGGAGCATGACAGAGCTAGTCTCAAAGACGTAGACAATCCCAATCAAGAGCAAGGTCCACTCTACGTGGAGAGCCATGGATAGAGTCGCAAGCATCCCACCTAGGGCTAGGCTTCCAACATCTCCCATGAAAATCTTGGCCGGCTTGTGGTTGTAGACGAAGAAACCTAATAGAGCTCCAATCATACTGATGGTCACAAAAAGGATATCGATTCGTCTTTGCCAAACAGCGATGATGGAATAAGCGATCAAGCTGATGGTTACCGAAATGCTTGCCAAGCCATCAATCCCGTCCGTTAAATTGACTGCGTTTGAAAAACCAACCAACCAGAACAAGGCAAAGATAATATAGAAATGTCCCAAATAGACATCCCAACCAAAGACATTGAGAAGACTACCAGCTCCATGACGTTCAGAGAAGAGATAGAAAATGATCCCTCCCACCAATTGCAGGGCTAATTTTTGCTTGGGATTTAATCCTTCATTGATCTTACGAAAGACCTTCAAAAAGTCATCCAAGAAACCGACGATTCCATACAAGACCAAAATAAAGAGGGTCAATTGAACAGGGCGCGTAAAGTTCCCAGTTAGGAAGCTAAAGACAAGGGTGACAAAGACTGAAGTGATCAAGAAAACCACTCCCCCCATAGTTGGAGTGCCTGCTTTGGCTTTGTGTTGCTTCACATCTTCGTGCATTTGTTGCCCCGAAATATGGGCCCGTTGATAGAAACGGATAAAGGCTGGAATGCCAATAACCGTCAGTATAAAGGATACTACTAGGGTAGCAAGTAACATGTCAATCTCCTAATGTAATTGTTATTTTCTTCGTCTTCTTTAAAGCAGTTTCTACTTTGACGTTTTGTTTGCTCACACGAGAACCGTCCCCTTTATAGGTGATCTCAATGCCCGTCCATTCCGCAAATTTATCAACATTTTCCTTGGTCCAGCCATACATATCCGGAACTGAATCCAAGTCATCTGTTAATAATAACACTTGCTCATTTGCTTTTAATTTCGTTCCTGCTGATACAGACATCTTTTTAATATTCTTTCCAGTTCCTAGGACGACAGGCTGGATCAGATTGCGACGCAGTTCATCTGCGAAGCCACCTGGGCTGATGGTCTGCTTCAAGTTCAATTCTTTCGACAAGGATTCTGCGGACGGCATCTTATAGGTGTCCTCTTTCGTGACCCCATCCAAGGCTTTGGTTTCCGTTACCAGATTCAACTCATCCTTCAACGCAACTGCATCTTCCAAGACTGGATTGACCAGTTCTTGCCAACTCTTTGGACTAAAGCTGACTTCAGGCTGTTGAACTGTCACATACATAATAAAATCTGGGTCTTCAGCAGGTGTCATGACAACAATCGAGTTGATATTATCATTTTCGCCTTCCAAGTAGCCATTAGCTGTCGCAATTTGGGCTGTCCCTGATTTAACAGCAACATTTTGTCCAGCTACTTGGATAATGGGACCATCCGATGAATAGAGGGTACCAAATTGAGGATCAGTCCCTACCGTAATCATGTAATTACGGGTCTGTTGGGCAGCTGAAGCGGATACTGGATTGCCGACGATCTCTCTTTGTGATTTACGAGCAGTTTCATGCTTGCCGTCGTAGATCGCACTGATAAATTTAGGCTCCAACATTTCCCCATCATTTGCAATGGCAGAAAATGCACGTAACATCTGCGTTTGGGTCACCGAAATCCCTTGACCAAAGGAAGACATGGCTTGAGTGACATAGTTATCACCTGGTAGGCCTCCAAAACTTTCGTCTCCCATTCCAAAACGTGTAGGAAGTCCGAACTTAAAGAGTGTGAGGTAATTCATCCAGACACTATTGCCCATCTTCTGTTCAAGCTTGGTCATCCCAATGTTACTTGAATAGGCAAAACCTTGGGCAATATTCATATAGCGACCTTCAGCCAGTCCCATATTGACATCCCAGTCACGGATCGTTGCATCTTTTACTTGTAGTTCGTTACTGTAGTATACCTCATTATAGGCTGGGAAGGTTCCATGATCAATCGCCGAAGCTAATAACATGACCTTCATCGTTGAACCCGGTTCATATTGATCTTGATAAAGGATGGTATTCCAGGTTTTCAAGTTTTTCAGATCCAACCCTTGTTTGGTATCCGCATTATAGGTTGGACGTTGCGTTGTCGCCAGGATTTCTCCAGTTTTTGCACTCACAAGAGTCGCACTAACATACTTTCCTTTTACTTTTTCTTGGAAAACATCCATTCGCGTCTCAAGGTAGGTTTGTAATTCTGCTGAAATGGTCGTATAGACATCTTTTCCATCTTCTGTTTTGACAGAAACCTTATCTGAACCAGGAACGATATTGCCGTTTCGGTCTTTGTCATAGGTGATAACCCCATTTTGACCAGCGAGAATACGATCGAGGGATTTCTCCATCCCTGATTGCCCCTTCAGGGTTTTATTCCCCTCTTTATCTTCTTGAAGAGAGGCCTGACCTATAAATTGAGAAGCAAAAACTCCATTTTTATAGCTTCGATTTGGACTAGTTGTAAAGGCAACCCCTTCAATCTTCGCCGCTTCCATGGCCTCACGGATAGCTGTCATAGTACTATAAGTGATGCCGTTTCCGTTCGCCCCAAAAGAAACCTGTTTCAATTTCTTTTGCGACAACTGTTGAATAACGTAATCCTCATCCATCCCTAAGTACTGCTTCAAGATTTCTGCTACTTTTTTAAATTGACTTTCTTCTACATAGAGGATTTTCCCGGTTGCTGATTTGTACTTTTTATCAATAACGGCATAAACGTTATAGGTCGTAGCATCTTCAGCAATTACTGCTCCATTTCGGTCGTAGATCGTTCCACGTTTTGCAGGAACAATGACCGTCTGCTCATGGACTTTTTTTGCTTGATCCGATAAGGTTACACCAAATTTTTTGTCAGTCCCAATGATCATTGCAAAATTAATCAGAAAGAGAAAAAAGAGGAAAATCGCCAGTACACTGAGATTTTTCCCAACTTGTTTTCGATTCTGATCCGGCAAGCGACGTTTCTTTATCGAATACCCGATCAAAAATTTTTTGAATTTATTCATCACTACTTGCACTCACTGTTTTTCGATTTTCTTTTTGCAGCTTCATTCCTTGGGAGCTAGCCAACTGTGATAAGCGGTCATAACGTGTTAATTCATTGACCTCTTGACGAACATCTGCCAATTCCGTCTTTTTGGCTTCTAGTTCCGTATTCAAATCAGTCAATTCACTTTGAACTTGTAAAATCCGTGTCTGCATAAAGACGATACTAATGGCTAAAATTACAGCTGTTAGGACAATCGACCCATAAAATGCCTTTTCTACTCTAGAGAAACGGCGAAAGCGGTCTTGCAGTACCTGTGTTCTTGTTCTTTCATCTTTTGCTGCCATATCAATTCCTCTTACTTGTGTATTTTTCGAGCAACCCGTAATTTTGCTGAATGGGATCGATTATTGCCCTCAAGCTCCTCTTCACTCGGCAAAATTGGTTTTCGGTTGACCAACTCCATCTTTGGTTTCAAATCATCTGGAATAAAGGGAAGTCCTTTTGGAACCTCAACCGTCGAAGCTTCTTTAAACAATTGTTTGGTCAATCGATCCTCTAACGAATGAAAGGTAATCACAGAAATACGACCATCGATGGCCAACAAATCCATGGCTTGCTGAATCGATTCATCTGCTGCTCCCAGCTCATCATTGACTTCGATACGAATGGCTTGGAAAATCTGTTTAGCAGGATGGCCCTTTTTCTTGAGCTCCTTGGCTGGTTTAGCAGATTTAATAATCTCTGCTAATTCTGTCGTCGTTTCAATCGGTTTTATCGCACGCGCCTGTTCGATCTTTCTAGCAATTTGTTTGGAGAATTTATCTTCCCCATACTTGAAAAAGATGCGAACCAAATCATGGTAATCATAGGTATTGACT
>ERZ773072.756-NODE-756-length-17062-cov-5.720938_pt1 | contig 17062 bp, 23 predicted proteins | sample MGYA00580617_ERZ773072 | MGnify/ENA primary metagenome ERZ773072 (study PRJEB29015, sample SAMEA2737970) | human oral metagenome | biome: human oral; feature: human-associated habitat; material: dental | place: China | collected 2122 ...
CGCAGCAGGTTCGCCGTTTCCACTGCTACCAGCGCGGCATCGGCAGCTTTTTCTTGAATGCGCGCGTGGGCTTGTTCGTCGTTTTCGGTGGTCAAAATGGCATTGGCAATCGGAATGTTGAAATCCAAAGCCACGCGCGTCACGCCTGCGCCGGATTCGTTGGACACCAGCTCGAAATGGTAGGTTTCGCCGCGAATCACCGCGCCGAAGGCAATCAGCGCGTCAAACTGTTCGCTGTCTGCCAGATTTTGCAGCACCAGCGGCACTTCCAATGCGCCGGCCACGGTTGCCAGCGTGATATCGTCGTCGTCCACGCCCAGTTCGATGAGTTTTTTCCGCGCCACTTCAACCATGGCGCTGCCGATTTCGTTGGTGAAACGTGCCTGCACAATGCCGATGCGCAAACCTTTACCGTTCAAATTTTGAGGTAAGATATTCATGAAATTCCTTTTTGGATAATGGGTTATTCTTGCGGTTGCCAGTCTTCGGCGGCTGTGAATGCCTGTTGCGCGTCGTCCCATTCCCAAGCGCCCTGCGTTTCGGACATGAGCGGTGCGATTTCGGGATTGCCCTCCAGCACTTCGTTCAGCGGCAGGATTTGGAAATGGTCGGGATTGTCGGTATAGGCATCGTCTTCTGCGCCGCTGAAAAAACGCCAGCCGCTGTCGTTGGGGAAGCCGGGGGCTTCGCGGTACAGGAAACCGACGGCCAGCCCGTCTTCGCTGACTTGGCGGCTGACGACGGCAAGGGTTAGGGCAGATTTAAGTGCGTGTGCAAAGGGGGTGTTCATTGTTCTGTCTTGTTTTCTTGGAAAAAAAGCAGCCTGCACTTTGGCGGGTGCGGCGCTTGTTTATAACAGTTGCAGGCGGTGCAGTTCCTGTTCGATTTGCACGGCGTCCCAGCGGTGGTGTACGGCCAGCATCAGCAGGGCGGTGGCGGTTTCGATGGTGCATTTGCCGCCCTGAACCGCGCCCGATTGCCGCAGTGCGTTGCCTTGCGCGTAAACGGCGGCGGCGCAACCGTGTGCGACCTGGCTGATGTTCAGCAGCGGCTTGCCGGCGGCGGTAAAATCGCGCACAGCCTGCAACAGGGCGGCATCATCGGGCGCGTTGCCGTGGCCGTAGCTCATCAGCACGGCGGCATCGGCGGGGCAGTGCTGCAAACTGTATGCGGCAGCCTGCACGGAATGGGCGGGGGTCAGCCACAAGGGCAGCACGGTAATGTCGGGGTTGAAGCTGCGTGATGCATGCAGGCTGCTTTTGGCGTGCTGCGGCTGCCATGTGCCGAAATGATGGTTGGCAAATCCGGCATCGGTTTCGGTGCTGACTTTGCTGCTGCCCACGGCGGGGAAGAGTTGACCGTCAAACGCCAGCAGGACTTCGTGAATATCGTCACGCTGCAAGGCTTCGACAGCCGTGCGCAGATTGTTCGGCGCATCGCTGCAGGCTGCATTGAACGGTTTTTGCGCGCCGGTCAGGATAACGGGTTTGTTTTGCGTGTGCAGTGTCAGTGCCAGCAGGTTGGCGGTGTAGGCCAGCGTGTCCGTGCCGTGCAGCACCAAAACGCCGTCATAATCCGGCAGTTTCTGCTCGATTAACAAGCGCCACTGCGCCCAGTCGCGCGGCTGCACGGCGGAGCTGTCGATGAGCGGCTGGCAGACGTGCCAATCAAAGTGCAGGCTGCCTGCAAACGGTGCGAGCGCAGTGCCGGCAAGGGCGGTGTCGGGACGCAGGCCGTGTTCGCCCTGCACCATGCCGATGGTGCCGCCGGTGTATAAAACCCATATTTTTTTCATGAAACTTCTGCCCGCCCCATCAGATTAAGCCGTGCATTTTGCGTTTGCGGGCGCGTTTCCATTGCCAAGCATAACCGCCCACAACGGGAACGAGTACCAGCAGCAGCTTGAACCACCACAAGGCATACCAAGGGCGCGGCGGCAGAAGCATGCTGCCGTCTGCCGCAGGCACGATGTCGCGCAACATAAACCAGTCCAGCCAAGGCGTCCAACACAGCACCCACAAGCCCAAGAGCAGCGGCAGGATGTGCTGAACCTTGTCGCGTTGCCACAGCAGGAAGGCCAGCAGGGTCAGGAGCGCGTGGAAAAAAGTAATCATCAGGGTGTATTTCACTGAAGCGGCGGTGGCCCAACCGGCCAGAAAATAGTGGATGCCTACCCAAATCACCGCCAAAATCGCCATGAGCCATTCTTCCGGTTGCCTAAACATAAAACCTCCCTCCAAACCGTTGTACGCAAATAATGCAAATATACCCGATTTTGCCTTGTCTCGAAAGTGAATTTATCCGCTATAATACACGCGTATTAACCCGATTGAAGCGAACGAGAGAGCATTATGGCACTGCATATTATCGACCACCCGCTGGTCCACCACAAACTGACCCTGATGCGTGAAGCAGACTGCAGTACGGCAAAATTCCGCACATTAACCAAAGAGTTGGCACGTTTGATGACATATGAGGCCACGCGCGATTTCGATATCGAACCTTATGAAATCGACGGCTGGTGCGGCAAAATCCAAGGCAAGCGCATTAAAGGCAAAACCGTGACCGTCGTGCCGATTCTGCGCGCGGGTTTGGGCATGCTGGACGGCGTGCTCGACCTGATTCCCAGCGCGAAAGTGAGCGTGGTGGGTTTGCAGCGCGACGAAGAGACTTTGCAACCCGTGTCATATTTTGAAAAACTGGTCGATAAAATGGACGAACGCCCCGCGCTGATTATCGACCCAATGCTGGCCACAGGCGGCTCGATGGTGGCGACGATTGATTTGCTGAAAAGCAAAGGCTGCCGCAATATCAAGGCTTTGGTGCTGGTGGCCGCGCCCGAAGGCGTGAAGGCCGTTACCGAAGCGCACCCCGATGTGATGGTTTATACCGCCGCGTTGGACAGCCATTTGAACGAAAACGGCTACATCATCCCCGGCTTGGGCGATGCGGGCGATAAGATTTTCGGCACGCGGAACTGTTCGTAAGCCGTTTGCACGGCAAGAAATGATTTCCATTGACCATTATTCAGGAGCGCCACCATGTCTTTCAAAGAAAACCTCGATAAAATGCCCGACATTGCCCATTTGAGCGGATTGGACATCATCGACAGCGAGGGCCGCTTTGAGCGGATTGGACATCATCGACAGCGAGGGCCGCATTGCCCACCATATTCCTGCCGCAGAAGGCAAATTGGGCAGCCTGAAGCTTTACCACGCGCTGGCGCAGGAGTTCGGCAATACGCTGAACCGTTATGCCGCCGAGCAGGGCTTGGCTTGGTTTGCGGAAATTGTGGACGATGCGAAAGCCCATCCGGGCAAGCATCCGAACATTGATTTGCTGCTCAAAGTTCAGGATGAAGATTTGGTTTATACGCTGAAACCGTTGGCGAAATAAGCCCAATGGAAGTGCAGGCTGCTTTTGCGTTACTCGAAAAGCAGCCTGCACATTTTGTATATCCGTGAAAAAGAACGATGAAATGAACGACCATCCGCACATCAGCAAATTTTTGAGCTACATCCTGCGCCACCATCCCGAAAGCATCGGCATCACGCTGGATTCGGACGGCTGGGTGGAGATTGACTTGCTGTTGGCGCAGGCGCAAAAACACGGCCGCAGCATCAGCCGCCAAGAATTGCAGGAAACGGTGGACAACAACAGCAAAAAACGCTTCACGCTTTCCGAAGACGGCTGCCGTATCCGCGCCGCGCAGGGGCATTCCACCGGCCAAGTCCGCATGCGCCTTGCGCCCCAAACGCCGCCCGATGTGCTGTATCACGGCACGGCAACGCGTTTTTTGGACGGCATTATGCGGCAGGGTTTGCAGGCCGGCGCACGCCACCATGTGCATTTGTCGGCCGATAGGGAAACGGCGGTGAAAGTAGGGCAGCGGCACGGCAAACCGGTGGTGTTGCGCGTGGATGCCGCCGCCATGCACCAGGCGGGTCGGGCGTTTTATTTGAGCGATAATCAGGTTTGGCTGACGGAAGCCGTGCCGCCGCAATATTTGGCGGTGGCGGAATAGGCAATGGAGGGCATTGCACGATGAAGCCGTTGATTTCGCTGCACGATTATGGCCGCCCGTGGAAATTGTTCACGCTGGCGTGCGGCATTGTCCTTCTGATTGCGGGTTCGTATTGGCAGCCTGCACCGGATTGGGACATTCCCATCAGCCTGCTCATGGGCGTGGGGACTTATTTCTGCGCGCCCGTCAGCACGCGCATTGTGGCGCGGCGGCGTTGGAAGCTGCTGCCGCTGGCGCTGTTTCTGCTGTGGCTGCGTGTGGACGGCGTTTATTGGGCGTATTGGTCGTGGCGAAATCCGGAGGCCTTGGTGCAAATGCGCGAAGCCAATGCGTTCGCGTCCACGTTCCTGTATCTGCTGTGCGGCATGATTTGGCTGCACGACGGCCCGTTGCGCGAACTGCTGGTGCGGCGTTAGACAAAGTGCCGCATTAAGTGCAGGCTGCTTTGGGGAAACGGAAAAGCAGCCTGCACGTTACCAAATTTAACGGACGCAGAGACTTGCAACCTAACCGTGTTGCCGTCATATTATATTTTGCGCACTGCCCGGCCGCCGCGCTGAAGCAGCCTGCATAATAAAGCAACCACATCAAGGAGACTGCCATGTCCCAACCCAAACTCATCAAACTGCACCGTTCCTACCAACACCGCATGATTGCCGGCGTGATGGGCGGCATTGCCGAATATTTCGGCTGGTCGCCCACGGTGACGCGCATCCTGTTCGTTATCATTTCCTGCTGCAGCGTGGCCGTGCCGGGCATTCTGATTTACCTTATCCTGTGGATTCTCATGCCCAACGCCACGCCCGATTCCTATCTCTGACGCGTTTCAGGCAGCCTGCATCTCTGTAAGGATAACTCCATGAAACACATTGCCCTAGTTTTAACCGCAAGCCTGCTGCTCGCCGCCTGCCAAAGCACCGGCACGGTGGCAAAACACCAAAACGCTGCGTTCCATCCTTTAACGCACGGCGAAAACAGCCCCGAAGAATTTGCACGGCACTGCGCCGCCGAACAAGGCACATTGGGCGTGGTGCAGGCTGTCGACAACCGAAATGCCTACACGCTGGTCTGTCGCAGCGCAGACGGAACACTGGCCTACGGCTACGGCATCGGGCGCAGATAATTCAGGTAGCCTGAACCCCCGCCAACCGACAACCCACAAGGACACCCCATGAATATCCTCTTCATCGCCGACCCGTTGGCCACCTTCAAAACCTACAAAGACACCACCTACGCCATGATGCGCGAAGCCGCCAAGCGCGGGCACAAATTGCACCACACCCTTGCCGGCGAACTCTCCGTGCAAAACGGCAAAGTAGTGGCCCAAGCCGCACCTTTCCAATTCATCGGCGCAAAAGACGACCACGACCACGAATGGTTCAAACCGCAGGACAAAGTGCAGGCTGCTTTGAACGATTTTGATGCCGTGATTATGCGCACCGACCCGCCGTTCGATATGCAATATTTATACAGCACCCAGCTGCTCACCCTCGCCGAACAGCAGGGCGCAAAAGTGTTCAACAGCGGGCAGGCCATGCGCGATTTCAACGAAAAACTCGCCATTTTGAATTTTTCCCGATTCACCGCGCCCACCCTCGTTTCCACCCGCGCCGCCGACGTGCGCGCCTTTCTAGCCGAACACGGCGACATCATCGTCAAACCGCTCGACGGCATGGGCGGCATGGGCATTTTCCGCCTCACCGAACGCGACCCGAACATCGGCAGCATCCTCGAAACCCTGATGCGGCTGGATACGCGCACCATCATGGCGCAGCGCTACATCCCCGAAATCGTGCACGGCGACAAACGCATCCTCGTGATTGACGGCGAAGTCGTGCCCTTTGCCCTTGCCCGCATTCCGCAGCAGGGCGAAACGCGCGGCAATCTGGCCGCAGGCGGGCGCGGCGTGGCGCAGGAATTGAGCGAGCGCGACCGCGAAATCGCCGAAACCCTCGCCCCCGAACTGAAACGGCGCGGCATTTTGCTCGCCGGTTTGGACGTGATTGGCAGCCATCTCACCGAAGTGAATGTGACCAGCCCCACCGGTTTCCAAGAAATCACCAAACAAAAAGGCTTCGACGTGGCCGCCAAATTTATCGACGCGGTGGAGCGGAACGCGGCGTAGTTTTCAGGCAGCCTGCACATTCAATCGGACGGGAAGCGGCGACTGAAAGCAGCCTGCACCCCAAAACGGAGCGCAATAGAACATGAAACGGCAAAGGACAAAATACTATTTTGTGGCAGCGGCGGCGGTTGCAGGCTGCCTTTTGGCGGCGCTGTACGGTATCCGCGCCTATACCGCCCGTGTGGCCGCACCGTATTTGTCCGACCATGCCGCAGAGTTGCCCGAACGCAAAGCCGCTCTGCTGCTCGGCACCAGCCCGAAACTGGCCGACGGCAGGAGCAACACCTATTTCCACCTCCGCATTCGTGCCGCCGCCGATTTATACCGCACCGGCAAAGTGCGTTACATCATCGTCAGCGGCGACAACCGCAAACACGGCTACAACGAACCCGAAGCCATGAAGGCCGCGCTGGTCGCCCAAGGCATACCGGCCGAAAAAATCGTGCCGGATTACGCCGGTATCCGCACGCTCGATTCCGTGCTCCGCGCCCGAAGCATTTTCGGGCAGGAGAGCTATATCGTGGTTTCGCAGAAATTCCACAACGAACGCGCCGTATATCTCGCCCGCGCGCACGGCATCGACGCATACGGCTATAACGCCGCCGATGTCGACCGTTACAGCGGCTTCAAAACCGAAGTGCGCGAATATTTGGCGCGTGTGAAAATGCTGCTGGATTTGGCGGTGCAGAAAGCCCCGCGCCATCAGGGCGAACCGGTGCGGCTGCCCGAAGATTGAACATCCGCACGCAGGGTGCAGGCTGCTTTTTAACGGCTTGCAAATCCCTCCGAAGGCAGCCTGCAACCACAACCAATCACCCCACCAACAGAAGGACGAAACATGAAACTGGCCGAAGCCCTGATTGAACGCGCCGATGTGCAGCGGCATCTGGCGCAACTGCAAGCCCGCCTGCTGCAAAACGCGCAATACCAAGAAGGCGAAAGCCCCGCCGAAGACCCCGCCGCGCTGCTGGACGAATACCGCCGCGCCAACGAAACCCTGCACCGCCTGATTGTGCAAATCAACCTTGCCAACCAGCGTGCCGCACTGGCAGACGGCACGGGCATGGTGGCCGCGCTGGCCGAACGCGAACGCCTGAAAGCCGAACACGCCGTGCTGACCAAACTCGCCGATGCCGCCACGCCCGAGCAGTCGCGTTACAGCCGCAGCGAAATCAAAATGCTCGCCGCCGTGGACATTAAAGAACTGCGCCGCCGCGCCGACGACACCGCCAAAGCCTGCCGCCTGCTCGACATCCAAATCCAGCAGGCCAACTGGGCGGAAGATTTGTAATCGCGGATGAAAAGGGCAATGATACGGCGTTGCTGCCTTGCCCCATTTTTATATTCATCCGCCATAACCACGTTCAGACAACGTTTCAGGCAGCCTGCACGTTTCGGGTAGCTGTTGTCAAAAGCGGGTGCGGCCTTGTTTTCCCTACAACGGAACAGATAGGCGGAGGGCAGCCTGCGGGTTAAAGCCCCGCACGTACCACTCAGCCCCGTAACGGGTAAAACACACTTTGTACACAGTACGACTCACCACCAACGCACCGGTTTGATACGGCGAGGGCGGGCGGATGCGGGAAACCGCAGGCTGCCTGAAACAACAAAACCACCTGCAGGCTGCCTGAAAGCGTCAGCTTCAACGAAGTTAAAACCCAAAAGCAGCCTGCAAAGAAAGGACATCATGAAACAATATCTGGATTTATTGCAGCACGTTTTGGACAACGGCACCGACAAATCCGACCGCACCGGCACCGGCACACGCAGCGTGTTCGGCTACCAAATGCGCTTCAACTTGGCGGACGGCTTTCCCGTGCTCACCACCAAAAAACTGCACCTCAAATCCATCATCCACGAACTGCTGTGGTTTTTGGCGGGCGACACCAACATCCGCTACCTCAAAGAAAACGGCGTGCGGATTTGGGACGAATGGGCGGACGAAAACGGCGATTTGGGGCGCGTGTATGGCGCGCAATGGCGTTCGTGGCGCGGCGCAAACGGCGAAACGGTGGACCAAATCGCCAACGTGGTGCGCCAAATCCGGCAAACCCCCGACAGCCGCCGCCTGATCGTGTCCGCATGGAATCCCGCCGAAGTGGACGACATGGCGCTGCCGCCGTGCCACGCGCTGTTTCAGTTTTATGTGGCAAATGGCAAACTTTCCTGCCAGCTTTACCAGCGCAGCGCGGATATTTTCCTCGGCGTGCCGTTCAACATCGCCAGCTACGCGCTGCTGACCATGATGATGGCGCAGGTGTGCGGCTTGCAGGCGGGCGAATTCGTCCACACGCTGGGCGACGCGCACCTGTATCAAAACCACTTGGAACAGGCGCGGCTGCAACTGACCCGCGAACCGCGCGCGCTGCCCAAAATGCACATCAATCCCGATGTACGCGATATTTTCGCGTTCAAATTTGACGATTTCACGCTGTCGGATTACGACCCACACCCGCACATTAAGGCGGAAGTGTCGGTGTAAACACGGTTGGGTTGGAAGAGGGCAAAAAGCAGCCTGCACTCAAATGTTCAGAGTGCAGGCTGCTTTTTTTGCACGTTCAATGCCGTCTGCTGCCGCCTTTGCGCTGGTCGGTGCCGTCCGAATAGCTGCCTTTGCCGCCGTATACGCGTTCGTTCGGGTTGTCCGAATTTTGCACGGGCTTTTCATCGGTGCTGCGGAATTCCTTCAATTTGCGGTCGAATTCGTCTTTTTGGATTTGCTCGGACGTTCGGTCGTCATAGCTGCCTTTGGCGCGCAGGATTTGCGCTTCGGGCGATTTCGGGTCAATCACGATGCCTTGTTTCGCGGCTTCGCGGTTCACCAGCGAACGGACATACGGGTGTTGGTACGCGGCGAACAGCACGGCGGCTATGCCGGCCAATACCAGCAGGGATTTGAAGGGTTGCGGGAGATACATTTCGGTTTCCTTTTTTCGGGTGGATAGGGTGCAGGCTGCTTTTCAGCTTTGCGCTTCAAAGCGGACGGGTTCGCCGAATACCTGCTGCCACAGCGTTTGCACGTTTTGGTAGTGCAGGCGCAGTTCGTCGTTGATTTCGGTGCGCGCCAAATCGCGCAGGTTTTTGTTGTGCTGCAACTGGCGGTAGTGGCGGTAGGCATCGGCGCAGCGTTGGGCGAGGCCGGGGTCGATAAGGCCGCGCCGCGCCGCCATGCCGAGCAGGGCGATGTTGCCGTAGTTTTCCGTGAGTTTCGGTTCGCGGCCGCTTTCCGCCAGCACGAGGTATTGCACGATAAACTCCACATCGACCACGCCGCCGCGCGCATATTTCACATTGCCCTCTTCCGGCGGATGGGTGGCGAACATTTTTTCGCGCATGGCGATGATTTCCTGTTTCAGTTTTGCTTTGTCGCGCGGCTGCGTCAGAATGCTGCGGCGGATGTCTTCGAATTTTGCGCCGATTTCTGCATTGCCGCAAATGAATCGGGCGCGGGTGAGTGCCTGATGTTCCCACGTCCAAGCCTGTTCGCGCTGGTATTTTTCAAAGGCGGCCAGGCTGTGCGCCAGAAAGCCTTCTTCGCCGTTGGGGCGCAGGCGCAGGTCGATGTCGTACAGGCAGCCTGCACCGGTGCTGCCGGAGAGCCATGTGCTCAGGCGGCGCGACAGTTTGACGTATTTGTCGGCCGCGTCGGGCGCATCGTCTTCGTATAAAAACACCAAGTCCAAATCGGAGGCGTAACCCAGTTCTTTGCCGCCCAGTTTGCCGTAGGCGATGATGGCGAATTTGGGTGCGTCCAAATGGCGCTTCGGCACGCTTTGCCATGCGTGTATCAGCGTTTGCTCCAAAATCAAATCGGCCAGCCGCGATAATTCGTCACTCAGGGCTTCCACGGTCCATTGTCCCGCCAAATCCTGCACGGTGAGACGGAAAATCTGCGCATGTTGGCATTGCCGCAGAATATCCATTTTGGCTTCCATATCGCTGCCGCAGGCGTGCAGGCTGCTTTCCAGTTCTTCGGCCAGTGCCTGCCAGTCAATCGGCTGCATGAGCTGGGCGGACAAAAGCGCGTCCAGCAGGATGGGGTGGCGGCACAAATAATCCGCCAGCCACGCGCTTTGCGACATCAATTGCGCCAACTGCTGCAAGGCGGGCGGATGCTGCTGCAAAAATGCCAGATACGCGCTGCGGCGGCTCACCGTTTCCAGAAAATCCAGCAGGCGCAACAAGGTTTCGTCCGGCCGCAGGCTGCATTGTGCGGCGGCTTCGACCACGCGCGGAATCAGCAAATCGAAGCGTTCCTGCGCGTGTGCCGACAAACGGCGGTATTTGCTGCTGCTTTTCAACTGCGCGAGCGTGCCGGCCAACGAAGCAGCCTGCACGAAGCCCGATTCCGACAACGCCTGTTCCATGCCTTCGCTGTCTTCGGGCAATGCCTGCCATGCCTGCGCCAGCGGTTCGGAAGCGGCGTTTTGCCCGTCGGTTTCCGGCTCGTCCAGCGTTTCGTTGAAAATGCGGGCGACATTGTCGCGGTGTTGTTGCAGGCAGCCTGCACATTCCGCCCACGAAGCAAAACCCATGCTCTGCGCCAACCGCTCCTGCTGCTCCGGATTGTGCGGCAGCGTTTGCGTTTGCTGGTCGTCCCAATATTGCAGGCGGTGCTCCATATCGCGCAGGAAGCGGTAGGCCGATAGCAGCTGCGCCACTGTGTCGTGCGGCAAAATACCCGTTTCCGCCAGCTTTTCCAGCGTTTCCTGCGTGCCTTTCAGTTGCAGGCTGCGGTTTTGCCCGCCGCGAATCATCTGGAAAATCTGCGCAATAAATTCAATTTCGCGGATGCCGCCCGCGCCCAGTTTGATATTGTCGTGCATTTGGCGTTTTTGCACTTCCTGCCGGATTTGGCGGTGCAGCTCGCGCATGGCGTGGTAGGCGTTGTAGTCCAGATATTTGCGGAACACGAACGGGCGCACCAGCGCGGCAATGCCGTTTTCCTGCGGCGTGATGACGCGCGCCTTGCACCAGGCATAGCGCTCCCATTCGCGCCCCTGCGTGACCAGATACTGCTCCAAAGCTGCCTCGCTGCACACCAGTGCGCCGCTGTCGCCGTCCGGCCGCAGGCGCATGTCGATGCGGAACACCTGTCCGTCTTCGGTAATGTCGTCCAGCAGCGCAATCAGTTTCTGTCCCACTTTGGTGAAAAATTCCTGATTGGTACGCTCGCGTTTGCCGTTTGTGCTGCCGTTTTCCGGATAGACAAAAATCAAATCCAAATCGGACGACACGTTCAACTCGAACCCGCCCGCCTTGCCCATGGCCACAATACCCAAATGTTGCGGCTGCTGCGAATATGCGCCGACAGGCGTGCCGTACATGCCCTCGTAATATTGGTGGCTGAACGACAGGGCGGTGTTGGCGGCGAAATCGGCCAATTCGGTAATCGTGCGCGTTACCTCCGCCAAATCGGACAGGCGGCAAAGGTCGCGCGTCATGATGTGCGCCATCACGTGGCGGCGCAGAAGCCGCAGTTGCCGTGCCAGTTCCGCTTCGTCTTCGTCCGACAAGATGCGTTGCCAGTCGGCAAAAGCGGCGAAATCTTCGGGCGTGAGCGGACGCGGCAGCCAGTCGTCCAGCCGCGCCAAATCCAAGCGCTGATGGTCGAGTTGCCGCGCCAGCCATTGCGAATGCGGGCGTGCTTTTTCCAGCAGGGAGTCTGTCATTGCGGTTTCTTTCGTGTCGGTTGGGTGTTCGGCTTCATTATATCGCCGGAAATTTGTGCCGTGCCAGTATCGGATTACGATACAATACGGATTTTACCCATCCTGCCGCACACGCCGCAGAAGAGTGTTTCCCATCGGAATACTAGGAGATTTTCACAATGAGCAAGAAGCAGCCCCAATCCAAACGCGAATTCCGCGACGGTATCAGCAAAAAACGTCCTGCCAAATCGGCCAAACCCGTATCCAAAACGACCAAAAGCAGCCTGCACTTTGCCAAACGCGGCGAAGCGGAACAAGCGCAGGAACACCGTTCCCAACGCGGGCAGCGCGGTGCGGCACGGCACGAACAATCCGCCAAAGAATATGCCGCGCCCGTGAAGCAGCGCGCGGCCAAGGCACGCAAACTGGTGGTGCGCGCGCCGAACCAGAAAATCCAGCAGCATGTGCAGGAATTGAAAGAGAAACGCACCGATTTGTCGCGCATTGAGCCGGAACGCTTGCAAAAGGTGCTGGCGGCCAGCGGTGTCGGTTCGCGCCGCGAAATGGAAGAGTGGATTAACAACGGCTGGGTGCAGGTGAACGGCCGCGTGGCGGTGCTGGGCGAGAAAATCACGCCGGAAGACCAAGTGACCGTGAAAGGCAGCGCCATCAAGCTCAAATGGGCCGACCGCCTGCCGCGCATCATCCTGTATTACAAGCAGGAAGGCGAAATCGTGTCGCGCGACGACCCGCAGGGGCGCGTGAGCATTTTCGACCGTCTGCCGCAGGCGGCCAGCAGCCGCTGGGTGGCCATCGGGCGGCTGGACATCAATACCAGCGGCCTGCTGATTTTGACGACTTCCGGCGAACTGGTGCAGCGTTTTGCCCACCCGAGCTTTGAAGTGGAGCGCGAATATGCGGTGCGCGTGTTGGGCGAATTGACGCAGGAACAGATGGACGCATTGAGCGAAGGCGTGATGCTGGACGACGGCTTGGCGCGCGTGGAGCGGATTTACGAGCAGGGCGGCGAGGGCGCGAACAAGTGGTACAACGTGGTGCTGAAAGAAGGGCGCAACCGCGAAGTGCGCCGCCTGTTCGAAAGCCAGGGCTTGACCGTGAGCCGGCTGGTGCGCGTGGGATTCGGGCCGATAGGGCTGCCGAACCGCCTGAAACGCGGCCAGTTTTACGAGCTGAACCCGATGGAGGTGGCCAATATCATGAAATGGGCGGATATGCTGCTGCCGGGCGAGCGCAGGCGCAGAAAATAAAAGTGCAGGCTGCTTTTGAATGCTTTTTGCACTTGAAAAGCAGCCTGCACACGGCTTTGGGTATCGGCAAATGGAGACAGTTTGATGGAGACATGGAAATTTAACCGCAATATTGCGAATGTGCTGCAAGAAATATTTTTGATTGGCTTATTCTGCTTGTGGGTATATTCGATGAATAACGGTGTTTGGGATTGGTGGGATTATTTTCTGTATATCGTATTCGCATGTATTATTTGGTTTCTGTATGGCTTGTGGCAGGAGATCAAAATCATGATTTATGCCTTGGGGCATGATGAATTTATCCGCCTCACGCCCGGCGAAATCCAATATTGCCTTTATCCCGGCCAAGGCAGCGTGCCCTATCGGTGGATAAAGTATTTGGATTATCAGGTTAAGTACAATAAATACAAAAATGCGGTCGGCGGCATGGTGCTGATTGAATACCTGCGCCCCGGCACAGCGGATTTGCAGCAGCTCAAATGGGATATGTGGCGCATTGTTCCGCATCCCGAAGATTGGGAGCGCACGATTCAAGACGTGTTTCAAGCCATTGCCGCACATGTTCCCGAAAGCCAGCGGTACACGCAGGAGGAATATCAACAGCTGGGCTCCCGCAATAAAAATTACCTGCAGATATGGCTGGAAAGCATGAAGCGTAAGGTGCGCGAAGTGACGGGCATTCAAGACGATAAAGAAATCAATTCCCTATTGTGGTATTTGCTGTGCATTACCGTCAGTTTTTCCTATGTGCTGTATCAAGTGTTTGTGATTTTCAAACAATAAGCATTCGGCAACGTGCAGGCTGCTTTCGAATGCCCCTTTGCGCTTGAAAAGCAGCCTGCACACGGCAGGGCGCGGATTCGGAGTTTGATTGGAGGGTAATCATATGAATACATGGCAGATTATTGTCATCATTATTATTGCGCTGACTGTATACATCATCATCGACAACAAACGCGAAGCGAGGCAGCGCCGCGAACGCAATGCCAAAATCCTGCCCGAAAACGGCTGCATTCCGCTTATCCGTCCCGATCGGCTGTATAACGTGGTGCTGTCGGATGGCAAGGCATTCTGCCGGGTGGCCGTCATCGGGCAGATGCAGCAGGAAGATAATCCGTTCTGCGGCTGGGACGGCGTATTCGTTTTACAGCACGAAGACGGTAGGCATGTGTTCGTCCGGCAAGGGCGCGTGCGCTATATCGAAGAAGTGCAGGCTGCCTGCCAGTTGGCGGACAATGAATCCAACCAGCGTATTGCAGCACCTTGAAAATGCAGGCTGCTTTTCCATTCACCAAAACATAACGACATGATGCGCAAACTGATTCGATACGCCCTTTATCTTTGCGGCAGCCTGCTGCTTATCGTGTTGCTGTACGGCGCGGCGGCGGTGCTGTTGGGTAACTGGCGCATCCAAGCGCAGAATGACGCGGAAAAAGCCGACATCACCGTGTATTTAATCAGCAACGGTGCGCACACCGACATTGCCATGCCGCTGCACCATCCCGCGTTTTCATGGGCGCGGTACGCATCGACGCAAGACACGGCCGGCGGCAGCCCGAACGCGCGTTATATCGCCGTCGGCTGGGGCGACCGCAAATTCTATCTGGAAACGCCGACCTGGGGCGATTTGACCGCTGCCACCGCATTGCGTGCGATTGGCGGGCTAAACCAAACTGCATTGCACGTCAGCTTTCTGGACGATGTGCCGGAGAATGAACGCACCGCCGCCATCACCGTCAGCGAGCGGCAGTATCGGCAGTTGGCGCACAATATCGCCGCCGACTTCCAGCAGGAAAACGGCCGAAGCCTGCCCATACGCGGCGCGTATTATGCCGATAACGATGCGTTTTACGAAGCGAACGGGCGCTACCACTTGTTCAATACCTGCAACACATGGAGCAACCGCCATTTGAAGCAAATCGGCGCGGGCGGCGTGGCATGGACGCCGTTTGCCCATGACGTGATGAACGCATTTCCATCAACCCAACGGAAGGACGAACGATAATGGCCATGAATTTTGAAATTTCCGCCGCCCAAACCAACCGCCTGTTCACGCATTGCTTGGAACAGTTGGAAGCGCATCCGCGCTGGGCGGCATCGCCGCAGTTGAGCCATGCGCAGAATATGTTGATGGCGTATTTGCGCATGGACAAAATTGCTGAAGAGGAAGGCTTTGCCGCGCTGATTGCGCAAGGTTGGGGCGAAACGGTGCTGGACGGTGCACTGGCGGAAACCTTGGTGCAATGGGGCATTGACGTGTTGCCAAAAATCCTGCGGCAGGCAGCCGTGCATTATCGCGAATTGCGTGCGCAGATTGAGGCGCAGGCGCATGCAACGCCCGATGAACTGCGCGAGGCCTTTCCGCAGTTCGCGCCGCTGGATGAAGAATATTTTATTGAATGCGAAGAGATTTTCCCGCAGGTGTACACTTATGTGCGCGCGCATTACGATGATTTCGCCGCGCTGTTGGATTTTCAGGCGGGTTAAATTTCCGCATTTTGCCATACCGAAAAGGAGTTGTTGATGAAACCGTATCCGTATCTATTTGCCGTGGCAGCGTTGTCTGCCGCATTGGCCCATGCCCACCTGCTGCCGCCCGCGCAGGAAAAATTCGAATGCACTTATCAGGATTTGACGCGCACCGGCAGCCCCGTTGAAAAAGCAGCCTGCATCTATCGGGACGGCCTTCCGCCGCGCTCCATATACGACCCCACCCATACAACCGCCGTATCGCAGGAAACGGTGTACGTCCATTTGGATAACGGGAAATCGGTAACGTTCCAGCGCGAATACAAACGCAATGCCGAAGGCGGCAGAGAGGTCGCGGCCGATTGGATGGACGGGGCGGCGTATCGGCGGGAAGTGCGCACGATAGACGGGCAGGAGTGGCCATGCTTCCGTTCGGACAAGGCGGAATTGTGTTTGCGCAAAATGCAGCCTGCAGGCCGATAAGGAAATCGTGATGCAGAAAATTACTTTGGTCGCCGCCGTGGCGCAAAACCGCGTGATTGGGCGCGATAATCAGATGATTTGGCACATTCCCGAAGATTTTGCGTTTTTCAAGCGCTTCACTTCGGGCAAGCCCGTGCTGATGGGGCGCAAGACGTGGGACAGCCTGCCGCGCAAACCGTTGCCGAACCGCAGGAATATCGTGGTGTCGCGGCAGGCGGGTTGGCAGGCCGAGGGCGCGGAAGTGTTTGCCGATGTGCAGGCTGCTTTGGCGGCTTGTGCGGACGCGCCGGAAATCATTGTGATGGGCGGCGAGCAGATTTATGTGCAAACGCTGGCATTGGCAACGGATTTGCGTTTGACGGAGGTGGCGCTGCGGCCTGAGGGCGATGCGTTTTTCCCCGAATTTGCCGCCGGCGATTGGCAGGAAGTGTCGCGCGAGCGGTGCGTGTCTGAAAAAGGCGGGACGGCGTTCGATTTGGTGCATTACCGGCGAAAAGCAGCCTGCACGTTAGGAGAATGAACATGGTACAGTCTTGGTTTTATTGGGCGGCCGCTTCGGCCGTGTTTGCCGCGATGACGGCGATTTTTGCCAAATTGGGTTTGCAGGGCGTGGATTCGGATTTCGCCACGTTCATCCGCACGCTGGTGATTGTGGCGGCACTGATGCTGTTTCTGACCTACGCGAACAAGTGGCAGCCGCTGGGCAGCCTGACGGGGCGCAACTGGCTGTTTCTGGTGCTGTCGGGTTTGGCGACGGGCGCGTCGTGGCTGGCGTATTTCAAAGCATTGCAGTTGGGCAAGGCATCGCAAGTGGCGCCGGTGGACAAGTTCAGTTTGGTGCTGGTGGCTTTGTTCGCGGTGTGGTTTTTGGGCGAAAAACCGAGCGGCCAGGAATGGCTGGGGATCGGCTTGGTGGCTGCGGGGGTGCTGGTGTTGGCATTGAAGCGGTAATGGCAAGATATTGGAAAGCAGCCTGCACTTTGGTGTTTTGAAGTGCAGGCTGCTTTTTGATGGTAGGGTAAATGGGCGGGGCAGGGTGCGC
>ERZ773072.761-NODE-761-length-16896-cov-2.577222_pt1 | contig 16896 bp, 12 predicted proteins | sample MGYA00580617_ERZ773072 | MGnify/ENA primary metagenome ERZ773072 (study PRJEB29015, sample SAMEA2737970) | human oral metagenome | biome: human oral; feature: human-associated habitat; material: dental | place: China | collected 2122 ...
CTCCATTGGAGGGTGACGTTGTTACAGATGCTAAAGACGAGTTTGATGAGCATGGTCGTCCAAGGGTTAGCATGACAATGAACTCTGAAGGTGCTCGTGAGTGGGCTGCTTTGACAAAGGCAAATCAAAAAAAGGCAATTGCAATCGTATTGGATGGCGTTGTTTACTCAGCTCCACGTGTTGACCGTGAGATTTCTGGTGGCCAGTCAGTTATCTCTGGTAACTTCACAATTGAGGATACTAAGGACTTGGCTAACACATTGAAGTCAGGTCGTATGCCAGCTCCTGCAAAGATTGTACAGGAGGAAGTCGTAGGTCCTACACTTGGTGCACAGTCTATTGAGCAGGGTCTTATCTCATTTGCTATTGCTTTCGTCCTTTTGATGCTTTACATGATTGTCATGTACAACTTCATCCCTGGTATGATGGCTAACCTCGCTTTGATTGCCAACCTCTTCTTTACATTGGGTGTCTTGGCGTCATTCCAGTCAGCATTGACAATGCCAGGTATTGCTGGTATCGTGTTGACCTTGGGTACAGCTGTGGATGCTAACGTGCTTATCTACGAGCGTATTAAGGAGGAGTTGAAGCTCGGTAAGGGCATGAAACAGGCGTTGAAGGAAGGTTATGGAAATGCCTTCTCAGCTATCTTCGACTCTAACTTGACGTCACTCATCACCGGTGTCATCCTTCTTGTGACAGGTACAGGTCCTATCCGTGGTTTCGCTACAACTTGGATTATTGGTATCGTTATCTCATTCTTCACAGCAGTATTCCTCACACGTCTCATATTCGAGAATCGTGTTGGTAAGGATAAGTGGATGAATTTGACCTTTACAACAGGTTTATCAAAGAACTTCATGCAGGGTAAGAACTTTAACTTCCTTAGCATGTATAAGACTTCTTTCACCGTTTGGGGTGTTATTGTCTTGATTTGTATTGTCAGCTTCGCTGTTCGTGGCTTGAGTCGCAGTATCGACTTTACTGGTGGTCGTAACTATGTTGTCACATTGAATAAGCCAACTCACGTTGAGGATGTCCGCAAGGTGATGGAAGGTGCTTTCGTAAATACTGTTGGTGAGAATGCTGGTAAGCCTGCTACAACAACCGTTATTGCGCTGGGTACCGATGGTAAGACCGTTCGTGTTTCAACTAACTACAATATCGAGTCTAACAATCCTGCAGAGGATGATAAGGCAGAGACAATCCTTTACAACACATTGAAGAAGGGTGGCTTTGTTAGTCAGGCAAGTGTAGAGAACTTCAAGAACCCAGATATCCGTGAGGGTGGCTCTATTATTCAGAGTGCAAAGGTTGGTCCTTCAATCGCTAAGAACATTACTTACAATGCTATCATGAGCGTATTGTTGGCTATCTTCTTCATCTTCTTGTATATCCTCTTGCGTTTCCGCAACATTGGTTTCTCTGTTGGTTCAATCGTTGGTTTGGCTCTCGATACCACAATCGTTATCGGTTGCTTCTCGTTGTGCTATGGTTGGATTGGCTTCTCACTTGAGATTGACCAGACCTTCATCGGTGCTATCTTGACTGTAATTGGTTATGATATCAACGATACCGTGGTTGTTTACGACCGTATCCGTGAGAACTTGGGTAAGCACAAGCACAATCTTGCTAAGGCTGATATCCAAAAGATCTTCAATGACTCTATCAACCAGACCCTCTCACGTACTATCAATACATCTGTATCAACATTGATTGTACTCGTGTCTATCTTCATCCTCGGTGGTGAAAGTATCCGTAGCTTTGCCTTCGCAATGATTATCGGTATTGTTATTGGTACTTTGAGTTCTATCTTTATCGCATCTCCTGTTGCTTACCTCGTATTGGGTAAGAAGATTGAGAAGCGTTCACACGAACTTGCAGAGGCACCTGTTGAGGCTTAATCAATAGATAGTCAAAACTGAGGTTTTACACCTTATTATATATAACAGCCCGTTATCAGCAATGGTAGCGGGCTGTTATCGTATTCTAATGGTACTGAATTGCGGGGCAGTTGGATGTAAATGATGGCTAACAAGATTGTTTCTTTACTTGTTATGGTTGTTAGTTTACAAATTATTTACATGAAAATAAATATTTTTTTTCGTGAAGATAAATATTTCTTTTCATGTAAATAATTTCTTTTCTTCATGAGAATAATTCGCAGGAGATAGGGTATAATAGTCGTAAAAGCCATGAGAGGTGGTGTTAAGTGGCTTTGCTATTTATGCTCTTAATGGTTATTTTCGCCTTCCACTGTTAATAATCTTCTATAGATATAACCATGATTCTCATTGGTGTTTACCATCCGCACAGTGCGTGTTAACCATCCGCACGATATGTGTTGGGCGTTCGCACCACTCGTGCGCAGCATCAACACGACGATAGAAAAGGGAAAGCAAGCCTTATTATGGTGATTTATTGGTTTTTATTTTGCCGTTCATGTGGTTTGCACTACCTTTGTAGTCCAATTAAGAAAGATATAATGAGTAAGAAACATATACTCCTCGTTAATGACATAGCAGGATACGGAAAGGTTGCAACAGCAGCCATGCTTCCTATATTGTCCTACTTGGGACATCCCGTTTATAACCTCCCTACAGCGTTGGTATCCAATACGCTCGATTATGGTAAGTTCAATATCCTTGAGACAACCGACTATATCAAAGGCGTATTCCCAGTGTGGAAGGAACTTGGCTTTAGCTTCGATGCCATTGCGACAGGCTTTATCGCTTCAGAGCGACAGGCAAAACTGGTAGCAGACTATTGTCGTGAGCAGGCTGAACGTGGTACGACTATCTTTGTAGACCCGATTATGGGAGATGAAGGAAAGCTCTATAATGGTGTGACGGCTGCAACAATCAACTCTATGCGAGAGATGATTAGCGTAGCCGACCTTACTTTCCCTAATTACACAGAAGCGTGTTATCTTACATCAAGTAAGTATGATGAGAAGGGAGTAAACTTTGAGGAAGCCAAGAGATTGCTTGATGGGCTGCGATTGATAGGTACGAAATCGGCAATGATTACTTCTATTCTCGTTGATGGTACACCGTCTGTTGTAGGTTATAACCATGCAACAGATAAGTATTTTACACTACCTTATACCGAGATACCAGTACATTTCCCAGGTACGGGTGATATCTTCTCGGCAATCCTCATTGGCCATCTGCTGGATGGTGAAGAGTTGATTCCAAGTACACAGAAGGCTATTGATGGCGTTTATAAACTAATTGACCTCAATAAAGACAACGAAGACAAAAATAAGGGAATACCTTTGGAGAAGTATCTTGGGGTTTTGTAACAAATAATTATGGACTGGATTAACGGACTATTTGCCATCCCTTCTGCGCTGCAGGCAGTCGTGGTCCTCTCGCTTGTTTGTACGGTGGGATTGGGCTTAGGTAAGATTAGAGTAGCAGGCATATCACTTGGTATTGCCTTTGTATTCTTTTTTGGTATCGCTGCGGGTAGTTTCGGCTTGCAGGTAGATGAGCAGATGCTTAACTACTGTGAGACTTTCGGATTGGTTATCTTCGTCTATACACTCGGACTGAGTGTAGGACCAACCTTCTTTGGCTCCTTCCGACATGAAGGAACCTTGTTTAATCTGTGGAGTTTAGGCGTTATCTTCTTGGGAACCATTATGTCTGTCGTGCTCTCATATGCAATGAATGTACCGATGTCAAGCATGGTTGGTGTCCTTTGTGGTGCTACAACGAATACGCCAGCACTTGGTGCTGCACAGCAAGCATTGCAACATGCGGGGCATAGTGGGGGGCCGGCAGCATTGGCAACAGCCGTTACTTATCCATTAGGTGTTGTCGGTGTTATCTTTGCAATGATATTTATTCGTAAGTTCTTTGTTAAGCCTTCTGACTTAGTTGTACACTCAGGAGCAGAAGATGACCATACTTACATCGGACAGTTTGTTGTTCTTAATCCAGCTGTTAATGGAAAAACAATTGCAGAGATAGCACAGGGAACACATCGAAAGTTTATTATCTCGCGTATTTGGCGTGGTGATGACGTAATCGTTCCGATGAGTACAACGGTTTTAAAAACCAACGATAATCTGCTTGTAGCGTCAAAACGCGATGAAGTTCCAGCCATGGAGATTCTTTTCGGAAAGCAGGTTAATTGCGATTTGAATAAAGAGCAGGTGGATTGGAATCACCTTGATGCAAAGGTAGAGAGCCGTGTTATCGTCTTGTCAAAGAGTATGTTAAACGGTAAAAAGCTCGGACAACTTCATTTGCGTGAGGCTTATAATGTCAACGTGAGCCGTATTATTCGTGCTGATATCAAGCTGTTGGCAACGCAAGACCTTGTTGTTCGTTATGGCGACCGCCTTACCTTGGTAGGTCAACCAGAAGCAATTGATCAGGCAGAACACTTCTTGGGCAACTCTGTTAAGACCCTTAACGAGCCTAATCTGGCTGTTATCTTCCTCGGAATGTTGCTTGGTTTGGCATTAGGAACTATCCCAATCACCCTTCCTGGTATGGATTCACCAATCCGATTGGGTATCGCTGGTGGTCCAATCATTATGGGAATATTGGCTGGAGCCTTTGGTCCTCGTTTGCATTTCATTGCTTATACAACGCGTAGTGCCTCCCTCATGCTTCGTAAGTTGGGCTTATCGCTTTACCTTGCGTGCCTTGGCTTGGATGCGGGTAAGGACTTCCTCGATATCGTTGTACGCCCAGAAGGCTTGCTTTGGATAGGTTTAGGCTTTGTACTTACGGTTGTTCCTATTGTCATAGTAGGGTTGATAGCTCTACGATTGAAGAAGTTTGACTTTGGAACTATCTGTGGTATCCTTTGCGGTTCGATGGCTAATCCAATGGCATTGGGCTATGCAAACGATACGATAAAGGGTGAAACCAGCAATATTAGTTATGCTTCGGTATATCCTTTGGGTATGTTTGCCAGGGTTATCATTGCACAGATATTAGTCATGTTCTTTGTCTGATAGGTCCAAAGTGTCGTAATGGTTATCAGTTTATCTCAGTTATCAGTAGGCTATTCGTCTTCCCACCCCGTTATCTCTGACATCAATTTAGAGTTAAAGAGTGGGCAATTAGCGTGCTTGATAGGGGAGAATGGAATCGGTAAATCAACCCTTCTGAAGACACTCACAGGCTTTCTTTCGAAATTGAATGGTAGTCTTCTGTTGGATAATCGTGATATAGAGTCCTTTTCTCAACGAGAACTTGCACGGCAGGTGAGCATTGTTTTGACGCAAAAACCTGATGTACAGAACCTCACGATAGAGGAGATAATAGGCTTAGGAAGGTCGCCTTATACTGGTTTCTTTGGTCGATTGCGTGCGGAAGACCGCAAGGTTGTTGATGATGCAATCGCTACGATGGGAATTGAAAAGCTAAGAGGGAGAATGATTCAGACCCTTTCTGATGGCGAAAGGCAGAAGGTGATGATTGCGAAAGCACTTGCTCAAGAGACGCCAGTCATCTTACTTGATGAGCCAACAGCCTTCCTCGATTTCCCTTCTAAGGCTGAGACCTTTCAGTCTTTACAGCGAATGGCACATGAAAGGGATAAACTTATCCTTCTTTCAACTCATGACTTAGAACTTGCTGTACGCTTTTCCGATAGCTTGTTGGAGGTGAAAGCGGGTACGTTAAAGGCTGTATCAGCAGCGGAAGTGAAGGCTTCTATAAGTGCAATCATAGACGGTTAAGACATTCTTTTGCCTATGTTCAGATAGCATTTTCACCCCTATACACAATAAATAAAACATTAAAATAAATAGAACAAACTTATGAAAAAGAATGTATGGATAGTTCCTATCGTCCTTGTACTTGCTTTAATCTTGAATAGTTGTGGTACACAACAGAAGGCAACAGCGCCAGTCGTGGCTCCTGTTGTTCAAGAACCAGTTGTTGCAGTTGAGCCTTTAGCGGAGGTTATCAGCATTGCAGAAGCTTTGGATATGTATCAGAATCCTGAAAAGGTTGATGCTATTACAAAGAAGTATGGTTACAAGTTGAAGACAAATTATGAGGTTTATCGACTCGATAAGTTCAATAAGATGTATTATAAGAATTGTGTGCTTGCAAAGCTTCTTACCGCTGACAAGTATGAGGATTATCCAAAGCCAATGCGCAAAGGTGTGTCAAGTTACGTAGCATTTAAGGATGGAGCAATCATCATTGCAGTGTTCAATCAGCCTGCATACGACAACCTTGTGGCTCAGGTAAAGGCTGCTGGTTTCACCTTGGATATGCCTGGTAGCGAGGATATCTACACCAATGGCAGTCGCACTATCGCCTGTTATAAGGATGGAAAGAGCGTGAGAATTCAGTAAAGAGTTCTCTGCTTTTATCACTTTTCCTGCTTAAAAGCATAAAATACAACCCTCTCATTTCTTCTCTTTTACCATAAACCATGGTCTTAGAGAAGGATGAGAGGGCTTTTCTTTATACCTTTCTTGTCGTTTTGTTTGCTTTTCTCAGTTGTAAAGACTATATTTGTTGTCTTAATACTTTGAAAGTCTAACTAAATGAAAAATCTACTACTGACCTGCCTTTTAGGGCTTTTTAGCCTCACCTCTACGGCACAACAGACCTATGAATGGGAAGAGTTGTTTGAAGAACTCTATGCAAATAATGGCGAGAATACGGATGCTAAGGAGGAAAGCTTTGAACTATTAGCTGACCTTTCAGAACATCCACTCAACCTCAATACGGCAAGTAGGGAAGAACTTGCACGTATCCCTTTCCTTACAGCAGAGCAAGTTGAGGATATACAAGCATACGTTTATCAATATCATGGTATGCAGTCGTTGGGCGAGTTGGCAATGATTGAATCCTTAGATGCTCTCCGTCGCCAGCTTCTTCCTTATTTTGTCTATGTCTCTCCAGTAGAAGAACAGCACCAGTTTCCTACACTTAAATCAATTATAAAAGGTGGAAAGCACGCCATCTTATTGACTGGTCATATTCCTTTTTATCAGCGTGAAGGCGACCGCAAAGGCTATCTTGGCTATCCATATACCCATTCTTTTCGCTATTCCTTCCGTTATGGCGATTATGCTCAGGCTGGATTGGTTGGTGCACAGGATGCTGGCGAACCCTTCTTTGCCCATGGTAATAGTCTGGGTTACGATCATTATAGTTTTTACTTGTTGTTAAGAAAGATGGGACGATTAAAGACTTTGGCGGTAGGAAGATATAAAGTGAACTTCGGACAAGGACTCATTATCAACAATTCTTTTGGCTTTGGAAAGCTTGCCATGCTCTCAACGTTAGGCAGACAATCAACAGGTATTCGCGCATATTCCTCTCGTTCGGCAGCTAACTATCTACAGGGAGCGGCTGCAACGGTGGAAATCACAAAGCATCTCGACCTTACGACTTTTCTTTCCTATCGTAGTATAGATGCAAACCTTACGGACAGTGGAACCATTAAAACAATCCTCAAGACTGGTTATCATCGTACTGTGCGTGAGATGAACAGCAAAGACGCAGCCACGCAGTTTGCTGCAGGAACCCATCTTGGCTGGTCTTCTGGTGCTTTTCGTGTGGGGTTATCGGGTATTTATTATTGTTTCAACAAGGACTTAACGCCTAATACCTCCTTGTATTACCGTCATTATGCTCCCTCAGGGACTAACTTTTGGAACGTAAGTGCAGATTATAGCTATCAACATCCTCGTTGGTCGTTGGCAGGTGAGACGGCAATGGATAGCAAGGGGAGCCTTGCAATGGTGAATAATCTTTCCTATCAGCCAACTTCTAAACTCTCTTTACTTGCTGTTCAGCGTTATTATGGCTACCAATACACAGCACTCTTCGCACGTAGTTTCGGTGATAACGGGACGGTTCAGAATGAAAGTGGATTGCTCATTGGTGCGAATTGGAATGTAAAACGTGGTTTGTCGCTCATGGCTTACACTGATTTCGCCTATTTCTCGCACCCTCGTTTTGGCGCACATACAGCCAGTAAGGCTTGGGATAACCTACTGATGCTAACTTATAGTCGTCAAAGTTGGTCGCTCTTGGCCCGCTATCGCTTTAGAATACGTGAGAAAGATAATGGAGATAAGACTGCTCTTATAAACGAACTTACGCAACGTGCTCGTCTTTCCTTAGCTTATTCGATGCCTTCATGGAGTTGTAAAAGTCAGCTGGATATCGCTGCAAGTAATTATCTCAAGCGTAGTTTCGGTTATATGGTGAGTGAGTCAGGGGCTTGGAAACCGCTTTCGTGGCTCACGCTGAATGGTATGATTGGTTATTTTCAAACGACAGATTTCGCCTCACGTATCTATGTTTACGAGCGTGGTCCACTCTATTCTTTTAGCTTTCCAGCCTTCTTTGGTAAGGGAATGCACTACAGTATGTTTGCTCGGGCAGACCTATCGAGCCATCTTATGATTATTCTTCGCAGTTCAACCACGCATTATTTCGATCGTGACCACATATCCTCAGGACTCCAGCAAGTCAACTCCTCAACGTTAAGTGGACTCGATATTCAATTGCGCTGGCGGTTTTAAGTGCTGATACTTTATGTGATTACGATTTATGGGGATTCTCTTTCGATTTATAATCAACTATCGATTCTATTCTTTCCTATGGTTGCAAAAGTAGTTAAAAGCACCGATATAAACAAGTAAGAACGATGTTTGCCGAATTATTTACATGAAAATAAATATTTTTTGTCGTGAAAATAAATATTTATCTTCATGAAAATAAATTCTTTTTTACATGAAAATAATTCGCAGGAGAAGCTTGTTGTGCTATTGCGCTACCTTCTTTTTGGTTAGTAAACACATACAATTTAGTGATAATAAAAGGTGTATTTTGTCGCTTGTTATCCTTCTTTTTATTTATATTTGCAAGTGAAATTAATTCTATATATGATATGAAACAAGTCTGTAAGTTAATTCTTTATTTGTTCTGTGTGGCAATAGTGCTAACTGGCTGCCGTGATAAAGTACAGTCAAAAGCTGAAACTGCAGACTCTTTGGCTGCAGTAGGGCAGAGGGTGAGTCGTATATCAAAGTCGAAAAAGAAAGAAGATATGCGTCAGTATGATGTTGCTGACCAGAAGCGAATAACTGATTTCATTCCCAAAGGTTATAAGATTTTTGAGAAGGTATCGGGTGACTTGAACAAAGATGGGCTTGACGACTGCGTGTTAATTATCAAGGCAACTCGTAAGGATGGCTTCGTAAAAAACAGTTTTGATAAAGTAGTAGACCGTAATCGCAGGGGTATTATCATACTGTTTACCGAGAAAGATGGTTATAAACTTGCGTCAAAGAATTACAATTGCTTCTCGTCAGAGAATGAAGAAGGGGGTGTTTATTATGCTCCAGAACTGTGGGTAGAGGAGAGAAAAGGGAATCTTTATTTGCGTTATTGTCATGGTCGGTATGGTTATTGGGAGTATTGTTTTCGTTATCAAGGCTCAGATTTTATGCTTATAGGTTATGAAGCAACTTATAATCGTGGTCCATTAGTCTTAGGAAAAACAAGTATTAACTTTCTTACAGGTGTTGAATATGATGATGAGAATATCAATGCTGACAAGTTTGATGCAGATTCTGATGATGATCCAGTGGATGATGAGGTATTCAAGAGGACCGTCGTTAAACTGAAGAAGAAGCCGTTAATGAAGCTTTCGGAAATAGAAGATTTCGACGAACTAAGGTTTGAATAGTTATCTTAAACAAAGGGATTACGAATAATAGAGTTTATATGTTGTCATTTTGTTTCCAATATTTGAGAAGGAGCCTTATATTGTTTTTGGTAAATAAAACGAGTTGAACATGTAGTTTTTAAGGGTTGTGTAGTGTTATCGAACGCTTGCCCTTAAACGTATAGAGTGCAAGAATCGGCTCAAAATACCATTCATTTTACTTGTTTTTAGGCTCACGATGAGCCGATAATCCGCTTTTTATTGCTATATTTGCACCGATTAAAGATTGTAAATCATGAATGAATCAAGAGACATATTGCAATATCTGCATTATCATCCACTCTCTTCTCGTGGTGATATTACTGCTGGAACGGCTTTCAAAGGTAGTGATGCAACTTTGAAACGTGTGATAGCAGCAGGCATTAAGGCAGGTGATATCGTGGCAGAAGGAAAGGCACGCGCTACTCGTTATAGGCTTTCTCCCCAAGCTCAGTTACTGATACCACTCAATCTTGATACCTATTTCGCACTTGAAGTGGATGAACGACAGGTGCATAGCAGTTACAATTTTGAGCTAATAAATGGTCTACTCGCAGAAGCAAGACTTTTCTCAGACAAAGAGTTAGCTCACCTTGATACGTTACAAGATGAGTTTCGGCAGCATGTCAATGAGTTGACTGATAATGAGTATCGTAAGGAGATGGAGCGATTAGGAATTGATCTTAGTTGGAAGTCTTCGCAAATAGAAGGTAACACATATACTTTGCTTGAAACAGAACGTTTGCTTCGTGAGAGTAAAACTGCAGAAGGTAAGACAAAAGAAGAGGCTGTGATGCTACTCAATCATAAGGATGCTTTGAGCTTTATTCTTGATAACCCAGACTATCTACAGGAACTAACGGTTAGTCATATAGAGGATATTCACCAATTACTAACAAAAGATCTCTCTATAGATAAAGGTCTTCGTCGTCATCGTGTTGGTATTACTGGAACCAATTACCATCCTTTAGATAACGAGTTTCAAATCCGTGAAGCTATGAGAGATGCTTGTAAGCTAATCAACAGAAAATATAATATCTTTGAGAAAGCCTTACTCACACTCTTACTTCTGTCTTATATTCAACCCTTCTTAGATGGAAATAAGCGTACAGCACGTATCACGAGCAATGCATTACTTATTGCTAATGACTATTGTCCACTTAGTTTTCGTTCTATAGACTCAATAGACTATAAGAAAGCTATGCTCATTTTTTATGAGCAGAATAACCTTTATGCTTTTAAGCAAATATTCATAGAACAATTTGAATTTGCCGTAAAAGAGTATTTTTAATGCGAAAGAAGATGTGAACATCGACTTATATTTACGCTTTTTGAGGTGTTAACTTAGAGAAAGAGGATGGTGTTTGTCTTGAAAGTGGGAGAGATTTGTAGTCGGATTATGCTGTAGACAAAAGAGTAGATGGTCTTTGAGAATGTTTCAAGGTAGCTTATACTTATTCGGAAGTTATTGGTATTTGGACAAAGCTTTGACTTCTATTAGTTCGTTATTACGTCTTACTACATTTATTATAATGATTATAATGCCCTCTCTTTTGCTCTTTTAGTAGATGTGTTGGTGCTCCGCACATGTGGTGCTGATGCTTCGCACGTGTGGTGCTGATGGTAAACACCAATGGTGTTGAGCACTAAAAAGCTTGCAAAAGGTCCACAGTATGGAAGCAACTTGTTGTTAAGAAAGAGTCTTGCTACCATAAGTGAACATGCTTTACTTTAATAAAAGAAGACTTACTTTTACGAAAACAATACGGAAAAAGGCAATTATAAAGCGTGGAGATTCACACATTATAATTGCCTTTTTAGGTTATTTGAAAAAGCCGCTTGGGCTTATTTTATCCCACCTGACTACCTGGTTTCACCTCACCCATTGTTGTTGTAACGGTGAGGGAGCCATCGAAGTTGACAGCTGAGAGAATCATTCCTTGGCTCTCGATGCCCATCATCTTGCGAGGAGCAAAGTTCGCAACGAAGAGAACGTCCTTACCTGTGAGCTGCTCTGGCTCGTAGTAGGCTGCAATACCACTAAGGATAGTGCGCTCAACACCTGAACCATCGTCGATAGTAAACTGCAAGAGCTTCTTACTCTTCTTCACTCTCTCACACTTGATGATATGTCCTACACGGATATCGAGCTTCTCGAAGTCTTCGAAAGGAATGTCCTTCTTGATAGGTTCAGCCTTGTAGGAAGCGGCTTCGTTAGCCTTCTTAGTCTCTTCCAACTTACGCAATTGAGCCTCGATAGCCTCATCCTCAATCTTCTCGAAGAGCAGTTCTGGCTCTGCAAGCTGCTTGCCAGCTGCGAGGAGTTCGGTAGAACCGAGTTCACTCCAGTCATACTCTGTCATGTTAATCAGTTCACGAAGCTTCTTACTGCTGAATGGCAAGAATGGTTCGAAGGCAATACTGAGGTTGGCAACGAGCTGAAGCGAGATGTTGAGAATGGTCTCTACGCGCTTAGGATCGGTCTTCCAGAGCTTCCAAGGTTCTGTTTCAGCAATGTATTTGTTACCGATGCGAGCAAGGTTCATCGCCTCTTTCTGTGCCTCACGGAACTTAAATATATCGAGATAAGCCTCTACCTTTGCCTTTACGTCCTTGAACTCTTGGATAGTCTGACGGTCAATCTCCTCCAATTCACCACAAGCAGGAACCATACCGTTCCAATACTTCTTTGTTAATTGCAGTGCACGGTTAACGAAGTTACCATAAACAGCAACGAGTTCAGAGTTGTTACGCTCCTGAAAGTCTTTCCAAGTGAAGTTGTTATCTTTAGTTTCTGGTGCGTTAGCAGTCAATACATAGCGTAGCACATCCTGCTTTCCTTCAAAGTCGCGGAGGTACTCGTGGAGCCATACCGCCCAGTTCTTACTTGTAGAAATCTTATCATCTTCAAGATTGAGGAACTCATTTGAAGGAACGTTATCAGGCAGAACGTAATCGCCGTGCGCCTTCAACATGGTTGGGAAGATAAGACAGTGGAACACGATGTTGTCCTTTCCAATGAAGTGAACGATGCGTGTCTCTGGGTCCTGCCACCACTTCTGCCAGTTGCCAAAGTGCTCTGGATCCTTCTCACAAAGCTCCTTTGTGTTTGAGATATAGCCGATAGGTGCATCAAACCATACGTAAAGCACCTTACCCTCAGCTCCCTCTACTGGAACAGGAATACCCCAATCAAGGTCGCGGGTCATAGCACGTGGCTGGAGATCCATATCCAACCAACTCTTACACTGACCATAAACGTTTGGTCGCCACTCCTTATGATCCTCCAAAATCCACTGCTTCAGCCACTCTTGATAGTCATTCAAAGGTAGGTACCAGTTCTTAGTACTCTTGATGATTGGCTGTGAACCAGAGATTGTTGAGTGTGGATTCTTCAACTCCATAGGGCTAAGATCACTACCACACTTCTCGCATTGGTCGCCATAAGCATTCGGATTGCCACAGTGAGGACACTCACCCATGATATAACGGTCGGCAAGAAATTGGTGAGCTTCCTCATCATAGTACTGCTCACTCTCCTGTTCAACGAGCTTACCATCATCATATAGCTTACGGAAGAAGTCAGAAGCAAACTTGTGGTGGGTCTCACTTGTCGTACGACTATACACATCGAATGAGATACCGAACTCCTCGAAAGAGTCCTTAATCAACTTATGATAACGGTCACATACGTCCTGTGGGGTGATTCCTTCCTTCTTTGCACGGATGGTGATAGGCACACCATGCTCGTCACTACCACCGATGAAAGCTACTTCTCGCTTCTTCAATCGGAGGTAACGAACGTAGATATCGGCTGGAACATATACACCAGCAAGGTGTCCTATATGTACACCACCATTCGCGTATGGCAATGCTGCGGTGACAGTGGTGCGCTTAAATTTCTTTTCTTCCATATCTGTTTGATTATTTATTTTCTACTGCAAAGTTACAGTAAATAAGGTAAATGACAAAGGAAATGGGTGTGTAACGTGATAATAAACTTTTGTTACTCTGACGGATGGGGTTTATATGACCGTCCGATAAGCATTTAGAAAGTTATTATAGGCTGCTTTTAAGCGAAGAGTTTGATGCTTAAAACGTTGGCATTTACTGATAATACTTCCCTTTGTGATGGCTTTTTGTTACAAAGGAAGGTCAAAACTCATCTGTTCTTGTGTAATAGGGTGAGTAAATTCAAGGTGTGTTGCATGCAGCCATAGGCGTTCAGACCGTTGCCCATAGAGGTTATCGCCAATGATAGGAGTACCCAATCCATCTGGATGAGCACAATGAACGCGCAGCTGGTGGGTACGACCAGTCAGCGGATAGAGTTCAATCTTTACCGCTTCCAATGCTTCTTTGCCGTATGTTGTCTTACCGATAATACGATATTCGGTGATAGCAGGCTTCCCATTAGTTCTATCAACACGCTGCCGAGGACGGTCGTCTGGGTCGGGAGAAAGCGGAAGTTCTATTCGTCCCTCTGCTGGTAACTGCTTTTCGAGGAGAGAGAGAGGAAGCAAAGCAACATACTTCTTCTTTACAATTCGCCCAATAAACTGTGCTTGCAAAGCCTTATGAACCTCAGAGGTACGTGCAACAACGAGCAAACCACTTGTCGCCATGTCTAATCGATGTACCATGAATGCATCGCTCTTACCCTTCCATTGCTCCTTTAGAATACTATAAACAGATGGCTGACAGCTCTTTCCAGGTACGGAAAGTAAGCCTGATGGCTTGGCAATGACTGCAAGATAATCGTCTTCATAGAGTGTTTGTAGTCCTTCAGAAGGCATTGTTTCTGTTTCATTATTTGTCCTATCGCAATCCTTATTGTCAACGTCTATCCCTTCCAACATCCACTCCAAGATAGGTTTACACTTTCCATTGCAAGCAGGATAATAGTTTCCATGCTGTCTTATCTCGGTCTTTGGCGATGGTCCCCACCAGAACATAGCCATGCTAATAGGCTTAAAACCAAGCAAAAAGGCATATTGTAAGAGTTTTGGTTCACAGCATTCACCTGCGCCAGAAGGTGGAAGTAGCGAAGCTGCAAGACTCTCCTTGGCAGCACGCTCAGCAGTGTTAGCACTTGTTATATGAGCAGCCTTCGTACGTGCAGGACTGTTCTTCAGATAGTAATCACGGAAGATATCAAGCAAGTTTTTATGTTCTCCGCATGCATTAACGAGTGAGAACTGAGAGAAAAGCCAACGTTGTAGACGATCAGACTTCATTTTTCGCTCTCGTTTCCAAGCTGTTATCCGTTCTTGATAGCTGTTTACGATGGTTTGTGCAGCGGTAATCTGCTCTGTATAAGTCTTTTTCTTACGTTGCAATTCGGCTTTAAGAAACTGGCTCTGACGTGTCATTTCATTTCGTTCTGCCTCTGAAATAAAAGCCTCTTTACGACGTTTATCACGCAAGAACTTAGCTCCTTGCATCACCTTTCGAGCTTCTTCGATAGCCTTTTCAGCCTTCTGTTGAATCGTTTTTAGGTTTTCCTTTGCTTGTCGATAGGCTGTTGAGGCTTTTAGTTGGGCTATCTGTTGATTTAATTGGCTAATCTCTGCCTCATGAATCTTGAAGTAACCATCAGGCTGAAGGTAGTCGAAAACAGCAGGAACAAAGTCTTCTCCTTCATCATCTATCTGTCCTGAGTAGGCTTGCAGATAGCCAACCTCTCCGTTTCGCTCAACAATCAGAACGCCATACATCTTTCCTTCGGTAGGTTCAATAGGAAGGTTTGCCTGCAACTGCTTGCCTGCAGCACGGCAAAGAGCGTCTGGTTCGTAATCGAAAGGATTATTAAACCGAGCGGGTAGGGGCTGTTCTGATAGGATAGGATGAAACTTCATAGTGCAAAGGTAAGGAAAAGTTGACGAGTAGACAAGCTTCTGGAGTTGACAAGTAGACAAGTTTACGAGTGAACAAGTTACTTGCTTTTGGGGAAATATGAAGATTGTTGGAGAAATGAAAAGCAACAATAAAAGGAAAAAACACGTTTATCTCTGAGAAAAACATTACTTTTGTCGTTATGAAAAAATACTTACTTGTATTTCTAATGCTGATATGCTGTGGTTTATCTGTGATGGCACAGCAACAGAACGAAGGTGGGAAGACCCGCCCAAAGGTGGGACTTGTGCTTGGTGGCGGTGGTGCGAAAGGTGCTGCAGCCATAGGAATACTGAAGGAATTGGAGCGGGCACAGATACCAGTCGATTATATTGCAGGAACAAGTATAGGAGCGATTATAGGCGGATTATACGCGCAGGGCTATCGTGCAGACGACCTCGAAAAACTCTTTTGTTCGCAGAATTGGTTGGCACTCTTGTCAGATAGAGATACAACACTTGTCGGAAAGGTCTATAAGGAAGCAGATGGCGTGGTTTATATCTTCGGTTTTCCTGTACGGAGAAAGGCTAATGCGAAAGAGAAGAAAGGCTTTGGAATGTTACATGGCGACCACATCTATAATTTTCTTGACTCTCTTGTTCGTAATTCTCCAGTACAACGTGGTACCGTTGAGAAGGCCATTCCCTTCTCATGTGTAGCCTTTGACATTCGTCGTCAACAAGAAGTAGTACTCGATACAGGTTCTTTGGTGCGTAATATGCGTGCCAGTATGGCTATCCCCGGTGCGTTCAAACCAGTACGGATAGACACGTTGATGCTGGTAGATGGCGGTATGGGAAATAATCTTCCGGTAGATGTTGTGCGAAATATGGGGGCAGATATTGTTATTGCAATCGACCTTCATCAGCAGAAACATGATGATTATCGTTCGCCTTTTGGCTTTCTGAAGGGAATGGGTGGTATTTTGAAATGGATGGCGGAACGTCCTGATATCAAGAAATATAATGTCAATCGAACGCAAGCAGACCTTTACATTAATCCTGATTTAGGTCCTTATGGTCTTACTAATTTCAGTACAAAGGCTATAAAAGCTATTCTTCAAATAGGCGAGGAGACTGGATTGCAGTATCGAACGCAGATGGAAACTTTCATGAAAGACCATCAATGATGATTTATTTTCATGAAAAAAAATATTTTTCTTCATGAAAGTAAATATTTCTTTTCACGTAAATAAATCTTTTTGTTCATGAAAATAACTTGCAACAATGCTGTTTTAAGGCTTTCAAAACAGCATTGTTAGACTTAAAAAATCGTATTTTTAAAAGGCTTAAA
>ERZ773072.769-NODE-769-length-16775-cov-28.652931_pt1 | contig 16775 bp, 12 predicted proteins | sample MGYA00580617_ERZ773072 | MGnify/ENA primary metagenome ERZ773072 (study PRJEB29015, sample SAMEA2737970) | human oral metagenome | biome: human oral; feature: human-associated habitat; material: dental | place: China | collected 2122 ...
AGATGCCGGCGTGGTGGGCCAGGGTCATGACGGCGCGGACCATGACGTTCAGGCCCTTGATTTCATTCTCAAGGCTGTTGTCCAGGAACTCTGTTCCCAATCCAAAGCCGGCGTTATTGACGAGGAGGTCCACGGGAGCCAGGTCAGGCTTGTCGCGGTCTGCGGGTCCTCCCACGTCAAGGCGGGCGGCGACGCGTCCGCAGCCGGAGTCGGTGGACAGGTCGGCGGCGATCACCTCGGCGCGCACGCCGGCGACATTCGCGAGCGAGTCCGCGAGCGCGCACAGGGCGTCTTCGCTGCGCGCGACGAGCACCAGGTCGTGGCCCGCGGCGGCCAGTTGCCAACAGAATTCTTTACCAATGCCGGAGGTTGCTCCGGTGACCAGCGCTGTTCCCATGGGGGAAGTCTAGCGCCGCATGGTGCGCGCAGCACGAAGCCGGGGCGGGAACGTGCGTGCGTCCCACCCCGGCTTACCATGTCATCGGGTCCGGATCAGGTATCCGGCTCCACCGCCGGCGAGGGCCGCCGGGATGACGAGCAGGACGAGCCAGTAGGGGCTCCATCCACCCGATCGGCCGGTCTCGGCGGCCGCGGCGATCGGTACGGCGCCCGATGCGTCGGCCGTCCCGTTCTCGGGGGCGGCCACGCCACCGCTCTGCGCGACTTCACCGCTCTGCGCACCGCTCTGGGGCGCAGCCGAGGGGCTCGCAGACGGGGTGGCCGCGGGAGCCGCCTTCGGGGCGGTCACGGGTGCCGAGCTGGCCGCACCGGTCGTTCCACTTGCCGCTCCGTTGCTGCGAGCAGCCGGAGCGCCGGTCGCGCTACCACCGGTCGCAGCGGGGGCTGCGGTACGGGTCGCGCCGGACGAGGCCGGGGTACCTGCATTTGTCGCGGGCGCTGCGGGCATTCGAACCGGGCCGCCAGTGGGAGCGGGAGACGGGAAGGGGCGCGGCATCGGTGCAGGGTCAGCAGTCGGGGCCGGAGCCGGAGCCGGGTCCGTCGTCGGTGCGGGAGCCGGAGCCGGGTCCATCGTCGGTGCGGGAGCCGGAGCGGGGTCCACGCTCGGAGCCGGAGCGGGTGCAGGATCTGCGGTCGGCGCGGGGGCCGGAGTCGGATCGAGGCTCGGGGCGGGTGCGGGATCCACACTCGGCGCGGGGGCGGGCGTCGGCTCGGGTGCCGGGGTGGGGACCGGCTCAGGCACCGGGGAGGGGCCGGGAGACGGGGTCGGTACGGGCTCTTCATCCGCCGGCGCGGGAGCCTCGTTGTGGTGTCCGGAGCGAACGATCACCGTGAAGGACTGCGGCTCCGTGAGCTGACGATCACCGCTGCGCGCACCAACCTCGATGCGGTAGGTGCCCGGCGCACTGAAGACCCAGTTGCCGTGCATGTGGGTCGCCTCGGTCGTGTGTACGACGCCGTCGCCCTTTGTCGAGTCGAAGTGGACCTTCGCGCCCGCACCGAAGGTGCCTCCCTGGAAGAATGCTACTCGCGCGCCCTCGGGGGCCTGCGCCAGATGCAGGGTCAGGTCAGCGCCCTCGGGCAGGGCAGCGTAGTCGATGCCCTCGGTGGATAGGCCCGGCCACACGATGTCGCTCTTCTGCGTCTCCGGCAGCACGTATGTGGCGGTACCGACCGGGCCGAGCACGTCGTAGCTCGGGTCAGACAGAGACGCGGGGCGCACGAAGCGCGCGTTCGGGGCGACCCCGAGGGTCGTGGATCCGACGGTACGCAGCACGGAGGTGCGTGCGTTGGTCAGGGAGTCGTCCTTAACGGCCAGGCCGTAGGTGAGTCCGCCCTCGCCGCTCGCCTGGGTGAGGCGCACGTCCAGGTGTCCGCGCGCGATCTCCACGGGATCATTCAGCAGGGACGAGGCCGGGTCCGGGGTCGTGTCGTTTCCGCCGTTATCGGGGGTGGGAGCAGGATCGGGAGTCGGCTGAGGAGCGGGTTCTGGCTCTTCGGGGGCGGCGATGCCGTCACGCATCTTGAGCATCGCTGTGAGGCCCACGTGGGAACCGACGGTGACATCGGAGGCCTCGGCGACGGTCATGACCGCGTCGGAGAGGGGGTGTGGGCTCAGGGTGACGCGCATGTACATCGGATCCGACTGGCACACGCCGAGGTCTTGCGTCTTGGAGTCCATGCCTCCCGCGCCCAGGGTGCCTTCCATCGAACACCAGGGGCTGAAATCCCACTTGGATTCGAGGAACTCAATCTTGTAGGTGGCACGCAGGTTCGGATCGTTAGCTCGCACGGTGGCCGTGTACTGGTCGGTCGTGCCGGGCTTGAGGTCGTAGGAGACCTCGACGCGACGCGACGAGATCGGCAGGTGGTCCGGGTTCCACACGGGTGCAGGGTCCGGGTTGGAGGGGCCGAGGATCGTGTCTGTGCCGCCGACGGTGACGGGTTCGGTGTCCCGCTGTGAGTACTGAACGGTCTGCGAAATCCAGCGAGCCGAGGCAGAGTCGCTGGGGATGTAGATCGCCTGGACGGCAGCAGCATCGGCTCCCAGCAGCTCGGAGACCGTCGCTCGGCCACCGTCAACGGGAACCTCGGTGAGGAAGTAGCCGTTAACGGTGATCCACGCGCGGCCCTTGTCGGTGGTGACACCCGTGTCGATCGTGATGTCGGTCAGGTGATTGTCGCCGGGATGCTCACGCTCAGCGTGGTGGGACAGGGTGAGCATGGGCGCCGCGGAGTTTCCGTCACCGCGCTCAGCGCGGGCACCGTTATAGGCGGATTCAATATCTTTGATGGTGCCGTTGGCGGGGTTCGCACCGCCGACCTGCCAGACCAGAGGCGTGATCGGCGAGGAGTAGATAGCGGTGCCGTCGGCACTTCGCGCTATCATTTTGTAGTTCGCGACGTAGCGACCCGGCTGCGTGAAGGTCGTGTACAGGTGCGTGTGGCGCGGATTGTAGACGCTGCGGTAGGCAGTGTCATGGCTGGAGAGGAAGCGGTTCACGCTGTCGCCGTTGTCGATAAACATCTCCATGCGGCCCGGACCGTCGACGCTGATGAGGTCAAGGGTGTAGGTTTCACCCTCGAACTTGTCTGTGTCGCCGATCTCGCCGGCCCCAAGACCAGCCCAGATGGGAGTGTTACCGGGGCCGGGGTTCTGGGGGGCGGCGTTGAGGACGGTGCCCTCGGCACCCAGGAACGCCAGGTCGGGGCGCTTCGCGGGGATGACGAGCTGCGACTTCGCCTCATCCTTGTCGCTCGTGCCGGTCCAGGCCTTAGGGATCCACAGCGCCGTCTTTTCCATCGGCAGGTTGATGGTGTTGAGGCTGAAGCTCCTGGTGTCGTCGTGCCAGACGGGAATGGGTGCATCAACGTGCTGTCCGGTAACGATCCAGTCCTTGTCCTGGTCGGGACCGGCCCACGCCGCGGCGGGGGTGAGGGCCAGGAAGAGGGCGAGCGCAGCCGTGCTGATGCGTCGCAGGTGTGACATTCGGGTGCCTTTTCTAGCTATGTTGCAGGTGAGAATCATTATCACTCTAAATAGCCGCTCACACAACTCACACCAACCAGGCATGTTTCACACACGTTTCACGCAGCCGCTCCCCTGACCCACCGATAGGCTCAAGGCCATGAGATTTGCGACCTGGAACGTTAACTCCATCCGAACGCGCGTCGACCGCGTCATCGCCTTCCTCGAACGCTCGGGTACGGACGTGCTGGCCATGCAGGAAATCAAATGTCGGCCCGACCAGTTCCCCGTCGCCCCCTTCGAGGCGGCCGGATACCAGGTCGCCATCCACGGACTCAACCAGTGGAACGGCGTCGCCGTGGCCTCGCGACTGCCGATTGTGGAGACTCAGGACCACTTCCTCACCCAGCCCGCGTTCGGCGAGCCGCCGGTGATCGAAGCCCGCGCGCTCGGCGTCACCGTCGACACGACCGAGGCCCTTCCCGCTCGGGACCAGCAGGCCTCGTCCATGACGATCTGGAGCCTGTACGTCCCCAACGGCCGCGAACTCACGCACGCACACTACGCCTACAAGCTGGAGTGGCTCGCGAACCTTGCCGAGCAGGGGCGCAGCTGGCTGGCTGATCCAGCGGCACAGATCGCGCTCGTCGGCGACTGGAACGTCGCCCCCCTCGACGAGGACGTGTGGGACGTGGACGCCTTCGAGGGCGCCACGCATGTCTCGGCTCCCGAGCGCGAGGCTTTTGCCGCCTTCGCCGCGGACGGGTGGGTCGAGGTCACGCGCGAGCGCGTCACGAACTACACCTACTGGGACTACCAGAAGCTGCGCTTCCCCAAGAATGAGGGCATGCGCATCGACTTCGCCTACTGTTCACCGGCACTCGCAGCGCGCGTGAGCGCTGCGCACATTGACCGGGACGAGCGCAAGGGCAAGGGGGCCTCGGACCACGTTCCCGTCATCGTCGACGTCAACTGAGACAAAAGAGGCCGACACAACAAAATCGGAATAGCTCGAGGCCTGGGCGCGCGCCCAGGCCTCGTTCACTGCCCATCAGGCATGCTCGCGCGCCAGGCGCAGCAGCTCCGAGTTGAGCGCCGACCAATTCTCGTGGTGCCACAGCCCAAAGGGCTCCGCTCCGACAAAAGCGACGGCGGCTCCGAGATCACGATCCGCCCACACGAAGGAGCCGGATTGCCCGAAGTGACCGATCGTGCGCGGCGAAGCATCGGGCGCAGTCCAATGCGGAACCTTCTCACCACGGATTTCAAGACCGAGGCCCCAGGGACAGGGATTACACCGCCCATACCCGGGGACGACGCCAGCCAGCGCGGGAAACTGCGAGATGCCCGCGAGAGCCGCCAGAGGAGCGCTGACCAGCGTCGGGCACGCCAATTCGGCACCGAAAAGGCTGACATCCGAGGCACTGGCAACTCCCGAATGGGCTGGGCTACCCGGAACATCCGCGGCGCCCATGCCGAGCGGTTCGAAGACCTCCTGACACACCCACTGGGCAACACTCACTCCGGTCGCTTGCGCGAGTACCTCGCCGAGAACATCGAAACCCTCGTTCGAGTAAATGCGACGCTTCTCGGGAGCGGCAACGGGGCCGCGCCCCTCAAAGGGCAGGCCCGAGGCATGGGCCAGAAGGTGACGAACCGTCGCCCCCTCGGGCCCCGCAGAATCATCCAGGGAGAGCAGGCCGCGGTCAACCGCGACCAGAAGCGACCAGGCGACGATCGGCTTCGTCACCGAGGCAATCGGAAAAACGCGACCAACATCACCGTGTGAATAGACGACGTCGCCCCCGACACGAAGGACGAGGGCGACATCGAAAGACGGCAGCGGGCCGATCACGCGGTAGCCTCCGGGGCCGCACCAACCTCGGCGGCGGCGATGGTCTTCTCGCTGATCTTACGCAGCGTGCGGGCGTAGACCTCAGCAACTTCCTCGGGCACCGAGGCCCCGAGTTGGAGGATGTAGTGCGCGGGCAGGTGAAGGAGCTGCACGCACACGGCCAGGAAGTCCGAGACGAACTCGCGGGCATCGATCGGCTCGTCGTTGTAGCGAGCCGAAACGACGGAGCCATACCAGTAGCGGATGAGGATCTTCGCCAGGGTACGGGGCGTAGTGCCGATATTGGCACCCTCCTCGTCGACGAAGGTCTGGATCATCGTGGTGAGGGCTTCCTCCATCTGCTGGGTGCGGTACTTGTAGTGCTCGTGCGCAGGGTGCGCCTCAGAGGAGGACTCGGCCCACAGCACACAGTCGAGGGCAATGGCCGCGTCGGCACCGGGCTTCATGGCGAAGCGCATCTCTCCGACCGCCCAGTCAACAAACGAGCCGGCGGTGATGCCGCCCTCGTCGAAGCCGCCCTCAGTCTCCTCGTTAATGGTGACGTCGAAGAGGGCGTTCATCTCCTCGTGGCGCTGGATCGCACTGCGCAGGATCGCTTCCTTAGAAGGGAAGTGATAGACGACAGCGGGGTGTGAAATACCGACTCGACGGCCGAGGTCGCGCAGGGAGAAGCCGTTATAGCCTCGCTCTGCAATGAGAACCATCGCTGCCGAGAGGATGGATTCACGCGTCGCCTGTCCTACGGAGTAGGCGCCACGGGCCTTCCTCTGGGTTGTCATATCATCTCCTGCTGTTGCGGGCACCACATATCGAGCGCCCGAAATACACACTGGTAGTCAGTGTACCGCGCAATCTCAGGGTTTATCAACATTCATGACAAGCCCGTCAAAGGAGTCATTAATGTCAACTGTCACATTGTGACCATCTTGAAGGCCTCCACCAAGAAGCAGAACCGCCAGTCGATCGCCAATCTCCCGCTGAATCAAGCGCCGCAACGGACGTGCGCCAAATGCGGGATCATACCCCAGGCGAGCGAGCCAGCCGCGGGCCGGCTCGGTCACTGTCAAACCTATGCGACGCTCACGCAAACGAGACTCCACGGACATGACGATCAAATCGACGATCTCTCCTAGATTTTCGCGGGTAAGAGGGTCAAACATGACCATCTCATCTAGCCTATTGAGGAACTCCGGTCGGAAGGCGGCACGAACGACCGACATGACAGAGTCGCGCTTGCCCTCAGATGTCAAGTCCGGATCCGCCAGGAACTGCGAACCGAGGTTCGACGTGAGGATGAGGATGGTGTTTCGGAAGTCCACCGTCCGCCCCTGCCCATCTGTGAGACGTCCGTCATCCAGAACCTGCAGAAGAATGTCGAAGATCTCAGGGTCAGCCTTCTCGACTTCATCCAACAGGACGACAGAGTATGGACGACGACGCACCGCTTCGGTTAGCTGACCGCCCTGCTCGTAGCCCACGTAGCCGGGAGGGGCACCGACGAGGCGCGCGACCGAGTGCTTTTCGGAGTATTCGGACATGTCGATACGCACCATCGCCCTCTCATCATCAAAGAGGAACTCCGCGAGCGCCTTGGCCAGCTCCGTCTTACCAACGCCTGTCGGCCCGAGGAAAAGAAAGGAACCGGTCGGACGGTTGGGATCAGACAAACCAGCTCGGGAGCGACGCACCGCGTCCGAGACTGCGCGCACGGCATCTTTCTGACCGATGAGGCGTTTTCCAAGTTCCTCCTCCATATGAAGGAGCTTGTCCGTCTCAGTTTGCAGGAGCTTACCCGTCGGAATTCCCGTCCACGCTTCGATTACCTCGGCGATTTCTGCGGGTCCCACCTTCTCAGCGATCATCGGCTCTTCGTCGCTGCGACCTTCCTGTGCCTCAGCCTGTTGTTCCGCCTCGACAATCTGGCGCTCGACAGCGGGGATCTCGCCATTCTGGAGGCGCCCGGCTTCTTCCCAGCGTCCCTCACGTACGGCCAGATCGAGCTGGGTGCGCAGCGTGTCGAGCTGGACGCGCAGGTCACCAACGCGATTGTGGCCTGCCTTCTCAGCCTCCCAGCGGGCCGTCAAAGCACGCAGGTTCTCCTCGCGGTCGGCAAGGTCCGCACGCAGTTTACTCAGCCGCTCCTGCGTAGCCTCGTCAAGGCCCTCTGGGTCTGACTCGGCAAGGTAGGACTCCTCCATGCGCAGACGGTCCACGCCACGACGCAGCTCGTCGATCTCCACCGGCGAGGAATCCAGCTCCATGCGCAGGCGGGACGCGGCCTCGTCAATCAGATCAATTGCCTTATCGGGCAGCTGTCGGCCGGAGATATAGCGATTCGACAGGGTGGCAGCGGCGACTAGAGCGCCGTCAGAGATCGTCACCTTGTGGTGGGCCTCGTACTTGGGGGCGATACCACGCAGGATCGCGACGGTATCCTCAACCGAAGGTTCGCCGACGAACACCTGCTGGAAGCGGCGCTCGAGCGCCGGGTCCTTTTCGATGTTCTCGCGATACTCGTCGAGAGTGGTCGCGCCTACCATACGCAGCTCACCGCGGGCGAGCATGGGCTTGAGCATGTTGCCCGCATCCATCGCCCCCTCGGAGCCGCCGCCCGCACCGACGACCGTGTGCAGCTCGTCGATGAAGGTAATGATTTGACCGTCAGAGCGCGAGATCTCCGCGAGGACAGCCTTGAGGCGCTCTTCAAACTCGCCGCGATACTTCGCACCGGCAACCATCGAGGACACATCCAGGGAGACGAGACGCTTGTCACGCAAAGACTCGGGAACATCACCCGCGACAATGCGCTGAGCGAGGCCTTCGACGACGGCAGTCTTGCCGACGCCGGGTTCACCGATCAGGACCGGGTTGTTCTTCGTGCGCCGGGAGAGGACCTGGACGACACGGCGGATCTCGTTGTCACGACCAATGACCGGGTCAAGCTTTCCTTCGCGCGCAACCTCGGTGAGGTCACGGCCGTACTTGGACAGAGCCTCGAAAGAACCCTCAGGGTCAGCCGAGGTGATCGGGTCGGGGCGCAGCTGGGCGAGCGCCTGCGTGAGTGCCTCGGCCTCGACCCCGGCCTCCGTCAGGATGCGCCCCGCCTCGGTCTGAGAGGCAGCCAGCGCGATGAGTAGGTGCTCGGTCGAGACATACTGGTCGCCCGCAGCCTGAGCGCGCTCACCGGCGTCGCGAACGACCGCCAGCAGTGCGTTCGAGGGCTGGGCGCTGCCAGCGGACGCGCCCTGCGCGCTCGGGAGGGCCACGAGGGCATTGCGGGTACGCGCACCGATCGCGCGCGGGTCGGCACCAACTGCCCCAAGTAGGGACAGTGCGATGCCTTCACGCTGTTCAATCAGCGCTTCGAGCAGGTGAATGGGTTCCACCTGCGGATTAGCGGCCGCACCGGCGGCCTGGAGCGCAGAGGAGATGGCCTCCTGCGCCTTCGTTGTCATTTCACGTGCCATGAAATCACTCCTCAACATGTTTGTGTCTGGCGGCATCGAGCCCCTCGATGCCTTCTGACAGACACAACGAAGAAAAACTTGAGTCTATTCCACTCAACTTCGATAAGGAGGAGGATCCAGTCAATTCTCCGGAAGCCAGGCGGGGCCATCGAAGCCGCGCTGATGGCCACCCGCAGGACCGGGGCCACCATCGCCATCAATGCCATAGCGCTCTTCAAGCGCACGGAAGAGTTGCAGGGTCGTAGCGAGCGCACACATCACCTGCTGCACGAGCTGCGCATCGGTCGCACCATACTCGTAATCGGCATTCACTTCGGCAACGACGCGGTCACCACCCTCTTGGTCGACCACGTGGGCCTTCGGCCAGAGATACTCCCCGTGCCAAGCCTGAAGGAAGTCGCGCAGATCCTCCCCGAACTCAATCGGGACGAGGTTCTTTAAGAAGGCAACAATCGATAAAACCTCGCGCGAGTCACCGAGGAAGCGGAAGCAGAACAGATGCCCATCCCAGAACCCGCACAGATCCCCATCGCTGTCGATACGCCAGGCCCATCCCTCAGAGTCGAAAAGGAGCCCCAAGCGCTCCTGCGTAATGGGACGAACCATATCGAAACGATTGGCCTCAAACTCCGAGTTACCCGTGACAATTCCTTCCGAAGGTTCCGCGTTGCTACCCTCCCATTGTTCCATATCAGAGGCGATATCGTCTGGCAGATCGTGGCGACGAGGCACCTCCTCGCCGCCGGTTCCCCCGTCAGCATCCGCCCACCATAGCCAGCCCATAATGATCCCCTATTCGCGCAGATATTCATTGACGCGCCACCGCGTCGCTACCGAGGGGCCGGAAGCGCGCCGACCGCCCCTCACAGCGTTCTGCGTATGCACAACCATCGACACCTCCTACGCTCGCCTCATCGTGATACCAGCACGTGTCTTGGTAACTTCACAGTAGCGCAGAAACCGCGAAAAACCAACGCCCATGAGGATCCAAGACGCCCGGTGGCCAACGAGAACAGAAAGGCGAAAGACCATCGTCGCAGCTCATCAGGCCAGCCTCGCACAACGGCTAGATCATTGTATTGTTGCTCACATTTATTCCTAGCCCTTGCATAACCGCAAACATTCCACTAAATAGGGCCATCCGCTTCGTCCATCTTGACCTCTCCCGTAGCGGACACCCCCTGAGCGGCAACTGGGAGCACCGGCAGGGCGGGGAGCGGACGAGACTTCGTAGTGCGCGTCACCAGCCACCGCAGCGCCCACTCGGCGGGACCGCGAGCGGACCCCACGGCCTCGGCAATGACACAACCAAGGCCGATCGCCGACCAGACCCCCAGAGCAATGAGGCCGGACACCGCGACGCCCAACGAACGCACGCCACACGCACCAAGCACGCTGAAGATGGAGATGAAAAGCACCGTCTGCGCCAGGTAAGCGGTCATCGAGCGGCGTCCGATCGCACTCAGGAAGGAACAGACGGTCCCCAGCTTCTCACGCGGCCCGCCGCCCACGAGCGCGAGCAACGCGAGCCATCCGCACGCCCCCAACACACCCGAGGCATGAAACAACGGGTACGACCACACGGCCGACCCCTCGAACGCCCAATCCAGCTGCATGAGCACGAAGGGAAGCCCTCCGAGGACACCCACCCCCAGGCCGCCGGCGGCCACGCAGGCCAGGATCAGCCGGTGCCCACGCGGATCCTGCAGGACGCCCCATCGGGCGACGCCCACGCCGATCATGACGCACGGAACAACAAGGGACATCAAAACCGTGCCGATGGTTGCTCCCAGCCAGGACCCGAGGGACACCAACGGGTAGAACACCGTCAGCGTCGACGGGCCGCGATACTCCAGCACCATGGGAGTCCCACCCAGCATCATCCCCATCGACCAGAGCCCAAGCAAGCTCAGCGCAGCAAAGAGAAGACCTACCAAAACGCGCGGCCACACGCGCTTCACGACAACAACTTCAGCGAAGAGCACCGCGACAAGACCATACGTTCCGATGATGTCGCCCGCGAAGAACAGGCCATGCACAGCACCAAAAACCAGCATCCACAAGCCGCGGCGGCGGATCAGGGCTGATGCGGATGCACGCGCACGTCGCTCAGCATTCTCATTAAAGATCTGCCACTGAATAGGCTGCCAATCAGCGCTCAGGTCGGCGGGAAGGGCATCCAGCGCATAGCGTCGCTCACGCTCGATCGTTCGCGAGGCCATGATCGCCATGCCGAATCCAAACAGGATCGAAAAGAGCGGATAGGCCCTGCGATCGACGAACAGGTTTCGCGCGACATACCACCACTGGTCCACCTGATTCATGGCAGCGAGTGCGTCATGCCCAGCCTGAGGCGCATCCGGGAAATAGGTGATCCAGAACGGAACGTTGGCGAGTGCAATGAGCGCGAGCATGAAGCCGCGCGCGACATCAGGAGCGGGGAAGCGCAGCTGCCGCACTCCCGTGAAAGATAGGGTGTGCATAATTTCCTCTCGCGTGGTGGTTTGGATGCAACGAAGGGGCGACGCCGGAGTTGCTCCGAGGCCCCGCCCCTTCACATGCGCGACGGGTCAGCCAATAGCCGACATCATCGCCTGCTGACGAATCTCTCGTCGCCTGCCGTTAGCTTTCACCACCAGCACGATGCCGATAATCATGATGATCGTGCCGCTGACGCCAATGACCGAGGACCAAATCAGGCCGTTCGTGCTGGACTTGGTAATGTCACCGGCGCTGACATCCATGCCCGAAATTTCCGCTCCTGCGGGAAGGCCCTCACAGTCGACGCGGTAGGCACCGGCCGGCAGATCGGTGGCCGTGTAGTAGTTCTTGGCACCGGCAAACGTGTGCATGTCGTAGACGTCGCCGTTAGTGTCCGTCATGGTGCACGACGTCGCCTCACCCTTGGAGAAGAGGACCGTGTACTGTCCGTTGGCTCCAACCTCGACGGTCCCGCCATTCTTGATGTTGACAGCATTAATATCCTCGGGCATATCGGTATTCAGGCCTGAGAAAGCGACCACAGCAAAGACGATCGGGGCGACGATCAGCATCATGAGCAGGCCGACAACGATCATGATCGTGCCCGGTGCTCGGCTGGGCAGGTTCATGGGGGGCATGACCGCGGGACCGGCATAACCGGCACCCGGATAGCCACCCTGGGCGGGCATGGCGCCATTCGCGCCACCCTGCCCGTACTGCGGCCAGGGCGTCGCCTGCTCGCCGGGAACACCGTAGGGCCTGGGGTTCGACATAGGAGAGCCTTCCTGAGGGGACTTTCTTTCAGCATACCAACGCGACCACCGAGGTGAACAGCAGGTCGCACAGGACCGATTACTACGATACCTCCGATCGCACGACCGGTACCCCAGCGAGGGTCGATTCCTGAGCGAGAGCAAAGGGGACGAGGCCCGAGAAACTGCCCGGACCTCGTCCCCTTATCGCGAATTGCGTCAGCGCACAGCCGACATCATGGCTTCCTGCATGATGCGGCGACGCTTGCCGTTGACCTTCACCAGGAGCACGATTCCGACAATCAAAACAACCAGACCGGCGACTCCGACGCCACTGCCCCACAGCAGGGGGGCGAACACGACCTTCGTCATGACCTCCGGCGTCGTGTTGTATCCCGTGATGGACTCGCTGGCTGAGATTCCATCACAGTCGAGCTTATAGTCGCCCGCGGGCACATCCGATGCGAGGTACGCGTCGTCGTGCCCGTCATAGGGTTCCAGCTTGTAGACCTCGTCGTCACGGCCGATGAGCGAACACTCGGGATCCTTGCCACCGGTGCCCCAGACCATGTAATGTCCATCCGCGGTCACGGTCACGATGTCCCCATTTTCCTTGGTGCCGCCTTCAACAGATTGCCCGGGGGCACCGGTCGCGCCAGTAATAACCATTGCGAGGACGACGATCGGCGCAACGATGATCATGAGCACGATGCCAAGGATGATCGTGGTAACGGCACCTCCACGGCCGGGCAGCTTCGGCATAGCAACCGGGGCGGGGACACCGTAGGGGCTTCCCGCGTAGCCCTGGGGGGCAGGATTGACAGCGCCGGATCCTGCGGCGGGCGATGATGCGTTGGGTTCACCCACGGGAGTGTGAGAGGAGGTTGACATGTCCGTTCCTTTCTAACAACTACTCTGCACGAACAGAATCACGGAGCGCGCAACGATGAGATCGCGCCAACATAGCACACCCCCGCCCCGTTCGTGGGATCAGCAGTGGTCGATCGAGGCCTCGGCGGTGCGCCGAGCCTGACGATCGAGCGCGCGTCAGGTCGCAGCGATGGCAGCCAGGCGCTGCGCACGCAGCTGAGCGACACCCGGGACCTCGAGCGGCTCGAGCGTCGCACCGGTCGCGCGTTCCAGCAGCAGGTCCGCCAGCTCGGGATTGCGGGCGAGGGCGGGGCCATGCATGTAGGTCGCGATGACGGATCCTTGGACGGCACCGTCGTGACGAAGCTCCGGAGCCTCCTGCCCCTGGGGAACGCCGTTGCCAACGCCGGCCAGGACGCGGCCGAGAGGGGAGGCATCGGGGCCGAGGACGGTGCCGCCACCGTGATTCTCGAAGCCGGTGAGCGTCTGCGTGAGCCCGTCGACGAGCGGTTCACACACCAGTTCACCGATCGCTCGATGTCCCTGGGGGCGCGTCGTGATGTCAAGGACTCCCATGCCGGGAACGCGTGTGCCGCGAGCATCCTCATACCAGTGGCCAAGAACCTGCAGGGAGGCACAGATCGCGAGGAGCGGGCGCCCGGCGTCAAGCGCCCGAGACAGACCAGAAGTACCCCGGAACTTGTCTGCGGCGAGCGCCTGGGCGGTATCCTCGCCACCGCCGAGCGTATAGATATCAAGGCTGTCAGGGATCTCCTCGGTCAACCCGACGCACACGACCTCGGCGTCGATGCCGCGCCTGCGGGCGCGCTCGGCCAGAATCAGCGCATTACCGCTGTCACCGTAGGTACCCAACACCTCGGGCATGAGGACGCCGATTCGCAGCGTGGAGACGCTCATCGCGTGCCCTCCTTTCGATCGAGCAAGACCTTGAAGTCGCGCATGGCCGTGTAGTTCAGGAGCATCTCTACGCGGCCGGGTTCACACACGGCCAGGGCATCCATGGGCAGGGGGACGAGGTCGCAGTGTATCCCAGCGTATTCGAGGCGCACGGCGAGGTCGGCTCCGCGTTCGCCGCAGGCGACGACTCGTCGGCCGGGACGCTTGACTCCCGAGAAGTCGACGTCCCAGAGCCAGGAGAGGTCCTGCCCGTCGGGCACCTGCCCGTTCACACCAATGACGACCTGGTCGACGCGCGGGTCGATCATCGTCATGGCCTCCTGCCATCCGGCGGGGTTCTTGGCGAGCATGAGGCGCGCGCTGCGGCCGTTCACGTCATGAACGGAGTAGCGGCCAGCAACCTCGGTGACGCTACTGACGGCGGAGGCGGCCGCCGCGGGGTCAATACCCATCGCCACTGCTGCGGCGACTGCCTGAGCCGCGTTGCCGAGGTTGGCTCGCCCGGGAAGCTTCAGCTCAAGGGGGACGCTCACGCCCTGCGGCCCACGCAACGTCGCGCGCGGTCCTTCGGGTGCCAGCTCGACTTCCTCGAGCCACCACTGCGGCTGAGGACGGCTGCTGAGCTCGGGAAGCGGCTCACCGTCGAACGCGGGAATGAGGTGCCAGTCCTCGCCGGAGCGAACGACGCGACCGCCGCGCGGGTAGGCGGCGGAGTCACCGCCCCAACCTGCACCCGCAGCCACCCAGACGACGTTCGGGTTGTCGGCTGCAGCGGAGACAATGAGGGGGTCATCGCAGTTGGCGACGACGACGGCATCCGGGTGGGCGGCAGCACCGTCGCGCAGGCGGCGCTCGACGGATCCGATCTCGCCGACTCGGTCCAGCTGATCACGAGAGAGATTCAGGTAGACGAACACCGAGGGGTTAACGTCTGCGGCGACGGCCGGCACGTGCATCTCATCGACCTCCAAGACGGCTCGCGTCGCACCCTTACCCTGCATGAGAGCCGTGATGACGCCCGACGTCATGTTGTCGCCGTTGATGTTCGAGGCGACGGGCCCAGCGCTTTCAAGGGCGGCTCGCACCATGCGAGTCGTCGTCGATTTGCCGTTCGTCCCAGTCACGACGGCGGAGGAGTAGGGGGCGGCCAGCTCCGCGAGGAACTTCGGTGAAATGCGCAGGGCGACCTCACCACCGATCATTCCGCCAGATCCACGCCCAAGCGCTCGGGAGGCGAAGCGGGCGGCGCCACCGGCAGCCTGAGCCACCCGGGAGCGCACCGACAGGTGATGCGAAGAATTCGTCATGCGTCCACGTTAACGCATGCGGGGCTTCGGCCGCGTCGCCGACGCTTGCCGACCACCTGAATCGGGACGAGGCGGACGGTCGTAGAGCGCACGACTTTCTTCCCTCGACACGCTGATAAACCCCCGACCGACGCAGATAGTTACGTATTGCATAGCGACGTTACCCACGCCATTTTCGCGTCACGGTATCGATACGTCACACCGGTCAGTTCCCCTCACTGGCCGACCCGATAACGCCTCCCCCACAGCCAGATATATAAGCATTTTCAAGGAAAACACTCACCTATCAGCAAAGTTGCAGGTCAGAGGCTATTTCCAAAATAAGGCAGCGAATCCGACGCACATACTTCACACACCCTCTGCACGTTTGTGCCAAGCGACGCACACCCCAACAATCGACTATCGAAACCAGCCGTGACCTGGTAAAACTATTCTCAGCAGGCTCAAGCCTGTCGCCTGTTCCAGGCTTCGGTCGAGGATCCTGTGTGCCCCCGGATCTTCGATCGAATTACGCTGCGGGACCCATCCGTTGGATGGGTCCCGCAGTCCTGTTATCTGGCTATGCTCAGCGCCGAGAAACGATCGTGCCCTCGATGACGGCGCTGATCCCGCCGCGCCGACTAGGAAGGGCAGCGAGTGCCCGCGTCTCAGCTTGCGACGAAGCAAGCGCCGCGAGCGCACGCATCGGGTTCCACACCGTGAGAGAGCCACCGGATGCCGACCCGCCGGCCTCAGCTCGATCCCGCGAGCGCTGACCACGGCGCAGGGGCATGACCTGACCGTCCGCGGATGCCGCGAACACGCGGTTACGTCTCGCTTCAGCATCCGTCACCTCGGCACGCAGGGCGTCGCGCTCCTCTTCCAAGGCCTCGACGCGCCGCTCAAGTTCGAGGATGCGTCGGATACCCGCCAGGTTGATGCCCTCTTCCTGGCTCATCCGCTGAACGTCGCGCAGACGCTGCACGTCCCGCTTCGTATAGCGGCGTCCCCGCCCCTTAGTACGGGCCGGGATCACCAGGCCGAGACGGTCGTACTGGCGCAGGGTCTGCGGATGCATGCCCGCCAGCTCGGCCGCAACCGAGATGACGAACGTAATCGCATCGTCCGATCCCGTCGTCGCCATGGCTTACTCCTCCACGGCCTCGAACAGGGATGCGCGCACGTCGAGGTCGCCCTCGGCCTCCACCATCTCCTTCGCGAGCTTTTTCAGGTCGCGGCTCGGCTTGTCAGGAACCTGGATGGCCACGCGGGCAATCAGGTCACCGGTTGCCTTGGAGGTCTTCACTCCCCCGCCGCGCACGCGAATCTCAGCGCCCGAGGAAGACCCCGCGGGCACCTTGACCGTGGCCGTCTTGCCATCGATCATCGGCACGTCGACAGCGGCACCGAGGATGGCCTCGGACACGGTGACGGGCAGGGCGACAACCAGGTCATCGCCCTCGCGCGAGAACACGGGGTGCGGCTTGACGGTCACAGCGACCTCGAGGTCGCCGGCCGGACCGCCATTGATGCCGGGCTTGCCGTGCCCCTTGACGCGAACCTTCTGGCCATCTTTGATGCCCGCGGGAATGCGGACCTTGATCGGAGAGCCACCGACCTTGATGGTCAGGGTCGCGCCACTGAGGGCCTGGCGCAAGGAAATGGCCAGCTTTGCGCGCACCGTGCCACCCTTTTCAGGGGTGGGTGCCGCCTGCTGGG
>ERZ773072.772-NODE-772-length-16757-cov-5.577715_pt1 | contig 16757 bp, 16 predicted proteins | sample MGYA00580617_ERZ773072 | MGnify/ENA primary metagenome ERZ773072 (study PRJEB29015, sample SAMEA2737970) | human oral metagenome | biome: human oral; feature: human-associated habitat; material: dental | place: China | collected 2122 ...
TACTCCCCAGTACCTCACGGTCGCCACCGTTCAGCGGTGACTATGACTCTGCCGATGCTGTCTGAGAGAAGGCTGGAAATCGCGCATCTAAATGATGACGCTTGATGACGATATGGTCACGGCCTTCCGAGCGTGATGACACCTTCGCTCAGAACCCTTGGAATACAGCGGAATTCGCTCTGCGCTGGGCACCGTCAGTCCGACGTCGGACTTCCAAAGAGGGTCTTGAAGTAGCCGTAGAAGTTCCAGTTCCCCCACGAGGTGCACTGGTCCCCACCGTGCGCGGCGGCCTCATTGGGCTGGAAGGGCGTGTAGTTGTACAGGCCGGCAGTCGCCTGGTTCGCCACCGTGAGCTCGCCGCTGCCGCACTGCGCGTCGGGCGAGTAGGCGACTCGGGTGGGTCGCTGCGCCACCACGTCGTAGCTGCCCGGGTTGAGACGATAGCGATGGAACTGGGAGGCCGCCCCGTAGAGCTGGGAGGGGAAGCCGGCCCACTGGGGGTCGCAGGTCCCGTGGTCGGGGCAGGCGTAGCCGGCCGCGGCCTCGTAGTCGCGGGCACTCAGGGTTCGGCCCGAGGCGGTGAGCAGCCCCTGCTCCTTGTGGATGAGCACCAGGAGAACCTGGGGGTTGATGTCGCACGCCTGCGAGACCTCCCAGACGACATCGGCCGCGCTAAGACCCGAGGCGGCCTTGATGCCGCCGGGGCAGAACGTGGTGGCCTCGCGCTCCTGCATGGAGAAGGTGGCCGTGGCCAGGCACTCGGTGCCATCACTGCCCGGCTGGCAGCCGGAGTTGACCCGCGTCAGGAAGGCGGCGATCTCCTCGCGCGTCATCGCACCGGAGTCGTAGAAGACCTCGTCGTCGATGATGCGGGTGGCATCGAACCCGCTCGCATCGGGCACCAGCGGTGCCGGCGCAGAACTCGTCGCCCCATGAGAGGCCCGTCGCCCCAACCCCATGAGTCCGCTGAGCGAGGAGCCGACTGCGCGCACCCCGATCAGGCCCACCAGGAGCGTGACGAGGAAGGCACCGAGAACCACGCCCACCGGACTGCGCAGGAAGGCCACGACCGCGCGTTCCCCGCTTCGTCTTCTACGCTTGATACTGCTGCGCAGGCGGCCCGGTCGATCACCGCTCCGGGCTCGCTCACTGCCGCGTTGCGCCGTCGGGCCAGCGCGGCGCGGAGTGCGGGCGGACTGAGACGAGCCGGAACCGCTCGCACTTCGGCGGTTCCGCGAACGCTGGCTGGAGGGATGCTGGGACATCGGGATCATCGTGTCACACAACGACAGGACTCACCGCGCCCCCGATACCAGGACTTCCCGGAATAACTGACCGCCGCGCACTGCCGGCGGGATGCGCCCGGTATCACCGGTGCCGCCGTCGAGGAGGCGGGGCCGCCAGTGCATAGTGTGGGGCCGTGAATCTTCCCGACGTCCTGAGCCTGGCGCACGCCCTCATGGAGGAGGCCGGCGTCGGCGACTGGGAGCTGAGCCTCGACCGAGCGCGCCGCCGGGCGGGCCAGACTGACCATACGAGACGCAGACTCACACTCAGCCGCCACCTCATGAGCCTGTACGACGAACCCCAGGTCCGCGAGACGATCCTGCACGAGATCGCCCACGCCCGCGTAGGCCCCCATCACGGGCACGACGCCGTCTGGGCCGCCGAGGCGACCCGTTTGGGAGCCACCGGACGACGGCTCGTGGACGCCCGGGCTCCGAGGCTGCGGGGGCGATGGGTGGGCAGGTGTCCGGAGGGCCACGAGGTCGATCGGATGCGTCGCCCGTCCTCGCCCGTTTCCTGCTCGCGCTGCGCCGCTCGATTCAGTCTGGAGCACCTGCTGTCCTGGAGCCTCGACGGCGCGCCCGTCCCCCACGAGGAGATCGGCGAACGCTACAGCCGCCTTCTGAGACTGGCTCGGAGCCAACCGTAAGAAGCGCCCACAGAACATTCCGGGACAGTATGGTCGTGACCACCGGCATCACCGATCAACAACCCGAGGAGGACCAGCCCATGATCGTCACCACCACCCCCACCGTCGAGGGAACCCCCGTCACGCAGTACCTGCGAGTCGTCTGCGGGGAAACCATCGCGGGAGTCAACTTCATCAAAGACATGGCCGCGGGGTTCCGCAACTTAGTGGGCGGTCGTTCCCAGACCTACGAGGGAGAGCTCATCCAAGCTCGGGAGACGGCCCTGGCGGAGATGGTTCAGCGCGCCCAGGAGCTCGGGGCCGAGGGCGTCGTCGGCGTCGACATCGACTACGAGACACTGGGATCGGACAACGGCATGCTCATGGTGACGGCATCAGGCACCGCCGTCCGTTTCTCCGCCACCTCCTGAGCACACTCCTCGCACGATTAAGCGGCATCGGTCTGCGCAATGGACGCCCCGCCTGTGACGAAACAGACCAGTCACCCGAGCGTTGACTCCCGGACCACCAGCGTCGGAATGAAGGTCTCACTGCGCGTCCACCCATCCTCGGCGAGAAGCAGTTCGGCGGCCGCGACACCCATTTCACGCATCGGCTGATGCACGCTGGTCAGCGGTGTGATGAGCTCAGCTGCGAACGAGATATCGTCGTAACCGACAACGGCCACGTCGCCGGGAATCGATAGACCGCGACGACGTATCTCCCGCATGGCACCGATCGCCATCTGGTCATTGGCACAGAAGATCGCCGATGGCGGGAGCGGAGCATCCAGAAGCCTGGCCGTTCCCGCCGCCCCGGAAGCCGCGTTGAAGCTTCTCGAGCCGACCTCGGACTCGATATCCTGAAGAACCTCTACAGGATCGAGCCCTCTCGCCGTGAGCTCCTTGAGGACGCCGTCGTGCCGGTCCTTCGCCTGTCGTATAGCGAGGGGACCGTTGACGAAGCCGATTCTGCGGTGGCCGATCTCCAGCAGGTGAGAGATAGCAGCTCGAGCTCCTGCAACATCATCTCCGACAACGGTGGACATCTCAGGAATGGGTGGATGGTCCATGAGAACTACCCGAATACTGCGCTCCACGAGCATTCCAAGTCTGTCCAGCGTCGTAGCCGAGGGCATGATGATGACGCCTCGTAAGCTCATGCCGACCAGTAGAGACAGGATCTCCTGCTCGCGGGCAGAGTCGGCATCCGACGAGCACAGCATCGGTACGTACCCCGACTCGCGCAGGCGATCTTCAATTCCGCGGGCAGCCTCAGTGAAAAAAGGGTTGGACACATCATGGACGACAACTCCCACAACGCTCGACCCCCGATCACGCAGGCGGCGCGCAGTCTCCGAACGCACAAACCCCAGAGACGCGATAGCCCCCTCCACGCGCTCGCGAGTCGCCTCAGAAACGCGTTCAGGATGATTGAGCACGTGGGAGACGGTGCCCACAGACACACCTGCGTGGGCAGCGACGTCTCGCACTGAAGGACGCACTGACACACCTGTACCCACAGCACCCCTTAGGTTGAGCGGAAGCGCGAGCACAGCCACCCTCCCTCTCGATGGCGACGGCGCTCTGAGTCATATGGCATCGCCCCCCTGCCGCCCGGCACTACGGGAGCCGGCGACATCATCCCATGAAAATCGGCTTGGGTCGCGCAGCACCGAGGTACCGGAGGTCATCAAGCACACCCACCCCCAACAGAGGTTGCCACTTCAAGTGAGCGATGCTACATTGATTGAAACGATTCATCTCAATCGGACTCACGCCTGCTGCCCCCCACCCCGCTCACAGCCCCTCTCACGGACAAGGATGTTCGATGACCATGACCACCTCACTCTCCATATCAGCCAACCGGGATCAGCTCACGACGATTCTCGATCACACGGCACAGCGCTCGCAGCAGCGCTGCTGCTTCCTCCTCCGGGTACGTCCCGAACGTCTGACCGAGTACATCGAGGTTCACCAGCACGTCTGGCAGGACATGCGCGATGCTCTGAGCAACGCCGGTTGGCACCGGTACTCTCTGTTCCTGCGACCCGAGGACGGCCTCGTCGTCGGCTACTTCGAGTCCGATGACACCGCCGCCGCGATGAGGGCGATGGAGGACAACGACGTCAATACGCGCTGGCAGGCGGAGATGGCCCAGTACTTCGTCCAGCCCAGCGGCGGTACGCCCGAGATCCTTGCCCAGTACTTCTACCTCGCGTAAGGCCCTGTTCCGTCCACCTACAGATCTCTCAAGGAGGAGAGAATGGCTCGCACCCCTCTAACCGGCTGGAAGGCGACTGCCGCCGTCTCCATGTCGAACTACATCGACTCCGGTTCCATCATCGCGATCGCAACATCACTCGGCTTCTGGGGCAAGGCGTACTTCCCCGACGACGACGGCACCATTGCCGGCCTTCTGGCCGCGTTCAGCGCCAACGCCTTCGGAGCCGCCATCGGCGCCCTCATCGGCGGGCCTCTGTGCGACAAGTACGGACGTAAGTTCATCTACACCTACGACCTGCTCCTCTACGCCCTTGGTGGTCTCGTCGTCGTCTTCACGACCAACCTGGCCATGCTCTTCGCCGGTTTCATCATCATCGGCCTGGCAGTGGGAGCCTCCGTTCCCGCGGGCTGGACCTATATCGCGGAATTCGCTCCCACCAACCAGCGCGGCAGGCACATCGGTGCTACCCAGCTCGCCTGGTCCTTCGGCCCGTTCATCGGCTTCGGCCTGGCGGCGGCACTAACCCCGTTGGGCCTGCTCGGCAGCCGCATCATCTTCGCCCACCTTGTCGTCATCGCCCTGACCACCTGGTACATCCGGCGCGGTCTTGAGGAGTCCGAGACCTGGGAGGCCGCCAAGGGCGGAGCAGACGCCAAGCCCCCTTCGATGTGGGCATCCTTCCGCAAGCTGTTCAACCGTCGCGTCAACATCACCGCCCTGGTGTTCCTCGCGGTCATCTACACATCCTGGAACCAGGCGGCCTCACAGAACGGGATTTTCCTGCCCACGATCCTCAGCTCCATGGGCTACGAGACTTTGCAGACCGACCTGTTCTCCATGCTCTCCTGGGGCTTCGTCATCGTCTCCACGTTCATCTTCATGGGTCTGGTCGACCGGGTGCCCTACCGCTGGCACTACCTGGCGGGCGGGCTGCTCGCCATCGTGTCCTGGATCGTCCTGGTCTTCGGTCCGTCCGACGCCGCCTGGACCGCTTTCGGCTACACGATCATCTGGGGCCTCTCAGCAGGTCCGTCAGCGCAGGCCTTCTACTCCGTGTGGTCTCCCGAGCTGTTCGCGACCCCGTACCGCTCGGCGGCCCAGGGCATCGTCTTCTTCGTCGTGCGTCTGGCCTCCGGTCTCATCTCCCTGATCTTCCCCGTCATCCTCGCCCGCCCAGGCGGACTGCTGATCGACGGTGTCATCCTCATCGGATTCCTGGTAGTCGCCACCGCCGTCGGAACGATCGGCGCCCCCAGGACCCAGGGAAAGAGCCTGGAGGAGATCGAGATCGAACGTTACGGAGAGCGCGTGATCAACGCGTGATCACCGACCGGTCGAGGCCAGGCCTCATGAGAGCCGGGCCTCGACCATCCCCGCTACACCTGGGACGACCCCATCTTCCGAACCACACTCTCTCGCCCCAAACCACTGACAACCCAACGAATCAGAACCACAGGAACGGAGAACCGCTATGACCAGCCCAACCCTGTCCGACCTATCCCCGGAGACACTCAACCTGCTGAAGACCCAGACAATCGAGCTGCCCAGCTGGGCCTTCGGCAACTCAGGCACTCGTTTCCGCGTCTTCACCACCGCGGGCGTCCCCCGTGACCCGTACGAGAAGATCGACGACGTCGCTCAGGTCAACGCCTTCACCGGCATCACCCCTCGAGTCTCCCTTCACATCCCGTGGGACAAGACCGACGACTACGACGCCCTTCGCCGGCACGCCGAGGACCGCGGTATTCGGATCGGGACGATCAACTCCAACGTGTTCCAGGACGAGGACTACAAGCTCGGCAGTCTGACCAATCCTGATGAGCGGGTTCGTGCCAAGGCGATCGCCCATCACCTGGAGTGCATTGACATCATGCGGGCCACCGGCGCCCCGGCACTGAAGATCTGGTTACCGGACGGAACGAACTACCCCGGCCAGGACTCCATCCGCGAGCGCCAGGACCGACTTGCCGACTCCCTGTCCCAGATCTACGCGGCGCTCGACGACGACCAGTTTCTTGTCCTGGAGTACAAGTTCTTCGAGCCCGCCTTCTACCACACTGACGTGCCGGACTGGGGGACCAGCCTCGTCCACTGCCTTTCCCTCGGCGAGCGAGCCAAGGTGGTGCTGGACACCGGGCACCACGCACCAGGAACGAATATCGAGTTCATCGTCGCCCAGCTGGTCCGCCTGGGACGTCTGGGAGCCTTCGACTTCAACTCACGCTTCTACGCCGACGACGACCTCATTGTTGGGGCGGCCGATCCCTATCAGCTCTTCCGCATCATGAACGAGATCATCGCCGCCGGTGCGCTGGCACCTGACTCCGGTGTCAACTTCATGCTCGATCAGTGCCACAACCTGGAGGAGAAGATTCCCGGAGAGATCCGTTCGGCGACCAATGTCCAGGAGGCCACTGCCAAGGCGCTGCTGGTGGACCGGGAGGCCCTGAAGGCGGCTCAGCTGGCCGGCGACGTCCTGGCGGCCAACGACATCTTTATCGACGCCTTCAACACCGACGTGCGACCGATGCTCGCCGAGCTGCGAGAGTCCCAGGGACTGGCCCCCGATCCGATGCGGGCCTTCCTCGATTCCGGGTACCTCGAACGCATCCGCTCGGAGCGCGTCGGAGGCAACGCCGCGGGTTGGGGGGCCTGAGTCCTCAACGGGACTGGAGCGGGGCAGGTGAGGACCCCTGCCCCGCCAATCGGCTCCAGTTCCCTCCCCAGGTCCGCTCCTGACACCAACATCCGAAAGGTTCTCTCATGTCCGACCCCACTCCCGTCCACATCGGTGCGGTGGACCTCGGCGCCTCCTCCGGACGCGTCATGGTCGGCACCATCGCCGACGGACACCTCTCCCTCACCGAGATCCGCCGTTTCTCAAACAGCGTCGTCCCTGTACCTACCAGTGACGGCGAGCGTCTGTTCTGGGACGTGCTCCACCTGTGGAACGAGGTACGCCAGGGGCTGCTCACCGCTGTTCGCAGTGTCGGCCCTCTTTCCGCGATCGGCATCGACACCTGGGCGGTGGACTACGGGCTGGTCAATGCCTCCGGTGCTTTGTCCACCCAGGTCCACGCCTACCGCTCGGCACGCACCCAGGGGGTTCCCGAACAGGTCTTCGCCAAGATCCCCGCGCAGGAGGTCTACACCATCAACGGGTTGCAGGTGCAGGACTTCAACACATTGTTCCAGCTCATAGCCCAGGAACGAGACGACGGCTTACCCCGAGAGTCTGACGGCACCAACACCCACACCTTGCTGCTCCTGCCGGATCTTCTCGCCTGCTTCCTCACCGGCAAGCGGATCGCCGAGGTGACCAATGCATCGACTACCGGACTGGTTGATGCGCGCCGTAGAACCTGGTCCTGTCCCCTGCTGGAGCACCTGCGCACGGAGGTCGGTCTCGACCTGGACGGTCTCCTTCCTGACATCATCGAGCCGGGAACCGTCATCGGAACAGTTCGGCCCGAGGCGGCGGACATCTTCGGTCCGGATGGGAAGCCCACTCCCGTCATCGCCGTCGGCAGCCATGACACGGCCTCCGCCGTCGTCTCCGTGCCGGCCACGGACTCCGACTTCGCCTATGTCTCCTGCGGAACCTGGTCGCTGGTCGGTCTGGAGCTTGATGAGCCGGTGCTCACTGAGGCCTCTCGGGCCGCCAACTTCACCAATGAGCTCGGTGTCGACCACACCGTTCGCTATCTCAAGAACATTATGGGGCTCTGGGTTCTCAACGAGGCCATTCGCACCTGGCACGACCAGGGCATGGAGATCGCCCTGCCTGAGGCCGACGCCGCCGCGGCAGCCGCCGAGCCGTTACGAACCGTCGTCGATATCAATGATGCCTCCTTCTACAGTCCCGGCGACATGGCGGCGCGCATTGATGAAGCCGCACACGCCACCGGACAGCTGTGTCCTCGAGATATCGGGGAGTACATCCGCTGCATCAATGACTCCCTCGCCCTGGCCTACCGCCGCGCGGTGCGCCAGGCGGTGGAGCTCTCGGGGCGAGAGGTGAAGGTGCTGCACATCGTCGGCGGTGGTATCCGCAACCGGCTTCTGTGTCAGCTTGCCGCCGACGCAACCGGGCTCCCCGTGCTAGCCGGCCCTGCAGAGGGCACGGCTCTGGGAAACGTCGTCATCGCCGCTCGAGGAGCCGGTGTGATCGACGGAGATCTGAGCGACCTACGGCGCCTGATCCGTAGCTCAAGTCGGCTGACGCGGTACACGCCCGACCTCGACACCTCCTCCAACTGGGATGACGTAGAACGTCGTCTCTTCGGCTGATCCGCGCCCGACCAGCGTCCCTCCGCACGAGAAACACACGACTGGAGACAACAGAACCATGACCACTCAGAAGACCACTCACCTGACTCTGGATAAGATCCTTGCGCGAATAGGAGCCGCCGGACTCCGGCTGGACCATATGAACGCCGTTGAGGCAGGCGCCGGCAATATCTCGGTGTCGGTCACCGCCGACGCCGACGAGCTGGGTCTGGCCGAGCACCTTCCGCAAGCACATCCTGGTACGAAGCTGCCACTGCCGGCTCCGGCATTAGCCGGCCGAACAGTCTTCGTCACCGGCTCAGGATGCCGCCTACGCGACATTGCCGGCGCGCCCGAGGCGAATGTGTCAGCTTTCGTAATCGACGCTGGCGGAGCCACCGGTACCTGGTACACCCACCCGAAACGGGAGTACCTGAGGCCGACGAGCGAGTTCAACTCCCATCTGGCCGTCCATAACGATCAGGTTGAGCGGCGCGCCGTGGGCTTTCAATCCGTCATCCACGCCCAGCCCCCCTACCTGGTCCAGCTGTCCCACATGAGGGATATCCGTAGCACCAAGGAGCTCAACCGCCGCATCCTGCGGTGGGAGCCGGAGACGATCGTTCAGCTGCCGGCTGGCATTGAGGTGCTCGACTTCATGGTCCCCGGCTCTCAGAGGCTGATGGAAAACACTGTGAAGGCCTTGCGCGACCACGTCATGGTCATGTGGTCCAAGCACGGGATCATGGTGCGCTCCGATACCGACCCCTTGGCCGCCGTCGACAAGGTGGAGTATGCCGAGACCGGCGCCATGTACGAGGTCCGCAACCTCATGACGGGAGGTCTCGGTGAGGGGGTTACTACCGATGAACTGCGCGCGGTTGCAAGAACATTCAATGTTCCGACCGACCTTCTCTGACGTCACCACATCGATCTGACCACCGTGGCGTCTCATGATTTCTGAGCGATAATGAGCGTCCGTCCCGTCCGGGAAAATGCTTGAGTCACCGAATCGACCCGACCGAGAATTTCCCAGATTTTTCCCAGGGTTCTGTCCCTCGTCTTCACAGGGTGGTGGCGTTACATAGTGAACACCGCCGGACAGGGACGGTCTCGAGGGTTGGGGAGCCCAGCGACAGATCGCACTCCTGAGATGGCACCGGGTCATAGGGAGCCTGGGGCGATCGTTCTGGCGAAGGAGGATCCGCCTCCTCGGGTGCATGGGACCCCGGGTCGCAGGTGGAGCCTCGCGAGGCTTGGGCCCGCAGCTCGGAAATCCGAGCTGTGGGCCGAGTCCTTTTCCCGGCGCTTTCTCCCCAGTGCATCGCGATGTCATCGGGGCGTACTGGTGTCATGGACGAAGACGCACGAGAGGATAAGAGCATGAGCACCTCAGCACAGCCCACCTTCTCACGACGCTCCATCGCCCGCGTGACCACCGACCGTCCCGCCCGGTACGGCAAGCAGCTGGCCGGCCACATGGGCCGCAAGATCACCACCATGTGGGACGAGGACGCCGAGACCGGCTCTCTGACCTTCGACCGCGAGGGAGCAGTCACCGGGGTCGTCGGGATCTCATGCCACGACGGCGTCCTCCAGCTCGTCCTGGAGACCGACGACGAGCACCTCGAGAGACTTGAGCACGTCGTCGGCATTCACCTGGCACGCTTCGGCGCCAAGGATGGCCTCATCGTGAGCTGGAACCGTCAGGACGGCATGTCGGGCACCACCCAGGGACCGCTCGCGCCTGAGGATCTCGAGCGAATGCGCGCCGAGTGGGAGGCCCGCAAGACGTCCTCCTGATCGACGCCGCCCGTTCCTGTCCCGGGCCGCTCCGGCCGATATGCCGGCATGGGCGGCCTACCCGACCGAGACCTCCTCATCGGAGACCGAATCTCCCACGCGCAGCATGAGGAGCAGCCCGGTCGCCAGCACGGTGATGATCCCGAGGATCCCCCAGTAGTTCGCCCCCGGGCCGACGACACGCGTCCCCAGGTAGATAAAGACGCCGTACATCATCGGCGCCATGAAGGAGACCGCCCGCCCAGTGGTCGCGTAGAGGCCGAAGATCTCTCCCTCCTGCCCCTCCGGGATGAGGCGGGCCAGGAAGGAACGAGCGGCGGACTGGGCCGGCCCCACGCAGGCCGACAGGAGCAGGCCGAGAATCCAGAAGGCCACGGTCCCTGCGGTGTGCAGGAAGAACACCAGTAGCCCGGCTACCACCAGGATGATGAGGCTGGCCATGATGACGTTGCGGGGACCGAACCGGTCGTCGAGCCGCCCCGCGCCAATCGTGGCGATACCGGCCACGATGTTGGCAACGATGGCGAAGATGATGACATCGCCCGATGAGAAGCCGAAGGTGTTCTGGGCGATGATGCCGCCGTAGGTGAAGACCCCGGCCAGACCGTCCCTGAAGACGGCGGCGGCCAGCAGGAACCACAGCAGGCGCGGCTGGAAGTGATGAAGCTGAAGCAGGGTGCGCCACAGCAGCTTGTAGGAGGTCAGCAACGACTCCTTGTGCTCCCCCTGGTGGGAGACGGCCTCCTCGGGCTCAGCCTCCATCCCGGCTCGGTCCCGGCCCGGCTCGGCGGATGCCATCCCCTCACTGACCTCGTCGTCGCTCGCCTCCGCACCCGTGCGCCCCAGTCGGCGGGAGCGGTTGATGAGGACGGGGAGCGCGGACAGGCCGAACCAGACCGCCGACACCAGCATGGCGACACGCACACCCATGCCGGTTCCGGCGGGGAAGGAGATCAGAGGGCTGGGACCCACCAGGGCGACGTAGAGGATGAGCAGCAGGACGATGCCGCCGAGGTAGCCCATTCCCCAGCCCAGCCCGCTGACCGCGCCGATCCGGTCCTTGGAGGCCAGGTGGTTGAGGATGGCGTTGTAGTTGACCGAGGCGAGCTCGAAGAAGATGTTGCCGACCCCCAGCAGGACGATGCCGAGCCACAGATAGCCCGGCTCCGGTCGCACAAGGAACAGGAGCGCCGAGACCACAACCACCACGGCGGTGTAGCCCCCGAGCCAGAAGACGGTTCGCCCGCCTCTGTCCGAGCGCTGCCCCGTCACCGGCGCGAGCAGGGCGATGAACAGACCTGCGACCGCCAACCCGATCGACAGCGCCGACTCGTTGTCCGCCTTGGGTCCGAAGGAGTCACTGACCAGGTAGACGGTGAAGACGAAGGTGGTGATGACCGCGTTGAAGGCTGCCGAGCCCCAGTCCCACAGACCCCAGGCGATGACGGGCCAGGACAGGAGCCGGGTGCGGGAGCCGGCCTGCGTCGTCGGAGCAGTCACTGTCGTGCTCATGGGAGAGACGATAGATCCATCCGGGCCGGTGACGGTACCGAAAGGGAAACAGATCTGATCGTCAGCCCTCCCCATCCTCCTCGGCGGGACGTCTCCCCTGGCCCGGCTACTGCTTCACGAGCAGCTCAGCCAGGGCCAGGTCCATCGGTGTGGTCACCTTCATGGCGCACTCATCGCCGGCGACGACGACGACGCTGCCGCCGCAGGCCTCGACCAGGCCGGCGTCGTCGGAGGCTGCGAGCGCCTCGTCTCCGGCCCGCTCGGCACCGGCACGATGGGCTGCGACGAGGGTGTCGGTTCTGAAGCCCTGCGGGGTCTGGACCGCCCGGAGCCGGGCACGCTGAGGGGTGCCGACGACGGGCTCGGGCTCCCCCGCCTCACCGGCCTCGACCTCCTTGACGGTGTCGGTGACGGGCAGCGCCGGGACCACGGCCTCGTGTCCGGCGCGCACGGCCGCAACCACCCGTCGCGTCACCTCCGGCGGCGTCAGAGCCCGGGCCGCGTCGTGGACGATGACGACGTCGGCCTGCGGCACCGCGGCCAGGGCCGCCGCCAGCCCCAGGGCCACGGAGGCCTGCCGGGAGTGCGGCGAGCCGGAGACGATCTCGACCGTGGTTCCCACCCCTGACGTCCGGGTGGGCACCGTCTCCCCAGTCTCCCCAATCCCGTTCAGTGCCCTGTCCGAGGAGCCGTCGAGGAGCCCGGCGAGCTCTGCGCGGAAGCGCTCGACGTCGTCGGCAGGAGCGGTGACGACGAGGTGGCTGACGACCCCGGCGTCGATGAGCCCGGCCGCTGCCCGCCGCAGGAGGCTAGTGCCTCCCACCGGGACGAGCGCCTTGGGAACGTTGGCTCCCAGACGAGAGCCGGAGCCCGCCGCGGTGAGAACGGCGACCGCCCCACCCGGAGCGGACCTGGGTAGGGCGGATGATTGGGATGAAGGGCTGGTGCTCACGAGCAGGACGCTACCGTGTGCGCCACCGCCTGAGCACGGGCTCTGAACGGCTCAGGAGGCGAGGACCTCGTCCAGGCGGGACTCGGCCTCCTCCTCCGGGGTCTTCTGGGCCAGGGCCAGCTCGGAGACGAGGATCTGACGGGCCTTGGCCAGCATGCGCTTCTCACCGGCGGACAGACCTCGGTCCGTGTCACGGCGGGAGAGGTCCCGCACAACCTCGGCGACCTTGATGACATCTCCGGAGGCGATCTTCTCCTGGTTAGCCTTAAAACGACGCGACCAGTTCGTGGGTTCCTCGGTCAGCGGTGCTCGCAGCACCTCGAAGACCTTTTCCAGCCCGGTCTCGTCGACGACGTCACGCACGCCGATGAGCTCGACGCTTTCAGCGGGGACCAGAATGGTCAGGTCACCCTGGGCGACCTCGAGCTGCAGGTATGTCTTCTCCTCACCGCGTACCTTGCGCTGCCGGATATCAATGATCCGGGCGGCCCCGTGGTGCGGGTAGACGACAGTCTCACCGACTTCATAGGTCATAAGGATGACTCTCCAGACTGGTTTGCGGGCCTCTAGTTTATCAGGTCATTCCGCGAAAAGATCGGGGACGTATCTCACAGCGGTCACAGCGAAGACGGCTCGGGAATGCGTTGGCTCCGGAAAGGGAATCAGCGCTCCGAGCCACTGTCGAGGCGATAGCCAAGACCTCTGACGGTGGTGATGAGAACCGGTTTGGAGGCATCCATCTCAATCCTTCCCCGGAGCCGTTTGACATGAACGTCCAAGGTTTTCGTGTCTCCCTCGTAATCGGGTCCCCAGAGGCGCTCGATGATCTGGCGGCGAGTGAGAACCCGGCCGGGATGTCTGAGGAAGAGCTCCAGGAGCTCGAACTCCCGCAGCGGCATGGAGACAGGTTCGCCGTCGACCCTGACCTCGTGCCGCTCCACGTCCATCCGCACCCGGCCGGCGACCAGAACCTGCTCGGGCTCGAGGGACACCGCTCGGCTGCGGCGCAGGACGGCCTTGAGACGGGCCAGGAGCTCCCGGTAGGAGTAGGGCTTGGTGACGTAGTCATCAGCACCGATCTCCAGGCCGACGATCTTGTCCAGCTCGGTGTCCTTGGCACTGAGCATGATGACCGGGACGGAGGATGACCGTCGGATACGGGTGCACACCTCGGTCCCATCCAGTCGCGGCAGCATGAGGTCCAGCAGGACCAGGTCGATGGGGCCGACTCCTCCGGGACGCCGGGAGGACTCGAAGATGTCGACGGCACGCTGACCGTCCTCGGCCTCGACCACCTCGAAGCCGTCGCGCCGCAGACCGAACGCGAGCGGGTCGCGGAAGTTCTCCTCGTCCTCAACCAGGAGGATCCGAGTCGGGCCGACCGACGATGCCGGCGTCGGCATGGCCGGCAGGCCGGAGGGCACTGCGTCCGGTTCTCCGGCCGACATCGCGGCCAACTCTGTGGAGGGCTCGGTGGAGGACGCTGCCGGGCTCACGACACGCTCCTTGTCGACTCCTCCGCAGGCTCATCGGCTGTGTCACCGCCGGCGCCATCGGCTGCGTCAGCGCCGGCACTGCCGGCACCGCCTCCAGCCGGCTCGTCCTCAACCGGCTCACCCTCCGGCAGGCGCGGCAGTACGAGGGTGAAGGTGGAGCCTCGCCCCACCGCCGACCACAGCTCGACGGTCCCTCCGTGGTCGGCGGCCACGTGCTTGACGATGCTCAGGCCCAGGCCGGTGCCGCCGGTGGCACGCGAACGGGCCTTGTCGACGCGGTAGAAGCGCTCGAAGACGCGCTCCTGCTCCTCCTTGGGGATGCCGATGCCCTGGTCGACCACGGCGATGCGCACGATGTCGGGGTCCTCCGCATCCAGCGAGACGCCCACCGAGACCCGGGTGCGGGGCTCGGAGTAGCGGATGGCGTTGTCCAGCAGGTTGCGCACGGCGGTGGTGATGAGCGCGGCGTCGCCGCGCACCTGCAGCCCCCTGGTCCCCCCGGCCACAAGGGTGATCTGACGGCCGTCAGCCTCTACACGGACCCGGTCCACGGCCTCGGCCACGACGTCGTCGATGTCGACGACCTCGGGCTCGGCCAGGGCGTCTCCCTCCTGGAGGCGGGTGAGCTCAATGATCTCCTGGACCAGGACGCCCAGGCGGCGGGCCTCCTTGCGCATGCGCCTGGAGTAGTCGCGCACGAAGTCGGGATCGTCGGCACCGGCCTCAACGGTCTCGGCCAGCAGCTGGATCGCGCCGACCGGGGTCTTGAGCTCGTGGGAGACGTTGGCGACGAAGTCGCGGCGCATGGCCTCCACCCGGCGGGCGGCGGTGTGGTCCTCGATGAGGATGAGGACGCGTCCCTGGCCGATGCCGGCCACACGCACCTGCAGGTGGAACTGGCCCGCACCCGGCACTCTGCCGCGAGACACGGTGACGGCGGCGTCCTGAGCCTGCCCCGAGGCCCGCACCCGGTTCACCATGGCCGCTACGGTCGGCTCGACGACGGCGTCGTCACGCACGATGTTGAAGGTGTAGGCCGCTGCCGAGGCGCGCAGCACCTCATCGTCATCGTCCAGGACGACGACTGTGGAGCGCAGCGCGGCCAGGACGGGGACGGTCGTGTCGGTGCCGGCCAGGCCGGCGAGGTCGGCGGCGCTCGTGGCCGCTCTGCGCTCGCGCCGGGACAGCACGACGCCGATCACCACCCCCAGGCCCACGAGAGCCGCGGCGGCGGCAACGAGAAGAACGGTGACGATCGGACCCACGTTTCTAGGGTAGTTGAGAGCCGAGGGCGCTTCCCGGCCGGTTCCGCCCCTGGGCGCGCCGCTTGCGATGGTGTCGTAAGGCTGCTGTGCTTGGGACCATCACCCTTGGCGGCGGCCTTGGCAGCACCGTCGAGCCGCGCCGTCAAGCCGCATCATCGATCGGCACGAGTCATCGGCCCCCGCCCGGAACAGGAGCAGCCTCATGCGCGCCATCTTCAACCAGGAGCTCAAGCAGCTGGGCTCCGACCTCGAGTCCATGGCCAACCAGGTCGCCACCGCGATCGAGCGGGCCGCGGAGTCCCTGCGCCAGGGGGACATCGTCATCGCCGAGCAGGTGATCGACGCCGACGAGCGCATCAACGACCTCCAGCGCGACATCGACGACCTGTGCGTCATGCTGCTGGCCCGCCAGCAGCCGGTGGCCGGGGACCTGCGCAACGTCCTGTCCGCGCTGCGCATGGCCCAGACCCTTGAGCGCCAGGGCGACCTGGCGCGTCACGTGGCGGCGATCGCCCGGGGCCGTTACCCCGAGCCGCCGCTGCCCGAGCCGGTCCTGGGGCTCATCCTGGAGATGGCGGACCTGGCGGTGCGCGCGGGCAAGGACGTCGCCCGCCTCATCTCGACGCGGGACCTGGAGCTGGCCTCCGTCATTCAGACCAACGACGCCGAGCTCGACGCCCTGCACCGGCGCTCCTTCCAGATGATCCTGGACCCGGCTCACGACCTGAGCCGCCAGCAGGTCATCGACGCGGTCCTCATGGGCCGGTTCCTGGAGCGCTTCGGCGACCACTCGACGTCGGTGGCCAGCCGCGTGGCCTACCTCGTCTCAGGGGCCTCCATGCCGGAGACGCACGACGCCGAGGACGCCGACGCGCTCCACTGAGCGCTTCCCCGCCCCGGAGCCGATCAGCACCGACGAGACGGGCGGCGTCGAACCTTCCTTCAGGTTCGACGCCGCCCGCGTCATTCACAGGGAACAGGAAGCCGGTGGCCTCACTTGCCCTGGTTGGCCACCGCAGCGATCTTGGCCTCGGCCTCGGGGTCGAGGTAGCGGCCGCCCTTCTTCAGCGGCTTGAGGGTCTCCTCGTCGAGCTCGTAGACCAGCGGGATCCCGGTGGGGATGTTGACGCCGGCGATGTCGTCGTCGGAGATGTCATCCAGGTGCTTGACGATGGCGCGCAGCGAGTTGCCGTGGGCGGCGATCATGACGGTCTTGCCGGTCTTGATCTCAGGCACGATGCTGCCCTCCCAGTAGGGCAGGAGACGCTCGAGGACGTCCTTGAGGCACTCGGTGGCGGGGATGGGCTCACCGGCGTAAC
>ERZ773072.778-NODE-778-length-16706-cov-19.822894_pt1 | contig 16706 bp, 13 predicted proteins | sample MGYA00580617_ERZ773072 | MGnify/ENA primary metagenome ERZ773072 (study PRJEB29015, sample SAMEA2737970) | human oral metagenome | biome: human oral; feature: human-associated habitat; material: dental | place: China | collected 2122 ...
ACCTTGGCAAGGTGATGCTCTACCAACTGAGCCACATCCGCGTTTCTCAGAACGTTTACCGTTCTTTGCAACGGGTAAAACCTTAACAGAAGATCCCCGCAGAACGCAAAACCAAAGCCCCGTTATCCAAGTCACATCATCATAGTTGCGCGGATTATTGCCAGTCAGGAAGCATTCGTGGGACGCTTAGCGCTATGGAAACGCGACCCGGCAAGGCATACCCCCTGGGTGCCACCTTTGACGGAACCGGCACAAACTTTGCGATCTACTCGTCGGTAGCAACGTCCGTGACACTGTGCCTCCTAGATGACGACCTCAACGAGATGCGCATTCCCCTCACCGAGGTCGATGCCTATGTGTGGCACGTCTACGTCCCGCAGGTGCGCGCCGGCCAGCGCTACGGCTATCGAATCGAAGGACCGTGGAATCCTCACAACGGTCTACGCTGCGATTCTTCGAAGCTACTGCTGGACCCCTACGCGAAGGCGATCGAAGGACAGCTCACCGACTCCCTTGACCTTCTCTCCTACCGCGCAGACGATCCTCTCATGCTCAAGGGCGGGGATTCCGCGGACGCTACCATGCATTCGGTCGTCGTCAACCCCTTCTTCGACTGGGAGGGTGACTGCAGCCCGAGACACGACTATTCCGAGTCGATCATCTATGAGGCCCACATCAAGGGCATGACGATGCGTCACCCCGAGGTTCCCGAGGAGCTGCGCGGCACCTACGCCGGCATGGCCCACCCCGCGATCATCGAACACCTCACAAAACTGGGCATCACCACGGTCGAGCTGATGCCGATCCATCAGTTCACGAACGACACGACGCTGCAGTCCAAGGGACTGTCGAACTACTGGGGCTACAACACGATCGGTTATTTTGCGCCGCACAACGCCTACGCCGCCACGCGGGAGCCCGGTGCGCAGGTCTCCGAGTTCAAGGCGATGGTAAAGGCGCTGCACGCCGCCAACATCGAAGTGATCCTCGACGTCGTCTACAATCACACGGCCGAGGGCAACCACATGGGCCCGACCCTGTCCTTCCGCGGCATCGACAACCCCTCCTACTATCGACTCGTCGACGGGGACCGCCAGCACTACTTCGACACGACGGGCACGGGCAACTCGCTCCTCATGAGTTCCCCCCAGGTCCTGCAGCTCATCATGGATTCGCTGCGCTACTGGGTGACAGAAATGCACGTCGACGGCTTCCGTTTCGACCTCGCCTCCACGCTGGCCCGTCAGTTCGCCGAGGTCGACCGCCTGTCTGCGTTCTTCGATTTGATCCATCAGGATCCCATCGTGTCCCAGGTCAAGCTAATCGCAGAACCCTGGGACGTCGGCACCGACGGCTACCAGGTCGGCGGCTTTCCTCCCCTCTGGTCGGAGTGGAACGGTAGGTACCGCGACACGGTCCGCGACTTCTGGCGTGGAGAGTTCTCCTCGCTGCCTGACTTCGCGTCCCGCCTGGCCGGCTCCTCGGACCTCTACGGGACGACGGGCCGCAAGCCGATGGCATCCATCAACTTCGTCATCGCCCACGACGGCTTTACGCTGCGCGATCTGGTGTCCTACAACGAGAAGCACAACGAGGCAAACCTCGAGGGCGGCGCGGACGGCGCGAACGATAACCGCTCGTGGAACTGCGGCGTCGAAGGAGATACGGACGACGAAGAGATTGTCGAGTTGCGCTACCGTCAGCAGCGCAACTTCCTGACGACCCTCATGTTCTCCCAGGGCGTTCCCATGATCGCCCACGGCGACGAGCTTGGCCGAACTCAGCGCGGCAACAACAACGTCTACTGCCAGGACAATGAGCTCTCGTGGATCAACTGGGATCTGGACGAGCATGATCATAAGCTCCTGCAATTTACCCGCCACCTCATTCACCTGCGCCGCGATCACCCGGTGATGCGCCGCCGTCGTTTCCTGGAGGGCCCCGCGCAGCGCGGCGGCGAGTCCGAACTCGGCGAGATCGAGTGGTTTACTCCCTCCGGCACGCACATGACGGAGGAGGAATGGAACCAGCCGTGGGCGCGTTCGACGATGGTCTTCTACAACGGCGATGCCATCCGCGAGCCTGACGCAAACGGGCGCCCAATCCTCGACGACGACTTCCTGCTGCTACTCAACGCGGCACCGGAGCCCGTCGACTTCACGCTTCCGGACACGAAGTACGGTCAGATCTGGCATACCGTCGTCGACACGGCCGGCGATGATGATCGCAACGAGTACTACTCGGGCGACGTCGTGCACGTCGGCCCGAGGACGTCGTTAATTCTGCGCAACCCACGCGGACTGTAGTGCAGCCCCTCACCGCCAACTTCCGGGTACGAGTGCCGGCTACTTATCGACCTGAGAATTGGCGGCGAGTCTGGCCCAAAAGGCATGTGCACACCCGTACGATTTGATTTGTGAATGAAAACGCGGTGCCCGAGGAGTTTATGCGGGCTCTGCTGTCCCTGCGTCAGGCGGACCACCTGCCGCACATACTCCTCGAGGAGGTTCCCCCTCCTAGTCGCCTTGCACCGTTTACTGCGGCGCTCGCGATGCGCACGACGGACGAGGATGAGGCCGGACAGCCCCTGTCGACTGGTCGCATGGTGATCCTGCACGACCCCGTGGAGCAGATCGGTTGGAACGGAACCTTCCGTGTCGTCGCTCAGATGCGCGCGCAGGTAGATTCGGAAATGATCGGCGATCCGATGCTCTCGGAGGGAATCTGGGGCTGGATGCTCGACTGCCTGGACACCGCAGGGGCCGGCCTCCGTGAGTTGACCGGTACAGTGACCCGGGAAATGAGCGAAACCTTCGGCGGCCTGGAGCTGCGAGGGTCTTCCCTGTTCGTCGAGGTCCGAGCGTCGTGGACGCCGAACAGTGAGTATCTTGGTGAGCATCTGTCCGGTTGGGCGGATGTGATGCGTCGGACGGCTGGAATCGTACCAGCCCGTCATCTCGAAGGAGTCTGAGTGCTGGTGAACAATGGCGGCGGTTTGCCGCAGGGCGATACGGATAATCCGGAGCTTATCGCGCAGCCGCGTGGGGGCACCCCCGCCGTCATTGATACCCAGGTGGAGCTTGAGGCAGCAGCGCGCGCACTGAGCGCCGGCGCGACCCCGATTGCCCTGGACGTGGAACGCGCGCAGGGCTTCCGCTACGGGGCAGACCCCTATCTCGTCCAGATCCGACGCGAAGATGTGGGCACCTTCCTCATTGATACGCACGCGCTGCCGGAGCTATCCGTGCTTCAACCGGGTGTGCAGGACGTATGGCTGCTGCACGATTGTCTTCAAGATCTGCCGAATCTGCGCCAAGTTGGCCTGCGCCCCTCGGCTCTCTTCGATACGGAGATCGCCGCGCGCCTCATCGGACTGGAGCGTTTCGGTTTGGCCGCCGTCACCGAGCAGGTCCTCGGCCTGGGACTCGTGAAGGATCATCAGGCCTCGGATTGGTCTGTGCGCCCTCTGCCCAAGGACTGGCTGCGCTACGCGGCTCTCGACGTCGAGCTGCTGACCGAGCTCTACTACCGACTCTCCAAGAGGCTGGATCAGATGGGCCGATGGGAGTGGGCGCAGCAGGAGTTCGCCTATGCCCTGTCGGTAACCCCCTCCGGCCCAAAGCCCGATCGCTGGCGTTCCGTTCCCGGAGCGGGCAAGATCCGTTCGCGCCGAGGCCTCGGCGTGCTTAAAGCCCTGTGGGAGACGCGCGAGTCGATCGCTATGCGCATCGACCTGTCCCCGGGGCGCCTCGTCCGTAACGCCGCGCTCGTGCGCGCGGCCTCGAATCCTCCGCGCAATAGGCGCGCCCTCATGAGCATCAGCGAGTTCCGCTCCCCCATTGCCCGCCAGTACGAGGCTGAGTGGATGCGGGCACTGGCTGCCGTAGCCGCAATGACGGAGGATGAGCTTCCCCCCAAGCGTCGGCCCGTTCAGCCCGGTTCGATCCCGGAGCCACGCCAGTGGAATCGCATTGACGAGGCCTCGGCCGCTCGCCTGGGAACGGTTCGTAACGCAGTCGCGTCGGTGGCGTCGAGCCTCGGGCTGGCACCCGACGTTGTGCTGGCACCCCAGGTACAGCGTTACCTGGCGTGGGCGCCCCTGGACCCGTCGCGCTCGTCGGGCGACGAAGTTGAGGAGCGCATGGTCAATCGTGGCGCGCGCGACTGGCAGATCGATCTGACACTCGACCCGATCTGCGACGCGCTCGGCGTCTGATCGGGGTGCGTCAGCGGGCGCTGAGGCACTCGAGCTGCTCGCGAACCGCACGCTCAATGCCGTCGGCGTCGAAACCAAAGCGTGCGATCATCTCGCCGCGATCTCCGTGTTCGGGGAATCCCTGCGGAACGCCCAGGCAGCGCACGGGCACTCCCGCATCTGCCACAGCGTCGCGCAGCGACCAGCCGAAGCCGCCCTGGACGATGCCATCCTCAACGGTGACGACACAGTCGTATTCACGGGCAAGAGATGCCAGATCCGGCGAGATCGGAATCAACCACTGCGGGTCCGCGACCGTCACGCTCACGCCGTCGCCAGTCAGGCGACGCGCGGCCTCGATCGCGTCGGGCGCGCACGCGCCTGTGCCAACGATGAGCACCCGAGCCGACGAGTCAGGCGCGGCCTCGTCGACGAGGATGTCCACTCCCCGCTCCGTGCGCAGCGCGGGCATGGGTTCGGGCAGCGAGCCCTTGCGGTAACGGATGACCGTGGGGGCATCGTCAACATCGAGGGCCTCTCGCAGGCGGCAACGCAGAGTTTCCTCGTCGCGGGGAGCCGCCAGGCGCAGGGTCGGGATCAGTGAGCACATCGCGATGTCCCACACGCCGTTATGCGAGGCCCCGTCCGTGCCCGTCACACCCGCGCGATCCAGAACGACCGTGACTCCCGCTCGGTGCAGGGCCACATCCATGAGGAGCTGGTCGAAGCCACGATTCAGGAACGTCGCATAGAGAGCGACGACGGGGTGGGCACCCCGGAACGCCATGCCGGCGGCAGAGGTGATGGCCTCGGCCTCGGCGATACCGACGTCGATGACGCGCCCCGGGTAGGCCTCGTGCATGGGGCCCAGCCCAACGGGACTCATCATCGCGGCAGTGATACCGACGATGTCGTTACGCTTCGCCGCCTGGGCGCAAATCTCATCGGCGAAGACACCCGTCCAGCCGAAGCGTTCCGTAGCCACCGGCAACCCGGTCTCGGGGTGGATCGGGCCGACCGCGTGGAAGCGATCCGCGATGTCTTCCTCAGCAGGCGTGTAGCCGCGGCCCTTTTCGGTGATCATGTGCACGAGGACTGGCCCGTCAAGGGATCGCCCGCGGCGCAGAGCTGTCTCGACCGCGGCGATGTCGTGGCCGTTGACGGGGCCGATGTATTTGAGGCCCAGGTCTTCGAACATCACCTGGGGCATCAGCGCGTCCTTGATGCCCGACTTCAGGCCATGCAGCGCGTCGTAGGCCGCGCGTCCCGGCGTGCCGTGACTCAGCAGATGCTGCTTGCCCCACGCCAGAGCCTTCTCGTACCTGGCGGAGGTGCGCAGCGCGTCCAGGTGGGCCGCGAGACCGCCGATCGTCGGCGCATAGGAGCGACCATTATCGTTAACGACGATCATGATGCGGCGCTTCTTCGACGTCGAAATGTTATTCAGGGCCTCCCACGCGAGGCCGCCGGTGAGCGCACCGTCTCCGATCACGCCCACGGTCCAGGTCCGATCCCCCTGGCGATGTTTCTCCCGCGAGATACCGTCCACCCACGCGATCGAGGCCGAGGCGTGCGAGGACTCGACGACGTCGTGTTCCGATTCGGCCCGCGACGGATATCCGGACAGGCCGCCCTGGCAGCGCAGCGAAGAAAAGTCCTGGCGCCCGGTGAGGAGCTTGTGCACGTACGCCTGGTGGCCCGTGTCAAAAATAATCGTGTCTTGAGGGGAACGAAAGACCCTATGTAGGCCGATCGTCAGCTCGACAACACCCAGGTTCGGACCCAGGTGCCCACCTGTTCGCGACACGTTGTCAATCAGGAACCCGCGAATTTCCGCCGCCAATTCGTCCAGCTGCTCGCGTTCCAGGCGACGCAGCTCCCGCGGGGTGGTGCAGCGCGACAACAGGTCGCATGACTCTCGTGTTCCAGACATGAGATCCAGTGTAGTTGCCCGAGCGTCTCATCTACGTATCAAAGTGCATGTCTGTCTCCTTCGGCCCGCGCAGGCGACAAGCGCGCGCACTAAGATAAGTGGTGTTGGCTCGCCGTACCGCTCAAGGAGGCACTATGTCCGTCACCGTCGCACCCCACGGCCTGTGGAAGTCGCCCATCTCGGGTGATTCCTTCACTGCCCGTTCGGTCACGCTCTCCCAGGTTCGTGTCGACGGACCCGACACCTACTGGGTCGAGGGGCATCCGCGCCAGGGCGGACGCGGAACACTGCTGCGTCGTCGCGGCACTGGCGAGACGGGCGAGGTTCTGCCCCTCATTGACGGCTCCCGCCTACCCGATGTCGGCACACGAGTCCACGAGTACGGCGGCAAGGCATACGCCGTTCACCACGGCGTTATCGTGTTCTCCGATCAGACCGACGGCCGCGTCTACGCCTTCGATACTGCCGATGCGCGCCGCGTCGTACGCCCCCTGACAACCCTGTCGAAGGTTCGCTACGGCGACTTCTGGATTGCGGACGTTCGCGACCTCGTCTACGCGGTGGCGGAGGACCACTCCGCCCCGGGCGATCCCGTCAACAAGATCGTGGCGATTCCGCTTGACGGATCCGCAGCCCGCGACGACAGCGCAATCATCACGGTGTTCGAGGGCACCGACTTCGCCCAGGCGCCGACGGTTTCCCCGGACGGCACGAAGATCGCCTGGCTCACGTGGAACCACCCGAACATGCCGTGGACCTATTCACAGCTGCGCGTCGCGTCCCTGACCTTCGAGGGCACCATCGATCAAGAGGTCGTCCTGGTGGACCGCCCGGGTGTGTGCGTCTATGAGCCGCGCTGGAGCCTCGACGGCGACCTCATCCACGTCGACGACTCCTCCGGCTGGGCAAACCTGTACCGCACCCAGGGCTTCGTGTGGCGAGAGGGCGAGGACCTCAACGCGTGGGTCTCGCGTCTGCGAACGCGCGCGCTTCACCCGGGCACCCAAGCCTTCTCACACCCGCACTGGCAGCTCGGTCTGCACTCTTTCGACAACTACGACAACGACTACCTCATCTGTTCGTGGGCCGAGGACCAGGTCTGGCACATCGGCACCATCCGCATCGACAACGGAATGGCCGAGGAGTGGGCGACCGGCTGGTGGCCCATCGGTAACGTGGCTGCCGCGGACGGTCGCGTCGTCTTCCTCGCAGACTCCTCGACGCACACTCCCGCGATCATCGAGGTGTCGCGCGGCAAGACGAAGGTTCTGCGTCCTTCGTCCGAAGCGGAGGTGCCCACCGCTTTGGTCTCCGCTGCCGAGATGCTCACCTGGAAGACCTCGGATGGCGAGGAGGCCCACGGCTTCTACTACGCGCCCGTGAACCCCGACTTCGCAGCTCCCGAAGGCGAGCTGCCGCCGCTTATCGTCAACGTGCACGGCGGGCCGACCAGCGCGGCACGCCCCGGCCTGCAGGTACCCTTCCAGTACTGGACCAGCCGCGGCTTTGCGGTTCTGGACGTGAACTTCCGCGGGTCGACGTCCTTCGGCCGCCCCTACCGTGAGCGCATCAACGGCAACTGGGGAGTCATGGACGTTCAGGACTGTATCGACGGCGCTCAGTACCTCATCGATTTGGGCCGCGTCGATCCGAAGAGGATCGCGATCCGTGGTCGTTCTTCGGGTGGCTTCACCGTGCTCAACGCGCTTGCGTCCTCCGACGTGTTTACCGCCGGCGCGTCGTTCTCGGGCATCGCCGACCTGGTCAAGCTGAAAGAAACCAGCCACAAGTTCGAGTCGCACTACGACGCGATTCTGCTCGGCACCGACGACACCTCCGACCCGGTGTGGGCGCAGCGCTCGCCCATCAACCGTGTTGGTGAGATTAAGGTGCCGCTCATGCTCCTGCAGGGCACCGACGACCCGGTCGTTCCCGCCTCGCAGGCCCAGGAGATGTACGAGGCACTGCGTGCCAACGGCAACGCGGTCGCCCTCAAGCTCTACCAGGGAGAGGGACACCGCTTCCGCTCGGCCATCAACATCAAGGATGCGTGGCAGTCGGAGCTGGCCTTCTACAGGACCGTCTGGGGCATCGCCACCGACGCCCCCATTCACGTGGAGATCGCAAACCTGTGACACCTCTTAGTCAGTCCCCGCAGCGCCAGGAACCGGCTGCGGGGACTCGCTTGCGCATCGGCCATGCGGTCGGCGCGCATCGTTCCCTGCTCGGCCTCGCCGCCGCGCTCGTTGGCGCGATCGTTGGCGCGGCAGCCGTTTTGTTTAATCTGGCGATTCGCGCGTGGACGTGGGTCTCCACCGGCTTCGACGAGTACACGAGCCACATCGGCGGGGCACACGGCGTGTGGGGGTGGGCACCGTGGATCTTCCTACTCTTCTCCCCCGCGATCGCCGGCCTCCTGTACGGGCCGCTCATTCAGCGTTTCGCGCCCTCCGCAAAGGGACACGGCATCCCCGAGGTGATGCTCGCGGTGCGTCGTAAGGGTGGGCGCATTCCCGGGCGCGTCGCCGTCGTGAAGATCCTGGCCTCCGCCCTGACCATCGGCTCGGGTGGCTCGGCTGGTCGTGAAGGCCCGATCGTGCAAGTGGGCGCATCACTCGGCTCGACCATCGCCTCGTGGCTGCGGATGCCCGTCTCTCGCGTGGTCCTGTTGGCCTCGTGCGGCTCGGCGGCCGGCATCGCGGCAACATTCCACGCGCCCCTCGCTGGAGCGGTGTTTGCGCTCGAAGTGATCCTCGTCGAGTTCACAGCAGAAACCTTTGGCTTCGTCGTGCTCTCAGCCGTGACCTCGTCGGTGGTCGCACGCATCCTGCAGGGCGATGAGATGGTCATACGCGTCGCCGACAACCTGACCTTCGCTTCGATGTCGGACATCTGGTGGGTGGCGCTTCTCGGCCTCGTCGCGGGGCTGTGCGGGCTCGGATTCTGCAAGCTCCTGTACGCGTCGGAGGACGCGATCGACTGGGTCTGGGAGCGCACTCACCTGCCCGAGTGGGCTCGTCCGGGCGTGCTCGGTCTGCTGCTCGGTGCGGCCCTCGTCGCATTCCCCTACATGTTCGGCTCAGGCTATCCGCTTGAGGAAGAGGCGATCGCGGGCGACTACTCGATCGCGTTCCTGCTGGCCCTCATGCTCGGACGCGCCCTCTTCACGTCTTTCACGATCGGTATGGGCGGTTCGGGGGGTGTCTTCGCGCCCACGCTGTTCATTGGCGCGATGGCGGGCGCGGCCTTCGGCAGCGTCGTCTCTGACCTGTCGGATTCGCCCGTCGGCGTGTTCGCCGTGGTCGGAATGGGTGCCGCCTTCGCGGGGGCCGCGCGAGCTCCGATGACGGCGGTCCTCATCATCGTGGAGATGACCGGCCAGTTCTCTCTGATCCTGCCAATGATGCTCGCGGTGGTCATCGCGACGGGCGCATCGCGTTTCCTCACCCGCGCGACGATCTACACCGAGAAGCTGCGCCGCCGCGGCGACATCCTCGACGATCCGGTCGAGGGAACGCTACTCGGTACGCGTGCAGCGTCCGAGTGGATGACGCAGGCTCCCGAAACGCTCACGTGCCGGGCAAGCGCGGCATCGGCGATCGCCGCTCTGCGCCGCACGAAGGAGACTGTGTTGCCCGTCGTGTCCGAGGACCGGCGCTTCGTCGGCCTCGTGTCCTCGCTGCGCCTGGCCGAGCTCACGCAGGAGGATGGCTCGCTCGACGCTCCCCTGTCCGATTTGCCCCTCATCGACGAGGCCGTGGCCGCCGCCGCTCCCCCGTCCGAGGTTCTCGGGGCGCTGCGGCGCACGGGATTGCAGTCCCTGCCGGTCGTGGACGCGGATCGGCGAGTCGTCGGCTGGGTGTCCGAGCGCGACCTGGTGGATCGCATGTACCGCGACCAGCGCCGAGCGATCGAGGCCCGCACGCAGACGTCATGGGGTTCGCGCATGCTGGAGCGCCGCAGAAACCGCTAGCGACTCAGGACCGAGACCGTCTCGACGTGGTGGGTATGCGGGAAGAGGTCCCACGCCTGTAGTGATTCGAGCTCGTATCCGGCTTCGGAGAGAGCCCGCAAGTCGCGCGCACCGGCGGCCGGGTCGCAGGACACCAGGACGACGCGGGGGGCACCCGTGGCCGCGATGGCCTGGCACACCTCGGCACCCGCGCCGGCGCGCGGCGGGTCGGCGACGACGACGTCGGGGACGGCTCCGAGCTGACCGGACAGGTCAACGACACCCGCGCGGTCCACGTTCCCCGCAAACGCATCGACCCACGGGAAGGCGGCGAGATTCTCCCCCGCGTCACGCACGGCCCCCTCATCTCCTTCCAGCGTCACGAGGCGCCCGCTCTGCCCGACAGCGCGCGCGAACGGCACGGAGAACAGGCCCGCGCCCGAGTACAGCTCCATGACCGCCAGGCCGGCAGGCGCCTCGCCCCCGAAGGCAGCGGACAGGACGGCGTTCGCGAGCACTTCCGCGCCACGCACGTGCGTCTGCCAGAAACCGGAAGGACGCACGTAGTACGACTCCACGCCGGAGCCGACCGGCACGTTCCAGCGCAAACCGTCGGCGTCAATATGCACACCGTCCGCCGCGTAGGTGTCTTCGCCGATCAGGACGACGGGCTCACCACCGGAGGGGGCCACCGCCCGCACGCGATCCCCCGGCTTCCACAGGGCTCGCCACGGCGATTTCTCGTCGAACAGTCCGAGGTCACGAATCGCGGGAACGGCAAGCGGCATGTCATCCAGCGCGATCACGCGGCGACCGCGGAACTCGTGCATGCCGGCGCGACCATCCGCGTCGATGACGACATCGATGCGCGAGCGGCGACCGGTCAGCGGATCACCCAGATCCTCGTCCCCCAGCGCAGGAACGACACGCACTCCACCGAGGGCGTCCACGGCCTCGGCCAGGGCCTCGCCGCCCACGCGGCGCAGCTGCCCAGCGATCACGCGGGCCTTCCACTCGCGCTGTGCGGCCGGGGTCAGGTGTGCGAGCTCGCCGCCACCGACGCCTCCCGGACCCGCCTGGGGCCAGACAGACTCGACGCGGTCGGGCGAGGGCTCAATGACCTCGATGGCATCCGCCCAGGCCAGCTTCTTCTGCACAGCGGTCACGCGCGCACGAACCACCTCACCGGGTGCCGCGTGGCGCACGAAGACGACGCGTCCACAGTCGTCTCGGGCGACGCACGCGCCACCGTGGGCGGGCTCGCCGACGGTCAGCTCGAGGATATCGCCGAGGCCCTCGCGAGGCTGTACCTGAGCGGGACGGCGACGCGGCGGCGGGCGACGATGGGACGGGCGGGGGCTCATGCGTTCTCCTCGGGGGCGGACTCGCCGCGGGAGTTGTCGGGCTGGTCGTTATCGGACTGCGATTCATCGGAAGAAGGAGCTCCGACGCGCAAGAAGGGGTCGTTGACGCGCTGACGCCCCTCCACGATGTCGTCCTCGCCCAGCTGCCACGGGACCACGGTGATCACCACGCCCGGCACGCTCAGCAGCGCGGCCCGCAAACGCAGAGCCGACTGATTGTGCACGAGATTCTCCCACCAGTGGGTCACGAGGAACTGCGGCATGTAGACGACGAGCATCTCGGTGGGCATCGCGCGACGGCGCCCGCGAACATACTGCAGAATCACCGAGGAGATGTCGCGGTAGGGCGCGGATAGCAACGTCAGCGGCACGGGAACCCCAGACGCCTTCCACTGACCCAGGATCTTGTTTTCCTCTTCGTCATCGGCAACGACGGACACGAGCTCGATCGACGTCGGCGAGGATGCGCGAGCCGCTGCGATTGCTCGCATCGCAGGGCGTGACAGCGAGGACACGAGCACAAGGGCACGCACGCGGGTAGGCAGCGCGCGACGGGCATTCCAGTCGTCCACGCGCAGCTGTGAACTGATCGTCTCGTAGTGGCGGTGGATAGAAATCTGGAGGCCGAAGGCAACAGCGATCATCACCAAGGTGATCCACGCGCCATGCGTGAACTTCGTGGCCAGCACGATGACGAGGACGATGCCGGTCATCATGAATCCGACGATGTTGACGGCGCGAGAACGCAGCACAGCCATCCGTTCCTGGCCCGACTGGCGCGAGCGCAGCTGCTTGTTCCAGTGCTTAATCATGCCCAGCTGGGAGAGCGTAAAGGAGATGAAGACGCCGACGACGTAGAGCTCGATGAGGCGCGTCGTCTGGGCTTCGAAGCCGACGATCAGAGCGATCGCCGCGACGGTCAGAACGACGATGCCGTTCGAGTACGACAGGCGGTCGCCGCGGCGCACCATCTGGTGGGGCAGGAATGAGTCGCGCGACAGGACCGACGCAAGGGTCGGGAAGCCGTTGAACGCAGTATTACCGGCCAGCACGAGGATGAACCCGGTGACAACGGTGATGAGGATGAAGAGGATCGATCCCTGCCCAAACACTGCGGAGGCGATCTGCGAGATTGCCGGGTCGATCGGCGTATTCTCCGGGACGGGCGCGCCCTGGTAGGTCAGCTGGGTCGCGGCGTCGTCGACAATCTTGACGCCAGTCGCACGGGCAAGCACGAGGATCGACATCATCATCGAGGCGGCGATAAGTCCGAGCATCGCCAGGGTTGTTGCCGCGTTGCGAGACTTGGGGCGACGGAACATTGGCACGCCGTTAGAGATCGCCTCGACGCCGGTGAGGGCCGCACAGCCCGAGGAGAACGCTCGCATGAGCAGGAAGGCGCCGGCGAGTCCGGCGAGGCCGTCGGCGTGGCCGGGGGCGGCGACGAGGTCGTAGGCGGCGGTTGGCGCAGCGCCCAGGTGCCCCGTGGCGAGCTTTGCGAAACCGACGACAACCATGAGCCCAATCGCGCCCATGTACAGGTAGGTGGGCACGGCGAAGGCGGCACCGGCCTCACGCGTGCCGCGCAAGTTCAGGGTGGCAAGAATCACGACGAGGGCCACCGCGATGGGGACCTCGTGTCCAACGAGGGCCGGGACGGCGGTCGTGATGTAGTTCGCGCCCGACGAGATCGACACGGCAACAGTCAGGATGTAGTCGACCAGCAGGGCGGAGGCGACGAGCAGCCCCCATGAACGTCCGAGGTTCGTGGTGACGACCTCGTAGTCGCCGCCACCGGAGGGGTAGGCGTGCACCGTCTGGCGGTAGGAAGCGACCACAACGGCCAGCACGAGTGCGACAACGACGCCCACCCAGACGGATTGCAACGCAGCCATGGATCCGGCGAGCGCGAGCGTCAGAAGGACTTCGTCGGGCGCGTAGGCGACCGAGGAGAGCGCGTCCGACGCGAAGATCGGCAGGGCGATGCGTTTGGGGAGAAGCTGGTGGCCCATCGCGTCCGATCGCATCGGGCGCCCGATGAGCACGCGCTTTGCGTAGGCCAACAAGTTCGTCACGGATGTTAAGCGTAGTCCACCGAGCCTGACAGTGGCAGCGGCGAAGCGCACACTTGGCTATTACGCGAGGACCGGAGTAGTTTGGTAGTCGTGCACTTTGTGATCATGGGTTGCGGGCGCGTCGGCGCTCGCCTGGCATCGACGTTGGACGCCGCGGGGCATTCCGTGGCGGTTATTGACCAGGATTCCAAGGCTTTCTCTCGTCTATCGCCGGACTTTTCCGGTCGTCGCGTGACGGGCGTGGGCATGGACCGCGATTGCCTGCGTCAGGCGAACATTAAGGATGCATACGCGTTCGCGGCCGTCTCATCGGGTGATAACTCGAACATTATTGCCGCGCGCGTCGCTCGTGAAGTCTTCCACGTCGAGCACGTGGTTGCCCGTATCTACGACCCCACGCGCGCTTACCTCTACGAGCGTCTCGGCATCCCGACGGTCGCTTCCGTGCAGCGCACCGCAGAGTCGGTGCTGCGTCGCATGTTGCCACCGGATGCGTCGCTCATCTGGTCGCATCCGACGGGTGCCGTCGGCCTCGTCAACGCGACCCCGTCCCCCGGCTGGTACGGCCTGAGCTTCCAGCTCATCGAGCAGCTGACGGGCTCCCGCATCGTGTTTACTTCGCGCCTGGGCTCGATTCGCACGGCGTCGCCCGACCTGGTCGTTCAAGAGCACGACCAACTCTATTTTGCGATCAACGGGACGCAGACGACTGCTCTGCGTGATCAGCTGTCCAACCCGCCCAAGACGGAGGAGTGAGCATGAAGATCGTCATTGCTGGAGCCGGTTCGGTGGGGCGCAGCGTGGCCTTGGAACTCCTCGCTCACGGTCACGACATCACCCTGATCGACAACATGCCCGAGAAGCTACGTATTTCGTCGATCGCTGACGCCGACTGGGTGCTCGCCGACGCGTGTTCCCCCGATGCTCTGCACGACGCGGGAGTGGACGAGGCTGACGTGATGGTCGCGGCCACGGGTGACGACAAGGCGAATCTGGTGATTTCTCTGCTAGCCAAGACAGAGTTTGCTGTCCCTCGCGTCGTCGCCCGCCTGAACAACCCGAAGAACGAGTGGCTGTTCGATCAGGCGTGGGGTGTGGACGTGTCGGTGTCGACCCCGCGCATCATGACGTCCCTCGTCGAGGAAGCCGTCTCGGTGGGTATCCCGGTGCGTCTTTTCTCCTTCAACACGGCGGCGGTATCGATGCATGCGCTCATCCTGCCGGACAATTCTCCGGTCGTGGGCAAGCGCGTCCACTCCCTTGAGTTGCCTGCACGAGCGGTGCTCGCTGCGCTCCTGCGAGACGGGCGTCCGCTGACTCCGAGTACCGACGACGTGTTCGAGGCAGCTGATGAGTTGCTTCTGCTCGTCCCCGACGCGGACGCCGACGAACTGGCGAATCTGCGTCAGTTGGTCGCCTCCCCGTCCACGGAAGAATCCGCGGGCGACGAGGAGTAGCGGCGCAGGCCCCACCAGGTCGCCCATGCGCCAAAAGCGAAGAGCGGCAGGCCGAGGATCAGTTTGGCCACGCCGAGCGCGGCGACCTGGCCGCCGAGCCACAGGGGCGCCTGGACGAGAACGCGCAGCGCGAAGACAGCGGCCCACATCCACGTGAGTCGATTGCAACTACGGCGCAGGTTCGCGTACCTCGGATCTGAGTGCCAGCCCTTTGCCAGGCCGGTGAGCGGGCCGTAGAACTGTGCGACGAGGCCCCTCCTCACCAGGACAGACACCGCGAAGACGAGAGCCATGGCGACGTTGGTCACGATGCCCCACGCGAAATAGTTCTCACCGCGTCCCGTGGCCGCCGCGAAGATGACGCCGATCGCGACACCGAACAAACCGGACACCGCCTGCTGGAGCCCCTGCCGCTGGATGAGGCGGACGACGCAGGCGAGGAGCGCGACGCTCGACGCAGCGATCAGCGTCGGGACAAGCGCACGGGTAGCCACGTAGACGAGAACGAACACGAGGCCGGGTGCGGTTGCTTCGATGACGCCGCGCGTGCCTCCGAGCGCGTCGGACCACGAGAAGTCGTCGGAGGTTGCCTGGCTCATCCAGCGCGGGGTCGGCATCAGCCTTCCCCCGCAATGACGCGATAGAGGGGGTTGACGATGACGAGGCGTTCCCCCGACCTCCCCACGGTGCCCTCGACTTCGAGGCGCTGACCGACGCTGAGCCCGGGAATGGAGGAGCGGCCTGGCCAGCGCAGCTCCATGGTGTCGGTGCCGTCGTAGAGCGTCGCGACTAGGACCCGCTGGGCTCCCTCCTCGGGCGGGTAGGTCATGCCCATAAGCGTTCCAAAGACGAGCGCGTGGCTCCGGTCGGTCACGTCGCGGATGGGCGTGACCCCACGTGCGGCGCGCGCCGAGTCCTCGTCAAGGGCCGCGTCCAGGGAACGTGTGTCCTTGTCGAGGCCGAGGGCCGCGCCGACCCGAGCGATCCACGAGGCCATGTCAGGCTTCCTGAGCACCCGCGGGCAAGTGCACCGGGAGTAGCTCCAGGCGCGTGCGCGGGTGATCGTCGCGTCGCACGACGATGCGGTCGATGACCTTCTCGATGTCGACGCCGGCTTCCGCGTTCGCCGCGGCGGGGCCGAGGACGTCGATGCGGGCGAACCAGCGGTCTCCTTCGCGGCCGATAATGCGCATGCGGGATGTCGCGGAGCGACCATCGGGCATCTGCATAGGCATATCGACGAGGAGCTCGTTGCCGTAGCGCGTCGGGTAGTCGGCGACCTTAGCGCCCTGCTCTTCGAAACCCTTACGGATTTCTTCACGCAGCTCGCCCCATACGCCGCCGGAGCGGGGCGCGGCGGCGACGCTCATCTGGATGCCAGAGCTACCGAGCACGACAAGGATCTGCAAGACGGTGGTGCCGTCGTCTGCGACCTGCGTGCGCAGCTGCATGCCCTGGACCGCGGGGAACAGGATGGACCCCATGTCGACGTAGCCTTCGGAGGCGTCGACGTCGCCGTAGTTGCGCGGGCCGGGTTCGTTCCAGATGTCCGCGTCTTCATCGCTGAGTCGGGGCAGCGCCTCGACGTCTTCGATCTCGTCTTCGACAGTCTTTTTGTTGCGTCCGAACATCGCCCTACCTCACATCGCGCACTCGGTGCACACGGGGGCACCGCTGGCGTCCACGTGGTCGAGCTGCGACGCGTGGTGCACGAGGAAGCACTGCGAGCA
>ERZ773072.785-NODE-785-length-16663-cov-23.759754_pt1 | contig 16663 bp, 14 predicted proteins | sample MGYA00580617_ERZ773072 | MGnify/ENA primary metagenome ERZ773072 (study PRJEB29015, sample SAMEA2737970) | human oral metagenome | biome: human oral; feature: human-associated habitat; material: dental | place: China | collected 2122 ...
TGAAGACCGAGATCACGGAGGTGACCGAGACGAAGAAGAAGGTCGGGCGCAGGAGGGGCATCTTGATGTGCCAGAACACCTGCGAGGAGGAAGCGCCGTCCACGGTCGCAGCCTCGGTGAGCTCACGCGGGATCGCAAGCAATCCGGCGATAAAGAAGAGCGCCGTGTACCCCACGTTCGACCAGACGACGACGAAGGCCGCCGCGGGCAGCGCCCAGGTGGGCGACACGAGAATCTCTAGTCGAGTGCCCGCAAGTGCTGAGAGGAGGCCGCCGGTGGGGGCGAAGATCCACGACCACACGACGCCGAGGGCCAGCGGAGGCGCGATCCACGGGATGACGATGAGCGTGCGATAGACGACGGTTCCTCGCACGCCCTTCGTCAGCAGGTTCGCGAGGAGTAGGCCCAGGATGATCTGAATGGGGACCACGAGGAGGACGAAGAGAATCGTCGTGCGTAGGGACGATAGGAAGGCCGGGTCGCTCAGCACGCTCGTGACGTTGGCCAAGCCCACGTATCGCGTGTCCCCGATCAGGTCCCACCGGTACAGGCTCACCCACATGATGACGCCAATGGGCACAACCATGAAGAGAAGAACACCGATCAGGGCGGGCGACAGGAACGCATATCCGGCGAGTGCGTGGCGCGTCCGAGACGCTCGCTTGCTCATGCCCCACCATCCTTTCGTACGGTTCTTCGAGGATAGGTGTGACGGGCGCATCAGCGCCGGGCGAAGACAAGGTATGGACAATTGTGAACAGCGCTTGTCATCAAACGAGCAAAGGTGCACGAAACGAAGCCACAACAAGGGAGCGCCCACTCGGATGAGTGGACGCTCCTGCCGGCGCATTCATCAGAAGCCAGAGCTCTTCAGCCCCAGCTCGCGGGCACGGCGTGAGTCCTCGGGGACAGACCCCGCGTGGTCACCGGCGCTCACGATTGCGTTGGAGCCGTCGACGAAGACGACGGAGGGCTTCACCTGACGCACGAGGGATTCGGGCACCTGGGCGTAGGCCATGATGATGACGAGGTCGCCGACACTCACCTTGTGGGCGGCAGCCCCGTTGAGCTGAATCGTGCCGCTGCCTCGCTCGCCCGCAATCGTGTAGGTCGAGAGGCGCTCGCCGTTGTTGACGTCGACGATGTCGACCTTCTGGCCGGGTACGATGTTTGCGGCGTCCAGCAGGTCCTCGTCCACCGTGATCGAGCCGACGTAGTGCAGGTCTGCACCGGTGACGACGGCGCGATGGATCTTACCGATGGCCATCTCGCGGGTCATCTCCATCATGCCAGGCCCCCCGCTCGTTCGGCAACGAGGCCGACGGGACCGGTGGCGTCGCGCAGCAGCACCTCCATGTTGTCGATGAGACGGGTCGTGCCCACCGTGGCGGCGATCAGGATGCGCCCCTCGCGCGATCCGTCGGGCAGGATCGTGGGTGCGGCAGCGCCCTCACCCACGGGCACGGACTCGGTGCCCGCAAGGATCTCGAAGGTTCCGGCGTCCACGAGCGCAATGTAGTCCAGGTCGATGCCGCCCTCGGCATCGATGACCGAGCGGCACTGCGAGATGATGTCCTTGGGCGCCGCCCCGGCCTCGGCGACCTCGACTCCGCGGCGAAGCGTGCGCACCAGGGTGCGGGCGCGGACGCGCTCGTCGTCGCTCAGGTACTGGTTGCGACTGGACAGGGCGACACCGTCCTGGGCACGCACGATCGGCACCGGGTGGACGCGCACGGGGATGTCCAGCTGCGAGAAGACGGTGCACAGGACGGCCAGCTGCTGAGCATCCTTCTGCCCGTACAGGGCCACGTCGGGACGCACGAGGTTGACGACCTTCGAGCACACGAGTGCGACGCCCGCGAAGTGAGTGGGGCGCGTCTTGCCCTCGAGGACGCGCGCGATGGGGCCCGGGTCGATCATCACGGTCGCGGGCGTGGGGTACACGTCCTGGGGTGCAGGCGCCCACACGAGGTCCGCTCCCACCGTCTCGAGAGCGTCCATGTCTGCGTCCAGGGTGCGCGGGTAGGCGTCGAAGTCCTCGCCGGGCGCGAATTGCGTCGGATTAACGAAAATCGTCACGATCACATGATCGGCCAGTTCGCGAGCTTCGCGCACGAGCTGCAAGTGCCCGGAATGGAGGGCACCCATGGTCATCACGAGGGCCTTCGTGCCGGGCAGGCGCGACAGCGCATCAGCCAGCTCGGCACGCGTGTGGGTCAGGACAGGACGATGGGTCATAGTTCTATTCTTGCAAATGTTGACCCGCCGTTGCGAAATAGAGTCGTTATCCTCACGCACATCTCAGCGACAGGGCGTGGGCACACTCACGCGGGATTACTTCCGGAGGGAATGGGTGGAAAGAGGCCCGAGCATCAGGTGCCCGGCTCAAGGAGAGCGGCCTCGACGCAGGTGGCAGACCGTTCATCGAGGAGACGCGCGTCGCGCAGCAGGCGAATGAGGGCACGGGTCATATCCTCATAGGTGTCGCGTTCCCCCGCGAGTTCCTCGCGTGAGGCGAGGCAGCGCGCGTGAGCGGCGATCGTTCCGGCGTCCCCGCGGGCGGCGGGCCCGGAGATTCCCGCGACCCCCTCGGTGAGGGCACGGTCGAGGGCGGCCTCGAGGAGGGGGCGCACGTAGAGGGCGGGGTTCTCAATGCCGGCCTCGGCCAAGATGCGCGTCGTCTGCACGGCAATGCCGGCGATGAAGTTCGCACCGTGCGCAAGGCCTGCGTGGTAGAGGGGTCGGTCCTCCTCGGCGACGACGACCGGCTCGCCACCCATTTCGACGACGAGCGCCTGGGCGATCGGCAGGAAGGGGGCCGCAGCCGTCACCGCAAAAGGTGTCCCCACCAGACGCGCCACGTCGACGCTGGTCCCCGTAAAGGTCATCGCAGGGTGGATCGCCAGCGGGATCGCCCCAGCGCCCGCGGCTGCGCCGAGCAGCCCGACGCCGGAGGCACCCGACAGGTGAATGATGATATGCCCGCTCTGCCAGGCGCCCAGGTCTGCCAGGCCGCTCACGAGAGGGCCAATCTGGTCGTCAGGAACGGCCACGACGACCACCTCGGAGCGTCGCACGACCTCCTCGGGCGTGGCGATCGGCACACCGGGCAGCATCGCGTCGGCGCGCTCGCGCGAAGTATCCGACGAGGCCGAGACGGCCACGATCTGATGCCCGACCGCGCGCAGAGCGGAGCCGATGACGGGGCCGACATGGCCCATGCCGATGATGCCGATTCCGAGGCGTCCGGGGGTAGTCATGGCTCCATTGTCGCCGATCACCGGACTACTTGTCGCCCTCCACCCGCTGCGAGGTCGCATCGACGATCTCGGTGACGCGGGAGAGCCAGCGCTCGGGCGCCTCGGCCTCGCGACGGATCTTCGAGGCCTCGGAGAGTCGCGCCCACAGCTCCACGGAACGACCCGCCTCGACGTGCTCGGCCATGGAGGCCACCGGGCCGGGGACCAGCGCAGCGCGCACGGAGGCGACGCGACGCCAGCGCTGAATGGGTCCCTGGTGCAGCGACACCGACTGGATGCGCGTCAGCGGGATGATCGAGAAGCGCAGGTTAAAGAAGCCGTCGCGGATCGCGAACACGGCGTCGGTCAGGCCGAAGGCGCGACGGCTGTACACCACCGGGTCCAGAATCCTGGCGCTGGGCGGGATGGGGGTCATCCAGCGGTCCTCACGCGTGCCCGCATGGAGGGACTCGAGGAAGCCGTCGGGATCGTCGACCCCCAGGTCTGGGATCGCCATCGCGATCGCCTGGATGACCTCCGTGCGGCTACCGACGGGAAGCAGCACATCGGAGGCCACGTCGACCTGCATACCCTTGTTCTTCTCGTCCTTCGTGTGCGCCGCATTGCCGGCCTGCGTGATCTCCACGCGATACCAGCCGAACAGTCGCCAGACCAGCGGCTGGGTGACCTCGATAGCGTGAATGCGCCCCGGAGGGATCGTCACATGGCGGCGAGCCGTCAGGCCTCGACGAATTCGCACACCGTCAGCCCCGATAGCCGCACTGAAGCCAAACTCTCGATCAAACCGGGCCCAGACACCCGCCAGGAGGCTGAACGCACCCGCCAGGATGCCCAGAAAACTCATGATTGACGTCACCCCAACGACGCGCACGAGGAAGCCGTTCAAGCCCAGCAGGAAGACGCCGAAGAATAGGGCGATCGAATTATCGACGGTCGCCAGCATGGATGCAAGCAGCTTGACGAAGCCGACCTTGAAAACGGGGCGCGCGGGCGCCTCGAGCGGGGAAGCATCCGTGCGGGTCCCCAGCGTCGCGGCCACGGAATCAGCGGAAGGATCCACGACCTCGTCGATCGCGCCCGACGCGAGCGCGAGAAGGAGGGCACGCAGCTCCTCGAGGCGACGAGAATTGAGCAAACCGAGCTTGATGCTCGAATCCCCACCACCCGCGACCTCAATGTCCAGATAGCCCAGACCCAGGATGCGCCCCACGAGCGAGTAAGACACGTTAATCGTCTGGATGCGAGTGAGGCGCGCGTGACGCTGAGTGCGCTTGAGGATACCTGCGCGATACCAAACCGCCGTGTTACTCACCGCGTAGCGGGTCTTCGTCCACGACAGGTAGCAGTACGCACCCGCGATGGCGAGAAGAAGGCCCGCAATCATCAGAAGACCGAGGAAGACGCCGGTGGTTGCGAGCCACGCGGGCGTCTCACCGTTGAGCATGCGTTCAATCGCGGACGCATTACTCAGGGACACAAGGCCGACAAAACCCGTGACGCTTCCCGCCACACGGGGAACGTAGGTGAGCGGGTGAAGCGGCTTCCAGTCCTCGGGGGCGATGCCGTCAGAGGAGAGGTCCGCGCTCATAGGCCCATCAGCTCCGCCGAACCGCGCTCAGCCAGGACGTCACGCAGACGCGCCGCATCCGCGACGGGCACGCCGCTGAGCGTCGCGTCGGTCTTCGCGCTCGCGGTCGAGAGCTTGATCGTGGAGATGCCAAGCAGGCGCAGCACGGGACCCTGGTAGATGTCGACGTACTGGATGCGGCCGTATGGCACCAGGGTCAGCGAGCGATTCAAGACGCCGCGGCGGATGACGAAGTCCGTGTCGGCCAGGGCGTAGCGCAGGGCGCGCACCTGGGCGGGCACGAGCCACAGGCACAAGAGTGCGATGGCGGCGGGCGCGACCATCAGCCACCACAGCGCCGGGATGTCGACAACGAGGACGAGGCCGGAGATCGCGCCGCACAGGGCACCGCAGGCCGCGAGGGCATTACCGAGGCGCAGGGTCGCGAGTTTGGGGGACACGTGCTGGAATTCGACGCCGTCGGGAGACATGACGTCCGCTGAGTTCTGGGATGACATGCTTCAATTGTTGCATATCTTTTCTGCGCCTTTTCTTGTCCTTTGCCCCCGCACGGCAGACAGAGGTGACGAAGCAAACAGAAGCAGCACCATTACTCCCACCTACCTCACAGGAAACATTCAGACAGATGGGCGACACTAGTCGTATGAGCACCCCGGGAACTGAAGCAAAACTGCTCGTCGTCGACGACGAGCCCAACATCCGCGACCTCCTCGCCTCCTCCCTGCGTTTCGCAGGCTTCGACGTCATCACCGCCGAGGACGGCAGCGGCGCATTTCACGAAGCCCAGGCCTCACGCCCCGACCTCATTGTCCTCGACGTCATGCTCCCCGACATGGACGGCTTCACCGTCACCAGGCGCCTGCGCGACGCCGGCATCACCACCCCGGTCCTCTTCCTCACCGCGCGCGACGATATGCGCGACAAGATCCAAGGCCTGACCGTCGGCGGCGACGACTACGTCACTAAGCCCTTCGGCCTCGAAGAGGTCGTCGCCCGCATCCGCGCCATCCTGCGCCGCACCATGGGCTCCGAAGAAGACGACGCGTTCCTGCGCGTCGGAGACCTCGTCATCGACGAGGACGCCCACGAAGTCACGCGCGCCGGCGTGCCCATCGACCTGTCCCCCACCGAATTCAAGCTCCTGCGCTACCTCGTCATCAACGCGGGGCGCGTCGTCTCCAAGATGCAGATCCTCGACCACGTGTGGGAATACGACTGGGACGGCGAAGTCGCCATCGTCGAATCCTACATCTCCTACCTGCGGCGCAAGCTCGCCGTCGAGGGGGCCTCCGGGGAGCTGATCCACACCAAGCGTGGGGTCGGCTACATCCTGCGCGCTGAGGACTGACGTGCACCGTAGCCTGGCCCAACGCATCGAGGCATGGTGGGACTCCAAGCCGCTATCCGCGCAGCTCGTCACGCTCATCACGCTGCTTCTGGCCATCGGACTATCCCTGTCCGGCACGGTCATGATCGGCCTCCTCCAGCGCCACCTCACCTCCCAGATCGACGACCAGCTCGTCGCCACCGCGCACACCATGCAGATCTCCGGATCGGCGGCGACCTTCTCTGCCGACGGCCAGGGCGGCATCCCCACCCTCTACTACATCCACATCCACGACACCGCCGGGGGCGATCGGTACTTCTACTCGGAGGACACCCTCAAGGCCTCGGGCAAGCCCCACCTGCCCGAACTCGTCGACACGAGCTCCGCGCCCATCTCCTCCTTCCGCACCCTCCCGGTCACCGTCTCCTCTTCCAAGGCCGGCCTCGGCTGGCGCGCCCTCGTCGTCCCCGTGTACGAGCAGGACTCCGGCCTGTTCTCCGGATACATGACGATCGCCCTGCCCCTGTCGGACATGCAGCACACCCTGCGCACCACGGCCTCGTACTTCGCGGTCGCCGGCATCATCATCGTCGTCATCGGGGGCTGGACCGGGCGCGTCCTCGTGCGCCGCGCCCTCCTCCCCCTGCGTTCCATCGAATCCACCGCCGGAAAGATCGCCGCCGGCGACCTCACCAAGCGCGTCACCCCGCACCCTCCCACGACCGAGGTCGGCTCACTCTCACTCTCGCTCAACGCCATGCTCACCCAGGTCGAGCAATCCTTCGAAGCCCGCCAGGCCTCCGAACAAAAGATCAAACGATTCGTCTCCGACGCCTCCCACGAGCTGCGCACCCCCCTCGCAGCCATCTCCGGCTACTGCGAGCTCTACGCCATGGGCGGGGTGCCCGCCGAGCGCATTGAGGAAGTCATGGGGCGCATCGCTTCCGAATCCTCGCGCATGGCTACCCTCGTCGAAGACCTCCTCACCCTTGCCCGCCTCGACGAAGGCCGCCCCCTCGAGATCACCGACATCGACCTCGTCAAGCTCGCCGATAACGCCGTCTTCGACCTCCAAGCCCTCGACCCCACGCGCACGGTCGGACTCACCGGCATCAACAGCCGCACTCCCCCGATGACCCTCATCGTCCCCGGCGACCGCGACCGCCTCTCGCAGGTCTTCACCAACCTCATCGGCAACATCGTGCGCTACACCCCTGAAGGCTCCCCCGTCGAAATCGCTCTCGGACGCAGCGGCGACACCGCGATCGTCGAACTGCGCGACCACGGGCCCGGCATCGACGAAACTGACCGCGGACGCGTCTTCGAACGCTTCTACCGCGCGGACACATCGCGCAACCGCAAGTCCGGGGGCTCCGGCCTCGGCCTCGCAATCGTCTCCGGCATCCTCACAGCTCACAAGGGCAACGCATCGCTCACCAAAACGAAAGGCGGCGGCCTCACCGTTCGCATCGAACTCCCCACAGCGTGAACGACGTAACGCACCGGTCAGCACACACGGCTTTTTCGCTCAGTTTTCGCCATTTCTCACCTGACAGTTTCACGAAATACATCGGGATTTTCCCCGTTTTTTTATCAACGAACGTGACCTTCGCTCAAAAGCGCACTAGCATGGCTCGGGTATTCCTCAGCAAGGAGAGTGGCCCATGGGTGCTCAAGCACCTCAGTGGCTGCTGACGTCTTTCGTTGACGCCATGCAGCAAATCGGCGCAACCGCGACCCGGTCAGACCTCGAAACCGAGAGCGTCGACCTCGCGGAGCGCTGGAGCGCGCCCGAACGCCAATTGCACAACGTGCGTCGGCTCATGAACACGCTCACCCATATCGATGAAATCTCGTCGTCCGCGCACGATCCCGACTTCCTGCGCGTCGCCGCGTGGTACCACGGCGCCTTCCTCAACAAGGCCCTCGACATCAAGCTCGGCGGGTTCCAAGCGAACTTCGCCTCCACCCGCTGCATCGATCACGCGCACAACCGCCTCACCAACCTCGGTGTGCCCGAGGAAGTCGTCGCCCGCATCGACGAGCTGATCGCTTTCCTCACGCGCCACCGCGCGCCTCGCACCGACTTCGACGCGCAGGTGCTTGTCGACGCGGACCTAGCGGTCCTGGCCTGCAGCCCGCAGGACTACAAGAAGCTCCGCACGTCCCTGCGCGCCGAACTCAGCGAGCTCGACGACCTGCAGTTCACCAAGGCTCGTATGGCACTCGTCAAGAAGCTCCTGAGCTACGAGACGATCTACCAGTCCCCCCTCGGCTCCGCGTGGGAGGACACCGCCCGCGCAAACCTCGAGGTTGAGCTCACCCGCCTCGAGCGCGAGAAGGCCCAGCTGTGCCAGGCCGCCCAGGCCGAGGACACGGACGACACCGAGGATGCGGACGACACCGACGAGGTCGTGGAGGACTCCACGACGACAACCGGCACGCTGATCATCAAGCGCCGTTCGATCAAGAAGCGCATCCCCGTTGCTTCCCCAGACGACGAGGCCACGTCCACCGGCGTCCTGCCCCGCAAGATCGAGGAAGACACCGACTCGGACGAGGACGAGGAGGCCACCTCCTCCCTCGAGTCCGCCGTCGAATCCCTGGACCTTCCCACGTCCGACTGACGAGGCCGCGGCTGTCTTTGCCTGCTCGGGCTGCTCAGTGCGCCCGTGGTCGGCGGCACCTCGCGCGTGAGTCGCACGTGTATACCTTGGGCTATCCACAGGCACTTTTCACGTCGGGCAGTTATCCACAGGGAACGACTTCTGCCTCGATTAAGCGTCGTGTCGCGCGTAGCGTCGATGTCGACGGACCCACCCGGGGTCCCACAAAGGAGTGACATCATGACCGCATACGCCGTCGACGCCGAACAAATTGCTGCTGCCTCCGCGCAGGCCTGCACAACCGCATCCACCATCCGCACCGAAGTGGACACGATGATGGCCCAGCTGCTCGCCCTTCAGGACACGTGGACCGGCGGGGCGCAGGTGAACTTCCAGGCGACTATCACCCAGTGGCAGGGCATCCAGGCGCAGACACACGACGCCTTGGATGCGATCTCCTCGCAGATGCAGGTCGCAGCCTCCACCTACGCCGACGCAGAGACACATTCCGCTTCCCTCTTTGCGGGGGTCTGACACCGCGCACTACGCCCCTGTCCTCGCAAGGCGCCACGACCGTGTGGCGCACCGGCGTAGACAGACAGAAACGCCTGGGGGCGGGACCCTCACGAGTCCCGCCCCCAGGCGGATCAGCTTAACGCCGAGCGGATCAGTACATGCCGCCCATGCCAGCGCCAGCGTCGTCGCCACCGGCGGCCGGAGCCTCGGGCTTGTCGGCGACAACGGCCTCGGTCGTCAGGAACATGCCTGCGATCGACGCAGCGTTCTGCAGCGCGGAACGGGTGACCTTGACCGGGTCAGAGATGCCGGCGGCCATGAGGTCGGTGTACTCGCCGGTCGCGGCGTTCAGGCCGTGGCCGGGCTCCATGTTCGCAACGCGGTCAGCAACCACGCCGCCCTCGACGCCCGCGTTCTCAGCGATCTGCTTGAGCGGGGCAGAGATGGCCAGGCGCACGATGTTGACGCCGGTCGCCTCGTCGCCGGTGAGGGCGTCGAGCTTGGGCAGCGCCACGGTGGCAGCCTGGATCAGGGCGACACCGCCGCCGGCGACCAGGCCCTCTTCGGAAGCCGCGCGAGCGTTACGAACGGCGTCCTCGATTCGGTGCTTGCGCTCCTTGAGCTCAACCTCGGTGGCCGCGCCGGACTTGATGACGGCGACGCCGCCAGCCAGCTTGGCGAGGCGCTCCTGCAGCTTCTCGCGGTCGTAGTCGGAGTCGGTGTTCTCGATCTCCTGGCGGATCTGGCGCACGCGGGCGTCCAGCATGTCCTTGTCGCCAGCGCCCTCGACGATGGTGGTCTCGTCCTTGGAGACAACGATCTTGCGGGCGCGGCCCAGCAGCTCGAGGTCAGCGTTCTCAAGGGAGAGGCCGACGGTCTCGGAGATGACCTGGCCGCCCGTCAGGATGGCCATGTCCTGCAGCATCGCCTTGCGGCGCTCGCCGAAGCCGGGGGCCTTGACAGCCACGGACTTGAATGTGCCGCGGATCTTGTTGACAACCAGCGTGGCGAGGGCTTCGCCCTCGACGTCCTCGGCGATGATCGCGAGGGGCTTGCCGGTCTGCATGACCTTCTCCAGGACGGGGACGATGTCCTTGACGTTAGAGATCTTGGAGTCCATGAGGAGGACGTAGGCATCCTCGAGGACGGCTTCCTGGCGCTCCTGGTCGGTCACGAAGTAGGCCGACAGGTAGCCCTTGTCGAAGCGCATACCCTCGGTGGTCTCCAGGGTGGTGTCGAAGGAGTTGGTCTCCTCGACGGTGACGACGCCCTCAGAGCCGACCTTCTCGAAGGCCTCGGCGATGAGACGGCCGATCTCAGTGTCGTTGGCGGAGATCGACGCGGTGGCGGCGATCTGCTCGGAGGTCTCGACGGGCTTGGCGTCGGCGTGCAGCTGCTTGACGATCGCGTCGACGGCCTGGTCGATGCCCCGCTTGAGGGCGATCGGGTTCGAGCCGGCGGCGACGTTGCGCAGGCCCTCGTGGACGAGCGCCTGGGCGAGGACCGTCGCGGTGGTCGTGCCGTCACCAGCGACATCGTCGGTCTTCTTCGCGACCTCCTTGACCAGTTCGGCGCCGATGCGCTCGAAGGGGTCCTCCAGGTCGATCTCCTTGGCGACGGACACGCCGTCCTTGGTGATCGTCGGAGCGCCCCACTTCTTGTCGAGCACGACGTTGCGGCCCTTGGGGCCCAGCGTCACCTTCACGGTGTCGGCCAGCAGGTTGAGGCCGTTCTCCATGCCGCGACGTGCGTCCTCATCGAACTTGATGATCTTGGTCATTGGGTGTGTTTCCTTCCGCTTCGCGGATCGGGGCCGGTGCCCGCGACGGACGGTCGGCGGCGTGGGCCGCCGACCTCACCGGACCGGTGGTTCTGTCACTCTCCCATCGGGAGTGCCAGGAATGATTCTGGCACTCTCCCCCTGTGAGTGCAAGGGGAGGGGCGCGGCGCCGCCCCGGCTGCGCTCAGGGCGAAACCGCGGGCACTCACTTGGCGGGTTTGAAAGCGGTGACCGTCGAGTCGTCGACCGTGACGATCAGGTCGGAGCGCGCCAGCAGGGCGTAGCTCGCCGGAGGGGCCGACACCCCGGGGATCTCGGACACCGGTTTGAGAGTGTGCGCCGCCGGGTCGATGATCGCCGTGATCCCGTCGCCCGCGAGGACCGGTTCCAGGATCCCCGCCTCGACCTCGACGCCGAGCGCCACTATGGCGAGCGCCTTGCCGTCACCGGAGGCGACGCAACCCGTTTGGGACGCGTTGGCGCGCGAACCCAGGTTCGCCAGTTTCTGCATGTCCTCGCCGAACCTGTTCGTGGTGTCGGCACCGATGTGCATGCCGGTGAAGCGCAGGGAGTCGCTGTACTCGAGAACGAGCACCGTGTCCGTGAGCTTCCCCTCCAGGGCGTCGTAGAACAGCTTGGAGAAGTTGTTCGAGGAGCGCGTCCCGTTCCCGCAGGGCATCGGCATGCCGGTGCCCACGTCCACAGTGCCCTTCAGCTGGCCCTGGACGTCGTAGTAGTCGAAAGTCGATGTGTCCTTCGCGAACCCCTTCCCTTCGAGGGGGTCCTTGTCGCCGACGATGACGGAGGCGAGCCAGCCCGCGGTGCGACTGGGTTCCACATCCGTCTGGAGCGGGTACAGGGCCTTATCGCGCAGCGAGAGGATCCAGAACTTCGACGTGGCCCCCTCCGCGATCTTGGCGGTGGTCTGCTCGCCCGTCTTCGAGTAGAGGGTGCAGGTGGGGTGGGTCTCGGTAGAGCTCTTCCACTTGTCCCCCTCGGACACGGAGCACTGCACCGAGACCACTTCCCCGGGCCCCTGCGGCGCGTCCACGACGGCACTGTTCTCATCACTGGCGTCGTACCACGTCAAAGGTGTTTGCTCGCCGTCCTTCGCTGCGATCAGGACGGGCACCGACGCCCTCCCCATCTCCACGAGCACGTGGTCCTTCCCGATCCACCGCACCGTGGGATCCTCATACGACGAGAGGGCCTTTTCACCGCCCTGCACGGGCTGCGCCCACTTCTGCTCGGGCTGGTCCCCGGCGACGTCGAAGCCCTTGGCGGTGAACGTCCCGTTCTCGACCCCCAGGAGCACCATGCGGTTGCCCTTCACCGCCACCACGGGCTGGAACGCGGTCGCCACCGATGAACCGGTCGAGAACAAACCCGAGAGGTTGAGCGTCCACGCCTGCTGCCCCCCATTGTTCCAGCCAGTGGCGAGGTCGTAGTCCTTCGGGCCGCCGCTCATCCTGGCGAAGGCGAAGATCCCGGCGCCTGCGGCGACGACCGCGACCACGGCCGCGATCGCGATCCACAGGATGGCCTTGGACCGGTTCTTCGGCGCGGGGTAGGGCGCGCCCACCATGCCCGGGCCACCGGCCCCGTAAGCCCCCTGAGCGCCTGCGCCCTGCGGGTACCCCGCCTGACCGCCCGCCTGGGCGAAACCACCCGGCGCGTACCCGCCCTGACCGCCCGCCTGGGCCGAGCCGTCCGGCGCGTAGCCTCCCTGGCCTCCGCTCCAGCCCTGGGCCGCTCCCGGCTCCTGGGGGGCCGGCCCGGCCTGCGCCGTCCCGTTCCCGGCGGGGCCGTTCGAGGAGAACTGCGTGGCCGGGGCGTACTGACCGCCCGGCCCCTGCTGCCCGGCGGCCTGCGCCATCGCCTGGGCCAGCCAGTTCCTCAAGTCGGGGTAGAGTGACGGATTCGTGGCGAGCGCGCCACGCAGATCCGGCCTCTTGATGGCGATGTCCTGCATCGTCTCGGGGGTGATAGTGGGATCGGCCGCCATCGCGGCCGTGTACATCGAGGGATCCAAAGCCTTGACCTCCGTAGTGCGCGAGGCCGCCGGACGCGGCCCCCGAATGTGTTATGGAATGCGCACTAGTATCCGTCAAGTCCGACCGATTGACAAACAGCGCCGTCCCACTGCGCAGATCCGGGAAAGGGGCGCACCGGGCTCAGCGCAGGACGACGACCACGTCGGGGCTCCCGATGCCGTCCATCCTCTGGACGTTGTCGATGCCGAGCGTCGCCGCGACGTCCTTGGCCGTGGCCTCCATCCTGGGGTCCTCGTAGTACACGGTGGAGACCTGGGTGTCCCAGCCGGTCGCGTTGGCGGCCGAGGTGCCCGCGTACCCCGCGGCGTTGAGCTTCTGGGTGTTGCTGGCCGCCAGGCCCTGGGTGCCGGTCCCGTTGAGGACCTGGATCGCCGCGTTGTGGTCGGGCGTTGGCGGCGCCTCCGTCGTAGTAGTCGGGGACGGGGACGGGGTGGGCTCCTGGGACGGAGTCGGTGCGGACGAGGGGGCGGCGGTGCCGCTCTGCTGAGCGGGCGTGGTGGGCGACCCCGTCGTCACGGTCCCGACCGGCTGCCCGTTCTGGCGGTTCGCCAGAAAAGTCGCAGCGGCCCAGCCCAGGGCCGGAACAACGATGAGGATGACCAGGAACGGCCACACGTTCTTCCACCTGGACGGCTGCGGGCGGTGCATGCCGATTGGCATGTCCTCGCCCGCACGATCGAATTCATCCCGAGGATACTGTGAGCTCACGATGCCAGCCTAACGAAAAATCTGCCGCAGCGGCACGTTTGCGCAGGGCGAGGCGCTTCCCACACCCCGTTTGAGGCGCTTTCCCAGCGTGAAGACGATCGACGTGTCACACCGCACTAGCGCGCTACCCTGATCGCATGGACGCTTACAACCCCCGACCACTGTCAGAACTGATCGACCCGGGCTGGGCGCGCGCCCTGGCGCCCGTCGAGGACCGCGTGCACCGGATCGGAGAGGAGCTGGCGCGCGCCGCGGCCTCGGGAACCGGTTACCTTCCTGCGGGAACGGACGTGCTGCGAGCCTTCACGTACCCCTTCGACCAGGTGAAGGTCCTGATCGTGGGCCAGGATCCGTACCCGACCCCGGGGCACGCGATGGGGTTGAGCTTCTCAGTGGCCCCCGGCACACCGCTGCCCCGCTCCCTTGTCAATATTTTCACGGAGCTGTGCGACGACCTCGGGGTGCCCCGGCCTTCCTCGGGCGACCTGTCTCCGTGGAGCGAACAGGGCGTGTGCCTGCTCAACCGCGTCCTGACCGTCCGCCCGGGGTCACCGGGCTCGCACCGGGGAATGGGTTGGGAGGAGGTCACCGCCTGCGCCATTGACGCGCTCGTCTCCCGTCACGACGGGGCGGGGTCGCCCGCCCCGCTGGTCGCGATCCTGTGGGGCCGTGACGCCCAGGCGCTCGAGGCCCGCCTTGGGCGGACGCCGTGCGTGAAGTCACCGCACCCCTCCCCGCTGTCGGCGAGACGGGGGTTCTTCGGGTCGAAGCCGTTCTCCACCGCCAACTCGCTGTTGGAGGCGCAGGGGGCGTCCCCGGTGGACTGGCGCCTTCCGTGACGGACCCCGCGCTCGACGGCGCGGGGGGAGCCCCTGCCGAACGCGCCCTGGGGCCCAGGGGCTCCGCATGTGGAGCCGGCTATCGGACTCGAACCGATGACCTGCTGTTTACAAGACAGCTGCTCTACCAACTGAGCTAAGCCGGCGGCGACCGCACTGGGCGGCGCTGCGCGGGGCGGGCGCGTCCGGGCTCCCCGGATCCGCCCCACCACTGCCGCCCGCAACGGGGCGCGTCCGCGCGACACGCACTAGTGTGCCACGGGTGGCGGCGCGGGACGAATCGGGGGCCGTTCGGCTCCGCGCCCGCCCCGCGCCGGGCGTCATTCCTCGCCGGGCGTCATTCCTCCGCTGCCGCGTCCTCCTGCTGGGCGCCGCTCTGGGCGGCGGGGCCCGCGCCCCCCGAGCTCTGGGCGGCGGTGTCCTCCTGGGCGGCGCTTTGCGGGGCGGAGTCGTCCGCGCCCGGCGTGAAGGCCTGGTCGATGGACTGCTGGAGTTCGGCCGCCGAGGTGAGCGGGATCATCCGCGCGTGGTCCTTGACGAACTCGGGGGTGCCCAAGGAGGAGCCGCGTCCGGCCACGTTCGCGCCCTGCCACGCGGCGGTGGACGCCTTCAGGTAGTCCTCGCTGACGTTCAAGGGGAAGGTGTCGACGACGCCCTGGGGGACGCCCGTCTCGGAGGCGATGGTCTTCACTTGGCGCCACGAGGCCTCCAGGTCTTGGACGACTGTCCCGTTGGACGCTTGGAACTGAGTGCGGAAGTACGCCAGCAGCGCGTGGTGGAAGGCGGTCCAGTGGTCGGGATCCTTCTGGGCGACGACCAGGGAGGCGCTGGTGGCCGCCTTCTGGTACTCCATTCCGACGGTTGTCACCGACTGGATCTCGATGTTGTAGCGCCCCTGCTCGGCCCACTGGGTGAGTTGGGCGCCGATGGCGGCGTCCGTGTCGGCGCACGCGTGGCACGAGTAGTCGAAGTACTCGGTGAGGGTGGGCAGGGACGGATCGGCCTGCCCGACGCCGTTGGGCCCGACCACAACGGGGCGCCCGTCGGCGTAGTCGCCCAGGACGGAAGCGGGATCGACGTTGCGGGCCTCCTCGATGATGGCGCGCTGGCGCAGGATCACGTAGGCGACGGAGGCGACGACGGCAAGGACCACCACCGTGACGACGGAGATCACAATGATGCGGGTTCGCCTGTCGGCGCGCTCCTGGGCCTGGCGCATCTGCTGCGCCTTGAGGCGCACCGCGTCCTTCTTGGCGGACTTGTTTCCCATGAATGACCTTTCTACCGCTCGATACGGGGACAACACTACCTAGTAAGCGGGCTTCACGCCGTATGCGCCCAGCCGCCTGTGGCGAGCGTCCAAGTGCCGATCATGATGGCGGCGCAGACCAGTACGACGCCGAGCCGGGCCCAGGGGGGCCGCAGCCACCGGTCGCAGCCGAGGGCGAACCCCTTCTTGAGATCCCGCGTGAAGGGGGTGAGCCAGCACAGCACCAGGGCGCAGGCCGCCAGCGCCCAGACGATGGCCGCCCTGTCGGGGTCGGTGAGCCACGGATCGGCGCTCACGACCGGATCCGCCTCGGTCGCCATCCGCACGGGCCACTCCCACAGCGCCCTCCCCTCGATGGAGTAGGAGACGAACCCCCACAGCAGGTAGGGGACGGTCCCTCCCAGGAGGACGCCCGCCGCCAGTTGCGCGAGGCAGCGCACCATCAGCAGCGGCGCCATGAGCACGGCGACAGGGCCGTCGCTGGAGCGGGACCCCCCGTGCCTGCTGCGGCGGCCGTCGACCCATCCGGCCAGCGCCCCTCCCAGCGAGACAGCGGTGAGCACTGCGCCCACCAGCAGGGTTCCGCCGAGGCCCATCGCCAGGGGCGCCACGGCGAACGCCGCCATGACCGCCGCCCCGGTCAGCCAGGGGGTCTTCGGGGGGCCGGGATCGCGGGGCGCGGCCCCCCAGGGGGGAACCGGCTGGGCGCCGCCCG
>ERZ773072.786-NODE-786-length-16653-cov-4.821485_pt1 | contig 16653 bp, 15 predicted proteins | sample MGYA00580617_ERZ773072 | MGnify/ENA primary metagenome ERZ773072 (study PRJEB29015, sample SAMEA2737970) | human oral metagenome | biome: human oral; feature: human-associated habitat; material: dental | place: China | collected 2122 ...
AGGGCGCAGGCCAGCCGCTTTCAAAGCCGCTGCGCCAGCGCCAGCGCGGCCTCGCTTTGGTTCATGGTGTACAGGTGCAGGCTGGGCGCGCCGCCTTGCAGCAGGCGCTGGCAGAGGGCGGCCACCACGTCCAGCCCGAAGGCGCGGATGGAGGCCAGGTCGTCGCCGTAGCCTTCCAGGCGCAGGCGCAGCCAGCGGGGCACTTCGGCGCCGCAGGCATCAGAAAAGCGCAGCAGCTGCGTGGCGTTGGTGATGGGCATGATGCCGGCGGCCACGGGCAGGGTGATGCCGCGCGCGGCCAGCTCGGCCGCCAATTCGTCGTTGGAGACGCGGCGCGCGGGCAGAAAGCTGCCTGTGCCGGTGATGCGGGTGTAGCGTGTCATGAAAAATGTCTCCAAAAAACACGCCGCCCAAGAGGGCGGCGTTTTCAGTTTGTCGTGGTGACGGCCGGCTGGGGAGCGGCGCAGGCCAGCAGCGGCGCGGCGCGCGTGATGCGCTCCTGCACGCGGCCCAGCAGTCCGTGGCGGGCCGCATCATACGCGCGGGTCATGGCGCAGCAGAACGCGAATTCATCAGCGCCGCCGTGGCTCTTGAAGACCAGGCCGCGCAGCCCCAGCAGGGCCGCGCCGTTGTGGCGGCGCGGGTCGATGCGCCTTTTCAGCGCGCCCAGCACGGGCATGGCCGCCAGCGCGGCCAGTTTGGTGAGCAGGTTGCGCGAGAACTCTTCGCGCAGAAAGCCCGCAATCATGCTGGCCAGCCCTTCGGTGGTTTTCAGCGCCACGTTGCCCACGAAACCATCGCACACCACGATGTCGGTGGTGCCCTTGAAGGTGTCGTTGCCCTCCACGTTGCCGTAAAAGTTGATCACGCCGGTTTGCGCGGCCTGGCGCAGCAGCTCGGGACGACGTGGAACACGGTGTGAACCTCGATCGAGCTGCTGCTGCAGGCGATGGCCGACGACGAGGGGCGCTTCGCCGGCGTGAAACGGCTCGGTGTGGACGAGCACGTGTGGCACCACGTCAGCGAGTTCCCGATCGAGGACGGCGGCCGTGGACCCAAGCAGCTGACCGGGATGGTCGACCTCACCCCGGATCCCGACACAGGCAGGCCGCAGGCGCGGCTGCTTGACCTGGTCCCCGGCCGGTCGGGCAAGGCGTAAAGCGACTGGCTCGAAGAACGCGGCGAGAACCGCCGGCGTGTGCAGCAGGAGATCCACGGCCACCGTGGCCGCTAGAACGACCCGCTCTACGGCATCCGCACGATCCTGCGCTGTGGTCAGGAGAAGCTCACCGACCGGCAACGTGCCCGGCTGGACCGCGCGATCGCTGCCGACCAACGCCATGACGAGATCCTCGTCGCCTGGCTGTGCGCGCAGAAGCTGCGGTCGGCCTACAGGGCGAAGAGCCCAGCCGAGGGACGCCGCATCGCCGACGACCTCATCCGCTCGCTGCCGACGTTTCCGATCCCGGAGAGCAAGCGGCTGGGCAAGACGTTGAAGCAGTGGCGCGACGCGTTCCTGGCCTACTTCGACACCGGCCGCGCCAACAACGGCGGCACCGAGGCGATCAACGAACTCATCGAACTCCACCAACGCGTCGCCCGCGGATCCCGCAACCGCGACCACTACCGGCTACGCATGCTGCTCATCGGCGGCGGACTCACGCACCCCCACCTCAGGTGGGACAGAGTGCGGTAACTCGACCTCTGCTCGCTTGGGCTTTACTCCATTCGCATGCTAACTGCGGTCTGGGCGGCTGCATTAGCCTCCCGGATGCGGTCAGTGAGATCGGAGTAGAACTCATCGTAGGGGTCCTTAATTCCCCAGCCTCGGCCCAGGTTTTCGATGTATCCGCACCAGTGCCAGCCGATGATCCAAGGCTCGGCCATTACTCTGGCAAGACCTTGTGCATAGTCCTCGCCACGCTCAGCATGCGTATGCATGTCGCTCGTGCGGTGCGGGTTCATCTCAGTGGGGACCCAGTTTCCGATATCGGCGATCACCACGGGTTTGTCCGTGATGTCATGCCACTGACGGAGGTCGGAGATCATCTTCGTGTACTCAGCCTCAGTCTTCCCAGTGAAGTACTGAACCGAGAGCACATCGACGAACGGCGCCATGGCGCGCAGAACAGTCTCGGGAATTCCCTTGTTGCCGTTGTAGCGGTCGCCGAGGATAAGGTGGTTTGGATCGTATCGGCGGATCGCTTCGGTCACGGTCTTGTAGTACTGCGTGGCCACCTCGAAGAGCTTCGCGTCGTGTTCTTCGGGCGACAGGCCTTCGAAGCCAGGCCAGAAACGACCAGAAGCGTGGGGCAGCCAGGCGGGAATATCAACCAAGAAATACCCGATCAGGTTCCGACTGTTCTTGTGGTCGGATGTCATGCGCCGTGCGATCCAGTCTGCATACTTTTGGAAATCTTCGCTGTATACGTCACGAAATGCTGGGTGACCGTTCCAGTCCTCGATTTCCTGCACCCGGATCTGCACCACGTAGGGCATGCCGGCGTCGAGCAGGAGCTCATCGGGCCAGGGCGACGAGTGGCCGAGGTCGATGGGATCCCCGAACCAGTCCAGAGCCTTGCCCCAGTCTCCGCTGACGTATTGGCAGGTCCATCCGATGGTGTTGAAATTGAGATCTTCAAGATCTCGGACAACACCCTTCGTCCAGTTCCTACGGGTGCCGTATTTCCGGTCGAACACGTCCACGTTGTGCGGATAGCGCAGGTCGCTGTCATCGAGGTGGTTCAGCGCGAGAGATACGAAGGGCTCGCCAAACGGATCTACGAATGCCCAACCACCTGACTTGCTCTGTTGTACTCGAAAGTAGCCCGCATCCTCGGAAGCGTAGTTCTTTCCCATGACTGTTCTCCTTGTAGAGGGTTAGACATTGCTTGCCATGCGAAACATCAGCGCGAATCGCGCGATGCCGTCAGTCTCCACGACCGAGGAAGTCGAGGTAGGCGGCCGCGAGACCTTCGGGATCCTCTTCCGCGAGCTGGTGCCCCCACGGAAGAATTACGGCGCTCACGTCCTCGGCGAGTTCGCGCATCTGCCGTTCGTTGTCTGCCCCAATGAAGTACTCACTGCCCACCGCAAGTACCGGCATCTTGAGTTTGGTCTTGGCAGCTTCTCGGTTCTGGTCAGCATCGTCCAGCGTTGCGCGGTAGATCTCGCACATGCTTCGAATGCCGCCAGGTGCAGAGTAACAACGCACGTATTCATCCAGTGCATCCGGGGTGATTGCTTGAGGATTGTGCGTCTCGTGCTTCATGAAATAGTTGAAGTACTCCCTCTCCCTGCCCGTGATGAGCATTTCAGGGAAATTCGGAACACTGTAGAAGTTGATATGCCAAAGCCAGACGTAAGTGCTGACGTTCTCTCGCGTGAGGAAAGAATAATCCTCAAGGCCAAACCCCGGAAGGATCATTTCCTGGAAGATCAGCTTCTTGACACGTTCCGGGTATTGCGCGGCCAGTTGATAGGCGGCGGCGGCGCCCCAATCCTCACCCGCAATGAGAAACTCTTCGTACCCCAAATGGGTGGCCAGCTGCGCGATGTCCTCTGCCATGTTCTTCATGTCGAAGCCGCCCGGTGGGCGCTCTGAGTCGCCAAGACCGCGGAGATCCGGCGCGATGACAGTGTAGTACGGCGTGAGGAGGGGAATCACTCGGCGCCAGTGATAGGAAGTCTTCGGCACCCCGTGCAGCAGGAACAGTGGTTCGCCTTCACCCGCCACGGAATAGTGGAGCCGTACTCCATTGACGAGTGCGCGGCCGTGCTTAGCGGGAACTCCATTGTGGTCAGCAATGATCTCCATGAGCTATCTCCTTTGATAGTGTATTTACACGTTGCTTTTGCAACAGTGAGTCTTGATTCAGAATACTGCGGGCCCCTCCTTGGTGTCAAGTGGTGGAAGCAACGAGTAGGCGTTCTTATGCTTCGCGTGGGGTGAGCCATCCCAAGGCTGCTCTGGGGCGTTCACCCAAGCTCTTCGGCAGCAGTTTCGAGGGGTCATTGCAACAGTAGGTGTAGAGCGCTACACAGAAATGTCACAAGTCGGGTCACATCCATCGCGGCGCATGCCTCCGGGATCAGGATTCCTTTCTTGACCCTGGGCCGAGAGCGCTTATGGGTGACCCCAAGCATTTGAGCCCACCAAATACATTCAGGCCACCTTCAGTCTCTCTACGAGTTTCTCGAACGTGGAGTGCTTTTTGGTGCCGAGCAGCCGGTAGGCCTCTCGGTAGTTGGTGGACCCCTCCAGGGTGTCGGAGATCACCGCCCGGGCGAACTCTCGGCTCAGCCGTATGGGCTGCGTGTTGTAGTAGTCACCACCCCCGCTGGTCCTCGCACCACAACTCGGCCGCCTCTCCGTCCTTAGCCGTCAGCGCCGCATCGGACAAGGCGCTGCGGGGGCGTCCGCCCGGGCTGGTGTTCACTAGCCCGGGCGGACGCCGAGGGGTCAGCGTTGGCTGATGGAGAAGGCCTCCCCCAGTTTGGCCCGTGCCGACCGTTTGTCGGAAGCGGCCAGAAACTCCCGGGCGGCATCCAGCGTCGCGTCGACCACCAAGCCAACCTTGCCTTCGCGGCCCTCCGCGAACGTCACGAGACGTTCGACGACCTCGGCCCGAGTACCATGGATGTCGACGAGACTCGGGTCGGCGGTTCCGATGGAAACGATCTTGAGGTCGGCGTCGAATGTGAGGATCAGGCTGGCCCACAAGCTCTGATCGTGATGGACGGCGAGCACGACGGTCGAATTGGGTTCGACCATTGCTTTGATGGCCGTCTCGACCTGCTCGTAGGTGGCTCCGAGGCGCCATTGGAGGCCAAGCGTCTCTCGCGCGGGCTGAGGATAGGTGACGATCGAGTCAGCGTAGTCGTCCAGGAGCGCGTAGGTCCGGTGGACGAACACGTCCAGGTCTTCGTCGGCGGTCCAGGCGTTCTGGAAGGCAGAGAAGTATTCGTCGGCCGCATCGCGCTCAAGGATGAGCACGAAATCGGTTCCTGACGCGTTCGCCTCGTAGAGCGAACGGGCGGCCTCTGACAGGTCATCGACTCGTTGGGGGGCACCGATGACGGGTTGTCCCGTCGTGTGCACGCACTTGACGACCTCGCCCTTCTCAAGCATGACGATGAGGCGCTTGGCCTCCTTCGCGGATCGCAGAACCAAGTTCTGGGCGTTCCGCCACTGGTCGACATCGATATCGGCCATGAGAACATCACCGTGAAGCATAGTTGTCTCCTTTCAGGAAAGCCGGCAGTCGTAGATGTGAATGGAATAGGGCGCCAGGGATGCCCTAATCGTCTCGTTGTCGGTGTGGCCTTCGGTTCCGGTCCAGAGCTCCTGGACCGAGGAGAGGCTGTGCCCGAGGGAGACACTCGCTTGAACCGTCCGGCTGGTCGGGTTCACAACGAACACGACCCGCCGAGCCGGATCTGTGTTGTCGACATGCACGATCACGTCGAGATCCGGGTCGTTCTTCACCACCGCGGGTACCGCGGCCTCGACACAGGCGCGGTGGACAGCCTGGGCGGCTTCGTCCTTCGTCGCGACGAGGACGATACCGCTGGCACCCGCGGCGATGGCGTCGGCCAGGATGGTGCAGGGTTGCATCAGGCTGTCGAAGCGAGGAGCCCGCGGACCCATAACGACCACACCACCAGCGGCGGCGTAGTCGACGAGCGACTGTTGCAGCGTGGCATCCAGGTAGTCGAGGGTGGTCAGGATGACCACCTTGTGCGCGCCCCAGCGCTTGGGATCGAGCGAGGTGTCCGAGAGCAAGAAGTCATGGTCACCGCTGTTCAGCGCCGTGTAGAAAGCCCCGAACCATTCCGACTTCTCCAGCTGGGGGGCCTTGTCGAAGCCGAGCGTATGCTCGCTGATGGTGAGCGGGCCGGCGTATTCGGAGAAGCCCGAGGGGGTCTCGAGGAAGTCGCCGGGGAAGGACACCAGGACGCTGGCGGCCTCCAGGCGGTCGTACTCGCGGTTTGCCAGCAGCAGCACGGATGCGTCCCGGCGCAGATCGCCGAATCGCCCATCGAGTTGCATCCTGTTGGCCGCGCCAAACATCTCGGCGTGGTCCTCACGGACTCGGCCATCGCGACGGATCGGCGAGTCGAGCCACCGGTCCCGCTCCACGAGCATGTAGCGGCTGAAGCCTTTGATGCCCTGGGCCAGGGCAGCCTTCGTGACGAATTCCTCGTCGTAGAGGTTTCCCGGATGCAGATACCATGGCCACACTCCGGCGATGAACTCCGGGATGTACGGGTAGCGGCTGGTGCCCACCACATAGCTGCCCACGGTCTTGACGTGGGAATAGAGCTCCTTGCGGGAATAGATGTCAAACCCGACGAAATCGAGTTTCTCCTCCAGCTTGGCGATGTTGAACGGCGTGGTGAACCCCGAGGCTGCGCCGCCAGGGCCGAGGGGGTGCGGGTAGTTGTGGAACAGGGCGATGGTGTCAAGGCCACGTTCCCTCATCATGTCCGCAAGACGCGCCATGGAATCGATCAGGTAGTTCTCCCGGTACTCGATCCAGTCCGCATAGCGGGGAATCTCGGACGCTTTGGTGGCCTCGAACCGGCGGGGAGCGTCCACCTCGGCCATCGTCGCCGCAGTTGTTCCGTGAGCCTCGTTGATCGTCTCCAGTGAGCCGTACTTGCTGGACAGGAACGCCCGGTAGTTGCGCAGCGACGCGTCGCTGAAGTCGGCGGCATAGGCGTTGATGCAGAAGAAGTAGGCCATCTCGTTGTCGACCTGCGCTGCAACGATGCCTCCCTTCGGGTGCGCGTGGCGTGCCAGGATCTCGCAGATGGCGTCGTACCAGAGCGCTGTCTCATCGAAAAACTCGTCCTCGGCGTAGTTGAGCGCCGGGATAGGTTTGGGCACCTGGGTGAGCACCGTCCGCGCACCCTTGGCGTTGCGGGCCTGCAGCCGTTCATTCTCCAGGATTCGTTTGGGGTAGCCGAACCAGGTCAGTTCGGAGTTGATCTGGGGGCCGGGGCGGACGACGATCGCGAAGCCTTTGCTCTCGCACAGGGTCAGGAACGCATCGATGTCCTTGTTCCCCGAGAAGTCGAATTCGCCCTTCGACACCTCGTGGATCTCCCACGGGATGTAGATGGAGATCATGTTGAACCCCATCGACTTGACGGACTCCAGGATCGAGTCCCATTTGTTCCGGTCGAGCCGCCAATAGTGGACGGCGCCGCCATACAGATTGCGCTGCTCACCGTTGATGAGGAATCGGCCCCCATCCACCGTGATGTCGCGCCCATGGGTCTTACTCATGTCACTTCCTTTCGTTGATGATGGTTACTTCTGGCGTGCCAGCGCGACGGCCAGCACGATGATGAGTCCGCGGATAATCTGCTGCTGGCTGGTGTCGAGCCCAGCCAGGATCAGGCCGTAGTTGATGGTGGCCATCAGCAGGGCACCAAAGAACGTGCCGATTACCGAACCACGTCCGCCCGACAGCGCCGTTCCGCCCAGGATGACGGCCGCGATGGCATTCATCTCGTCGCCTTGGCCCCACTGGAAGCGCCCGGACTGTAGGCGGCCGGCGTAGAGCATGCCTGCCAGGGCGGCCCCGACCGAGCAGATCAGCATGACGCGGAAGCGAATCCAGCGCGTCTTGATGCCCGAATACTCCGCCGCTACCTTGTTGGCCCCCGTGGCGAGCACCTGACGGCCGAAGCGCATCTTCTTCAAGACAACCGATCCAACGACGACCACCACCAGCATCCAGACGATAAGTACCGGGATGGGCCCGATGGAACTGCCGCCGAACGCATTGTTGTAGGTCATGTCCAGGATGGGTTGGGGCGCGGAGGCCGTGATCCACTGGGCGATGCCGAAGGCGATACCCATCATGGCGAGCGTCACAAGGAAGGAGGGGATCTTAGCGAAAGCCACCAGGGCACCGTTGATGGCTCCGATCGTCACGCCCACGAACAGACCGGCGAGGATGCCCGGCACAAGCCCGAAATGAGACAGGGCCATTGCCGTCAGCACCGAGGCCAGACCGGCGACAGACCCCACGGAAAGATCGATCTCGGCTGCCGCGATGACATAGGTCATTCCCACAGCAATGACGGTGACGATCGCGGTCTGTCGCAAAATGTTCATCAGGCTCGTCGTCGAGATGAAGCCCTGGTCGCGCAGAAGGATCGAGAACACGATGACCACGGCCACGAACCCGACGTAGATGATGTCGCGCCGCCAGTCGAATGTGATCCTCCGGCGCACGGTGGTTGGGGTTTTCCCCGGGGCCTTGTCGGTCGTGCTCATGATGACACTCCTTGGACTTCGAGTTCGAGGGCCTGCTCGTCCGTGATCGACGAGCGGTCCAGTTCGCGGACTATGGTGGAATCGCGCATGAGCAGCAGCCGATCGCTCATAGCGAGCAGTTCGGGATACTCCGACGAGATGACGAGAACGGCCATGCCCTGGTCGGCATACGACCTGACGGTGGCGATAATTTCGGCTTTGGTCCCGATATCGACCCCCGCCGTGGGCTCGTCCATGATCAGGACGCGGGGCGTGCGGCTGATCCATTTGGCGATGACGATCTTCTGCTGGTTTCCACCGGACAGGAGACGCGCGGAGGCGTCGGGGTCGGCGACCTTGATGGCGAACTCGTCGATAAGGGTATTGACCAACTCGGAGGCCGCCTTATCGTCCACAAATGGCCCCGCGCGGAGATCGCCGAGATGTGGCAACACCAGGTTCCCGGCCACGGAATGGTCGAGGATGAGGCCCTGCAATCGCCGGTCTTCCGGAATGAGGCAGATCCCATGGCGGAGGGCATCTGCGGGCGATGCGAGCGACACCGCGCGTCCATCGACCGAGAGCGTGCCCGCAGTGATCCGATCTACGCCATAGAGGGCCCGGGCGAGTTCGCTTCGACCTGACCCCATCAACCCGGCGAGCCCGACCACCTGACCGGCTCGAAGAACGAGATCGACATCGTGGATGCCGCTAGCGCTAGCGAGACCAGCGGCTCGCAGGACCACAGGTCCATCGGTGTTGGATTGTCCGGCATTGTCCGCGAGTTCCACTTCTTTGCCAACGATGCCCTCGACGATCTGGGCTGGCGTGATGTCGGTCAAGCGCTGAGTCAGAAGCCTCTTTCCGTTGCGCAGGATGGTGATCCGATCGGCGATCGCGTACACCTCTTCCATGCGGTGGGAAATGTAGATGACGGCGATTCCTTGGTCCTTGAGCCGACCGATCAGGTCGAACAGGGCTTGCGCCTCGTGCCTCGCCAGGGACGCCGTCGGCTCGTCCATGATGAGAACCCGGGCGTCCTCCGACAGTGCCTTGGCGATCTCGGTCAGTTGCCAGTACGCGGTGCTGAGCGTCTCGAGCGATCGCTCCGGATCGACGTGGATCTGCATCCGCTCGAAAATCTCCCGAGCACGTTCGACCATCGCCCGGTCGTCGATCAGGCCGGCTTTGCGAGGTTCGGCGTTCAGGAAAATGTTCTGCGCCACCGTCAGCGTGGACACCAAGCTGAACTCCTGGAAGACCATGCCGATTCCAGCTCTCTTGGCGTCGTGAATGGACGCGAAAGAGACAGCGCGCCCGGCGACATCGATGGTTCCCGCGTCAAAGCTATAGACCCCCTGGAGGATCTTCATGAGCGTGGACTTCCCAGCGCCATTGCCCCCAGCGAGCGCGTGTACTTCGCCGGGAAGCACCTCGAAGTCGACATCATCAAGCACCTGCACCCCGTCGAATGCCTTGTGGATGCCGACCATGCGGACGACTGGGGCCCGCGCGGCAGCTGCAGGGGCTCCGTTTCCGGGGGCGCCCACCCCAGTTGCATGACTCATTTCACGTAGGCTTTCTGAAGGTCCGCGGGAGCTTCGACGTTGTACACCTGCTCCCACGCTTCCAGCACATTGGAGTGGTCAACCGGGAGGGCATTCAGCGCCACGTAGGCTGGCGCCTTCTTGCCCAGCAGCGCACCGCCCGCGATGTTGGCCTCAGTGACCCCTTGCTGATATGGCTGCTGAGCGCCCAAACCCACGACGAGCTGATTCTGGGCCAACGCGATCGCGGCATTGGTCCCCAGATCCTCGGTGGCGATCTTCAGGTTAGTTCGCCCGGCCGACCTGGCCGCCGCCATGACACCCTCGGCAGGCACATCCCAGACAGCCCACACGCCCGCGAGGTCGGGGTTCTGGCTGAGCATGGCGTCGGTCACCTTCTGGGCATCGCCGGCGAAATCGGGACCGGCGATTCCTTGGGCCTTGACGACCTCCATGCCGGGATAGTCCTTGGCGATTGTCTCTGTGAAGCCTTGATAGCGCTGTTTGGTGACGAAGAAGTCGGCCTCGTGATAGATGACACCGATCTTCCCTTCGCCGCCGAGGGCCTTAGCGAGCAGGTGGGCAGAAACCACACCGTTGCCGTAGTTGTCGGCAGAGACGACCGACTCATAGTCCTTGCCCGCCACGAATTCGTTGGGGACGTTGTCCATGAAGACGAGCTTCACTCCGGCTTCCGCTGCCCGCTTGTAGGCCGAAGCCGTGGCCACGGGGTCGGTCGGGATGGAGACGATGATGTCGGGTTTTTTCGCTAGCACGGTCTCGATGTTCGACACCTGCTGACCCGGGCTGAAGTTGGCATCGGTGACAGCAACCACGTCGATGCCCAACCGCGCAAACTCTGCTTTCAACCCATTCACCTGGGCAGTCGCCCAGTCATTGCCCGCATAGTGCATCACGATGGCTGCCGTAGCCCCCTTGGCCTTGACCTGAGCGACCTCGGCATCGGAAAGCATCACCGCATCTCGTGTTGACGGCTCCTCGCCGTGGGGCCCCTTGCTGAGCACCTTGCCCTGGATCTCTTTCAGCGCCGCATCTGCCTTGCTCGACACAGCCGCATTGTCGTTAGTGGTCATTGCGCTGTCACTCGTGCATGCCGTCAATGACAAGCTCAACGTTAGGGCGACTGCCGCCAGCCGGGCAGCAAACTTCCTGTTCATGTTCCTCCTTGAATCTTGACTGAGAAGCGCCCGTGTGAACGTTCACGTGTCTAGAGTATGAACGTTCACACGGGGTTCTGTCAAGAGGTCGACTTGACTCAGCTACGAGGTCCGGGAGCGGCATCGTGTGCCTCACGTGAGAAGGTCCGCGTAGTTCCCTGACGCGATGAGCAAGGGGTTGTCGATGGCTGCACGTCGTGAGATCACCAAGAACTACGCCCGCGAATACGGCAGGGCCAACCGGACCGAGAAGAGCCGGCTACTGGATGCGCTGGTGAAGACCACCGGCTGGAACCGGGACCATGCGCGGCGGGCGATCCGAACCGCCGCAGCACGGAAGGGCACGGCACGGGAGCAACAGCGCAAGCCGCGCCCGCGGAAGTACTCCTACGACGCGCTCATGGCCCTCCAGAAGGTGTGGGCTCTGCAGGAACAACCGTCGGGGAAGTATCTCACCGCGGTCATGGGCGACACCCTGGAACGGTTGATCCGCTTCAACGAGCTCGGTCGCATCCACAGCCGCGTGTCCGACGCGATGCTGGACGAGTTGCGGTCAATGTCCGCGGCGACAATCGACCGGCATCTCAAACCCCACCGTGACGCCCACCACCCGCAAGCGCTGGGCACGACGAAGCCGTCACACATCCTGCACTCCTCGATTCCCGTCAGGACCACGATGGACGACCCGCCGCCAGGGCCGGGATTCTACGAGCTGGACACCACCGCACACTGCGGCCACACAACCAAGGGCGAGTACCTGCACACGCTGACCGCGACGGACCCGGTAACCGGATGGACGCTGATCCACGCGATCCGCAACAACACCCACATCAACATCAAAGCCGGGATGGACTGGATCCAGCAACACTCCCCGGTCCCGATCGCGGGAATGGACTTCGACAACGGTTCCGAGTTCCTGAACTGGTCGGTGAGCGCCTGGTGCGACGAGCGCGACATCCCCATCACCCGCAGCAGACCCCACCAACACAACGACAACGCACACGTCAAACAGCGCAACGGTGACTGGGCCCGCCGACACGCGTTCCGCTACCGCTACGAGACCGACGACGAACTACGGCTGCTCAACGAACTACACTCGCTGGTGATGAAACGCAAGAACTTCCTGCTGCCCTGCGTGAAAGCCACCAGCTGGACCCACACCAGCGCAGAACGCAAGAAACGCGTCTACGACAAACCCAAAACCCCCTACCAGCGGCCTCCTCGACACCAGCGCCCTGGACCAGGCCACTACCCAACACCTAGCCGCCGAACACGCGAAACACAACCCCGCAGCGATCACCCGAGGCATCACCCGCATCCAGCAACAACTCATCAACCTCGCCGCCGCCCGCACCCGGGGAACCCGCCCCGCAGCCTGAACCACACGGACCTATTGACATGAGGCAAGACGGAGCAATGTCCTCCTGCTAAGAACGTCGCGCCGTTAAGCTGGGGCGATGCTGATATCCAAACCCTCCAAACGGCCGGGCCTTCGCGACGTGGCCAAGATCGCTGGCTGCTCCTACCAGACGGTCTCGCGTGTCGTGAATGACGACGCCCGGGTCAGCGAGGAGACCCGTGAGCGGGTCCTCGCAGCGATCGAGGCCGTCGGATACAGACGCAATGCGGCAGCCCGCGCTCTGGTGACATCGCGCCCGGGAGCGATCGGCGTTGTCAGCGACGGGTCGTGGCGCTATGGCCCCATGGGTGCCCTCCACGGAGTCGAGGAAGCCGCACGCAACGCCGGCCACTCGGTGCTTCTCACCGTTCAGGAGCGGGACGCCTTCAAATCCCTTGAAGCCACCTTGCACCGGTTCGCCGAAGCCTTCGTCGACGGCATCGTCGTCATCGCCCCCCTCCGGGCCGAGGCGAAGACGACACGCGAGGTCGCGGCGTCCTTCAGCTGGGCAAGCGGCCTGCCGGTGGTCATGCTGACGCCGGACCCTCGGCCCACCCCTGGCATCCGAGTCGTAACCGAAGACCAGAAGCTCGGGGCCCGACTCGCCACTCGCCACCTGGTGCGACTCGGCCACCAGCACATCGTTCACCTGGCGGGCAACCAGAATTGGTTGGACGGTAGCGTCCGGCTAGAGGGCTGGCGGGAGGAGTTGCTGAGCAGTGGGCTCCCGGTCCCGGAGCCCGTCTTCGGCGATTGGACGGGCCAGAGCGGTTATCACGCGGGCGTTCGGATGATCAAGGAGGGCCTGCCCGATGCTGTCTTCGCGGCCTCTGACCTCATGGCCCTGGGCATGATGCGAGCGTTCAGCGAAGCTGGCGTTCGAGTTCCCGAGGACGTCAGCGTCGTGGGCTTCGACGACCACGAATTCGCCCGTCAGTTTTTTCCCCCCCTCACAACGGTGCGCCAGGATTTCAAAGCGCTAGGCCTCCGGTGCCTCGAAGTCCTCCTCAGTGGCAGTGACGACACCCACCTGAGAGAACCCATCCGCCCGCGCCTCCTTGTCCGGCTGAGCACCTGCCGCAAAGCGCGGCCGTAACCCCGAACCGGTCGCACCAGGCAGCCTGTGGGTAGCACCACCGGCTGCTTCCTCTTCTGCAACAGACTCGCCCGAGCCCGGCGCGCTGGCAACCTCGCGGGTACCCCTTCTCGTCCGCCCGGACACCCCGTAGTTCCGGGTACGGGCCGTGGGGGCGGTCGCCGGGTCTCGGGTCCGGGGCCGCGTGAGCCCCGGCTTGGCTCATGTTTGGCTGTTTTGGGGTTCTGGGACGTGTTGACCAAGGGTTTTACTTGGTGGGGTGTGCACTAAGGGGTGAAGTGTCCCAGGTTTCGTGCCGGTCCCTTCTGAGGTAGGAAACCTGGGACGCTTCATGTAGGGCGACATCCCCACACCCCAGAAGAACCAGCACTAGTGCACACCAACACGATCAACACCCCTGGCCAGACCAACATCAACACCACAAACAGCCAGAAGTGTCACAAGTCGGGAATCAGCCCCCGGCGAAGGGCGGCAGGATGTCGACCACTCGTGCCCCGCTCAGGTCGTGGTCGTCCGGCAGGCCCGCCCTGCCGTCGACCAGCGTGGAACAGCGCCCCAGCACCGCCCCGAACTCCTCACCGTGACGGGCCACGAGAATGGCCTTCAACTCACCGAGGGTGGCGGCCTCCACCTTCTCGGTGCAGGTCCCGGCGGCGGCCTCCGCGGCCGCGAACAGCCGAACGAGGATCATTTCTCCTCCTTCTCCGGCGGCAGGGGCGCCGAGGTGGCGGCGTCCTCCACCACCCGGCGCAGGTAGTCGAGGTCGCGTCCCGGGGTGGCTCCGGCCGCCAACCCCCACAGGTGGGCGCTCACGGGGGCCATGGGGCGCGCCCCCGCGTGGGCGATCTCGCGGCTGAGCTCCAACACCCCGTGAATGTCCACGCGCCCCGGGTCGATCTCCAGGGCCGCGCAGGCCCGGTCCACGAACTCCTGCCAGCCGGTTTCGTCCTGACTCATCCTGTCCCTCCAGAACTCGTTCCAGTGGGCGTGATCCGCCCATGTGTCCACGTCACGCCCGTCGTCGCCGGCATCGGGCAGCAACCCCAGCCGCATGCCCGCCAGCAGCCCGCGAACCGACCGGTTCCGCGGGTCGCCGTAGGCCCGGGCCGCCGCCCGCAGCCGCGCGGTGCGGTGGATTCCCAGCAGCCACTGGGGGGTTCCCTCCGCCGAGGCCAGGCAGTAGCCGTCCAGGTCGTCGTTCCGCGTGGTCGCGGCGAGCAGCCGGGGCACGGCCGCCTGCACGCCGGGCAGGTCGCAGGCCAGCGCCACCGTCCATTCCGCGGGTTCCCCGACGGCGTCCAGGCCGGCGACGATCCCGGCTGCCGGTCCGGTTCCCGGAGGGTCCTCGACTGTGACCAAGACCCCGTCGGGCACCGCCACCGGGCCGACCACCACCGTCGTGCGGGCGCGCCTGACCGCCTCGAGCACCACGTCGAGCAGTCGCCTCCCCCCGACGACCAGGTCAGCCTTGGACACCCCACCGAGCCTTGATCCGCGGCCGCCCGCCAGGATGATCGCATCGAATTCAAGCATCGCGCCGCCAACTACCCGAGCGACCGCCCTCCTTGGCGAGCAGCTTCACCTCACGGATGTAGGCGTTCCTGTCGAGACCCTTGACCATGTCGATCAGCGCCAGCGCGGCGACGGATGCGGCGGTGAGGGCCTCCATCTCGACGCCGGTGCGGTCGGCGGTACGCACCGTGGCGACCACCTCGATGCTCTCGGTGCCGAGAGTCAGATCTACCGCGGCGCCGTGCACCCCGATCACGTGGGCCAGCGGCAGCAGCTCCGGGGTTCGTTTCGCCGCAGCGATCCCGGCGATGCGCGCCACCGCGAGCACGTCGCCCTTCGGCATCTCCCCGGATGCGATGCGTTTCAGGATCTCCGGGTCGCAGACCACCGTCGCGGAGGCGGTGGCGGCGCGTTTCGTCGGTTGTTTGTCGGTGACGTCGACCATGCGGGCCTGGCCGGCGGAATCGAGGTGGGTGAACTTCACAGGTACCTCCGGAAGGAGACGAGGTCGCCGGGCCGGACGTTGTCCGTCGGTTCGTCGAGCAGGGCCAGGCCATCGGCCCGGGCGGCGGCCGAGACCAGATGTGAGGCCGAGATTCCCTCGTGGGCGGGCACCACGACCAGGCGCCCCGTCTCGTCGGTTTCGACGATGACCGGCACCACTTGGCGACGACCCCTGGGGGCGGGCCAGGGGGACCCGACGACGGCCCGCAGCCAGGGCCGTGGGACACGGCCCAGCATCGCGTCGAGCAACGGCTCCACGAACAGTTCGCAGCTGACCATCGTGGACAACGGATTGCCGGGCAGCGCCACCAGCGGCACCTCCCGCTCCCCCGCCCGCCACAGCGCCCAGCCCTGCGGTTTCCCGGGTTGCATCACGACGTGGACGAAACGGGACCGCACCGCGGCGGAGGAACCGATCTCCCCGCCCAGCACCTGCCGCACCACGTCGTGGTCGCCGACGGAAACCCCGCCGCTCAGCACCACCAGATCCGCCCCTGACGCCGCGGCATCCAGCCCTGCGGCGAAACTCCCCGGCTCGTCGGGCAGAACCGGGGACGCGACCACCTCAGCACCCATCCTGCTCAGCTGCCCGGCCATGAAGGTGCCGTTCGACTCGTGGATCTGGCCCCGGGCGAGCACCGCACCCGCGGGGCGCAGCTCGTCGCCCGTCGCGATGACGGCAACGCGGGGTCGCCGCACCACCGTCACCTCGCCCCGCCCGCAGGCGGCCGCTGCGCCGAGGGATCGCGGCCCCAGCCGAAGCCCGGCGGGCAGCACCTCGGCGCCGGCGAGAAAGTCCTCCCCCGCCGCCCTAATGTGGTTCTTCCCGCCCGGTTCCTCGACGATCCGGATGATCCCTCCGGATTCCTCAGTCAATTCGACGGGCACCACCGCATCGGCCTGTGACGGCAGAGGCGCGCCCGTCATGATCCGCACGCACTCGCCGGGACCCATCGCCGGATCCGCAGGTGACCCCGCGGCGACCGTCCCGACCACACTCAGTTCGGCGCCCCGGTGCCGGTCGGTCTCGTGGACCGCGAAACCGTCCATGGCGGAGTTCGCGAACACCGGCACAGCCGTGGCTGCGGTCACCGGCGTCGCCAGCGTCCGCCCGTCTGCCCGGTCCAGGGATACGGTCTCGACAT
>ERZ773072.789-NODE-789-length-16636-cov-8.287317_pt1 | contig 16636 bp, 14 predicted proteins | sample MGYA00580617_ERZ773072 | MGnify/ENA primary metagenome ERZ773072 (study PRJEB29015, sample SAMEA2737970) | human oral metagenome | biome: human oral; feature: human-associated habitat; material: dental | place: China | collected 2122 ...
AAACGTTATGTAACGTTCTGTACCACTCCCTCTTTTTCCTAAGGAGAATGGAAATGAAAAGGGAGTTTCATTCGCGGACCAAGGCGTTCGCTTGTTTATTGACCATGTGTGCTGGTTTTTCAGATGCTTATACCTTTATTTGTCGGGGTGGGACCTTGGCGGCAGGCCAGACGGGAAATGTGGTCTTTCTATCGGTTGGTTTGATCGGCCAGCAGATCTCAGATGTAGAAGTGAAGTTAGCCACGATGCTGGCCTTTATGCTGGGGATCTTTTTAATGACGGTCTTGCGTCGCTTGATTGATAATTCAGTCTGGCGCTTGAGTACCCTAGTGCCCTATATCCTCACAACTTTGGTGACAGGATTTTTACCAGCATCGGTAAAAAATGTCTTCATCGTGCCTTTTTTTGGCCTGAGTTTAGGAATCGTAGCGACCTCATTTGGAGAAGTAGGTAGCTATGCCTACAACCACTCTTTTATGACCGGAAATCTCAAGAAAACCATGGTGGCTTATGGAAATTTTGTCAGAGAAAAGGAGATGAAATTCCTCTGGGAAGCCATCTTTATGACCTGCTTGATCGGGAGTTTCGTCTGTGGGGCCATCTTTTCGACCTACTTGATCCAGTTTTATGGTTTAAAAACTATCTGGCTAGTGGCCATCATCTTGACCATCTTTTTAATCTACCGGGCCATTCAATATTTTGAAGTCTTTCACTTCAATCGGCGAGGCGACATGAATAGATAAAATAATTTTTAGAAGAATGAGTTAAATGATTCTGCAAAGAAATAAAACTGAGATTTCATTTTTAAAATGAATCAAGAAAATACCAAAACTTTCCGCCGTGAGAAAAGTGCCTGAAACGCAATTGTTTCAGGCACTCAGAATTATTGAGACCTTGGGCTCAATAATTAGTCATGGAACTTCTATGAAGTTCGCTGACGTCCGTACTCACCTAAGGAAAGTTTTTTTGAAGATTTTATCTTCAATAGCTGAGACAGAAGTCTCAGCTTTTTTAGATACTAAACAATTGTCCGAAAAGATAGGTAACACCCATGGTAAGTAGTCCAATGACCAAGTTACGGATCATGGCTTGCTTGGTTGGGGCTTTTCCTAGCTTGGCGCTGGTGTAGCCGGTAAAGAGGAGGGAAAGGGCTACGATGATCACCGTTGCAGGGATTCGGATTTCTTTGGGAAAGAGTAGGATGGACAGCATAGGTGGAAGAGAGCCGAGGACAAAGGCAACAAAGCTCGAGATGGCCGCATGCCAAGGATTGGTAAACTCTTCAAACTCCAGTCCATACTTTTCTTCCACCAAGGCCTTGAGGGGATGTTTGAGAAAGGCCCGCTCGGTCATGATTTGAGCAGCCGTTTCGCATTCCCCATTTTGGAGATAGGCCGCATAGAGGGAGTCGCGGGCAGCTTTTGGATCACGGTCCAGAAGGGCTTGCTCCCGACTCACAGCGGCTTCTTCTGTATCCTTTTGGGTCGATACAGACACGTATTCACCACCCGCCATAGAGAAGGCACCAGCCAGAATGGCAGAGAGGCCAGATAGGAAGATGATCCAGAGGTTGCTGGTCGCACTGGCAACCCCAATGACAACTCCAGCGATTGAGATAATGCCATCATTGGCACCGAGGACTCCAGCCCGTAAGATATTTAAGCGGTCATTAAATGAGGCATCAACCCCATGTTTGGTTTCAGTCATACTTGTCTCCTAACTTCTTATTTAGAATGATTATAATTAAATATCTATCAGTTTGCAAGTCTTTTGTCCCAAATGATAAAAGTCCGACAATTTAAGAAAGGGTCATGGATGGTAGAAGTTCTATCTCATATTAAAAAATATACTGCTAGCAGAAGGAACTAAGATATTATAATGCTTTGACATTCGAAATAATTTTAGATATAATTTACAAAAGCAAAAATATTTATAGGAGAGAACAATGAAAAAATTAGTCGCAAGCGGTATTACCCTCCTCTCGGTCTTTACCTTGGTCGCATGTTCGGGAAATCAAACTGCAAAACCAAAGGCTTCTTCAGAGAAGTCTTCAAGTAAGGTGGAGAAATCTTCTTCTAAGAAGTCTTCCTCATCTAAGAAGAAATCATCTTCATCAAAGAAATTTGAATTGACGGATGATACAAGTAGTTCTTCCAGCCAGTCTTCATCAGGCTCAGGCACTCAAGCAACAGCTCCAGAAGTTGTTTTGGTAACAGACCAAGAAATTGAAAATGCGAAAACAATCGGTGAAATCAAGGCGCTTTATGCAAAACTCGCTGAAACTTATAAGAAATATGCCAATGAATTGGGAGAAAAGTTGCCAAAATCTGAGCAAGATGACTACTTCAAGTCCTTGGAACCTGGTATCAAAAAGATGGATGAAGAGTTGGCTTCTTTGAATGAAACACTGGCTCAATTTGGAGATGATACAACGCTTTTCCCAGAAGAGCACCGTGCAGCCTTCATTGAGTCCTTCAAAGCAACCCGTGATACGATGACAAATGCTTTGGTAACTGCTTATAAGCTGGTCGGAGGTTTGACTAGCTAAAGCTCCTATCTTCTCTGTGGGAACCTAATTTCTGCAGCTTTAGATAGGATCAAGATCGAAATAAACAAAAGAGAGTGGGACAGAAATCGGTCATTCGTTTGAATTCGATTTCGTCGTCCCACCTCCGCACAGTTGAGTAGGGCTGTAAAAGCTGATGAAATCAGCGTAGTAGAGCCCACTCAACCACTGCGTCTTGCTCGACTATCCAAAGAAAATTGAGAGGCTAGGACTTTTGTCCCAGCTTTTTTTGCTTTCTATCTGAGCTAGTCTTTTAGGGGCAGTCGTGCTATAATCGTACTAGCAGATTATTGAAGGAGAAATTCATGAATCAAACAGTTGAATATCTAAAAGAGCTCACAGCCATCGCATCACCGACAGGCTTTACGGAAGAAGTAGCAGCTTACTTGGTCAAGACTTTGACAGACATGGGCTACAGCCCTGTTCGGACAGCTAAGGGAGGCGTAACCGTTGTCCTCAAGGGTGAGAATGACGAGCAACACCGCTACATCACGGCCCATGTGGATACTTTGGGAGCAATTGTCCGTGCTGTGAAACCAGATGGCCGTCTCAAGCTGGATCGCATCGGTGGCTTCCCTTGGAACATGATTGAAGGGGAAAACTGTACGGTCCATGTGGCCAATACTGGTAAGACCCACTCGGGTACCATCCTTGTCCACCAAACCTCTTGCCACGTCTACAAGGATGCGGGAACTGTAGAGCGGACCCAGGACAATATGGAAGTGCGCTTGGATGAAAAAGTGACCTCTGAAAAAGAAACTCGTGACTTAGGGATTGAGGTGGGAGACTTTATCAGCTTTGATGCTCGGACCATCGTCACAGATACGGGCTTTATCAAGTCTCGTCACTTGGATGACAAGGTCAGCGCTGCCATCTTGCTTAATCTCCTTCGCGTCTACAAGGAAGAAGGCGTGACCCTTCCAGTAACGACTCACTTTGCCTTTTCAGTCTTTGAAGAGGTAGGCCATGGGGCTAACTCCAGCATCCCAGCTCAAGCGGTCGAATATTTGGCAGTCGATATGGGGGCTATGGGAGATGACCAGCAGACAGACGAGTACACAGTTTCTATCTGTGTCAAAGATGCTTCTGGTCCATACCACTATGGTTTTCGCCAACACTTGGTGGCCTTGGCCAAGGAGCAAAACATCCCTTACAAACTGGACATCTATCCTTTCTATGGCTCGGATGCCTCTGCAGCCATGAGCGCAGGTGCAGAAGTCAAGCATGGTCTTCTCGGAGCAGGAATCGAGTCTAGCCACTCCTATGAGCGGACCCACGTGGATTCTGTGGTGGCAACAGAGCGTATGGTCGATGCCTATCTCAAGAGTGACTTGGTCAAATAAGCTTCGTTTTCAAGGTTAAAACATAGGATTGAATCTGCCTGGTCGAGTTGACTGGGTAGATTTTTTAGGATAAACTGTCAAAAAATTCTTGACAAGCCAAAAAAATGTAGTAAAATATGTAGTAAATCAGAAAGTAACTAGTCTAAGATTTTCAGGGAGCCTGCGGGTATTGTGAGCAGGTAGTCGGAGTTAGTGAACATTGGGCTGATTGTTTAAAGTAGGAGAGGATAACACATATTCTTCTCGGTAGGCACCCCTTATCGTGCGACTCCTTGTTAGAGGAGATAGAGATAATGGTCGCTTTCTACCCTTTTGACCATTAACTGAGGTGGTACCGTGTTAAACCTGATTTAATGCCCTCACAGAGTGTTACTCTGTGAGGTTTTTTGTATTCTGTTGAAGTTGGTCAGCTTGCTAACTTCGAAGAGGATTGGAAGTGATTGGTTCAGGACTTGCATCGCTTCGCCCCTAGGAAAAGAAAGGAATTCCTATGAAAAAAATTTTACCAGCTGATACCTTAACCCCCATTCTAGCTTACATGCGTGTCCAGGGAGACCATAAGGTCATCCTTGAGTCGATCCCGCGTGAGAAGGAGAATGCCCGCTTTTCTATCGTGGCCTACAATCCAGTATTTGAGGTGACCTACCAGGATGGTATCCTGTATGAGAATGGCAAGGTGCTGGAGCAAGATCCTTTTGACTACCTCCACCAGGTAACGGTCAAGGGACTGACGTCTGATCTTCCTTTCGCCGGTGGGGCTATCGGTTTTGCGGGCTACGATATGATCGGAGTCTATGAGGAGATTGGATCTATTCCTCAGGATACCATCGGGACGCCAGATATGCATTTCTTCATCTACGAGTCCTATTTGATTTTTGACCACAAGAAGGAAAAAGTCTATGTGGTGGAGGACAATATCTACTCTGGTCGAAGCAATGATGCGGTTCGCCAATCACTGGGGCAAGTGGTGACCGATCTGCAAACCCAAGCGCCCAACGAGTTCACTCCTCAGGCCTTGCAGGCCCTGCACTTCACCAATCATATCGAGAAGGAAGTCTTTATGGAAATGGTGGAGAAGGCCAAGAAACTGATCCGTGAAGGTGATATGTTCCAATGTGTCCTCAGTCAACGCTTCTCAGCAGATTTTGAAGGTGATCCCTTGGATTATTACCGGAATTTGCGCGTGACCAACCCATCCAACTATCTCTATTTCTATGACTTTGGTCACTACCAGATCATTGGAGCCAGTCCTGAAAGTCTGGTATCGGTGAAGAAGGGAGAGGTGACCACCAATCCGATCGCCGGAACTCGACCTCGTGGAGCGACGGAAGAAGAGGACCAAGCCCTGGCTCATGAACTCCTTCACGATATCAAGGAAACAGCCGAGCACCGCATGCTGGTGGATCTTGGCCGCAATGATATCGGGAAAATCGCTCAAAACGGGACGGTCGAAGTGACCAAGTATATGGAAGTAGAATATTTCCGCTATGTTATGCACCTGACCAGTGTGGTCAAGGGGCAACTCCTGCCACACCTAACAGCTCTCGATGCCTTGAAAGCGACACTACCAGCGGGAACAGTCTCTGGGGCTCCTAAGATTCGGGCCATGCGTCGGATCTATGAATTGGAACAGGAAAAACGTGGCGTCTATGCGGGAGCTATTGGTTACCTCTCAGCGACAGGGGATATGGACTTCGCCATTGCCATCCGGACCATGATCCTCAAGAATCAAAAGGCCTACGTCCAAGCAGGAGCAGGGATTGTCTACGACAGTGTTCCAGAGAATGAATTTTACGAAACGATTAACAAGGCAAAATCGATGACAAGAATAGGAGATGTTCAATGATTTTATTAGTGGATAATTACGATTCCTTCACCTATAATTTGGCCCAATACTTGGGAACTTTTACAGAGGTTGAGGTCTTGCGAAATGATGATGAGCGCTTGTATGAGCAGGCGGAAGTAGCAGATGCCCTCGTCTTCTCCCCAGGTCCAGGCTGGCCAGCAGATGCTGGGAAAATGGAAGCCATGATCAAAGACTTTGCAGGTAAGAAACCTATGTTGGGGATTTGCTTAGGGCACCAGGCCCTGGCGGAGACCTTTGGTGGCAAGTTGCGCCTGGCTAAGAATGTCATGCATGGCAAACAAAGCCAGATTACCTTTGAAACACCATCTCCCATTTTCAAGGATATTGAGAATGATGTGCCTATCATGCGTTACCATTCTATCGTCGTTGATCAAATGCCAGAAGAATTTGAGGTAACAGCCATTACCACGGACGACCATGAAATCATGGCCATCCAACACAAGAGCCTGCCCATCTACGGACTTCAATATCATCCTGAGAGTATCGGTAGTCCAGATGGTCTAAAAATGATCGAAAATTTTGTGAAGCTGGTCCTCGACTAGATCAACACTTCCAAGCAGCTAAAATTTCTATTGAAACGTGTAGAAAAGACAAGAGGAAACCCTTATGAAAGAACTATTCTTACAAATCTCTAATCGCCAAGACTTGACGCAAGAGCAGATCCAAGAAGTCTTTGATCAAATCTTGCAAAACCAACTATCAGAAAGTCAAATCGCTGCCTTTTTGATGGGACTCAAAACCAAGGGAGAAACAGCAGACGAAATTACTGGGATCGTGCGCGCCTTAAAGGCCCATGCGACGGTATTGCCAGAGACCTTCTCAGATGCCATGTGTAACTGTGGGACTGGCGGTGACCAATCCTATAGCTTTAACATTTCGACGACTGTTTGCTTCGTTTTGGCTGCTGGAGGGATCCGCATGGCCAAGGCCGGCAATCGCTCTGTTTCTTCTAAGTCAGGCTCTGCAGATGTCCTTGAAGCGCTGGGCATCAATGTGGCTGCCTCGCCAGAGACCCTCTCTAAAGCCTTGGACGAGGTTGGTTTGGCCTTTATCTTTGCGCAGACCATGCATCCGGCTATGCGCTTCATTGGCCCTGCTCGTCAAGCTATGGGGATTCCAACCATTATGAACCTGGTCGGTCCTCTTGCCAATCCACTGGATCTTGAAACCCAACTCATGGGACTCTACCGTGTCGAATTGCAAGAGATTGTCGCGCGTGCCATCCAGCAGTTGGGACGCAAACGAGCCATCGTCATCACTGGCCCTGACAATATGGACGAAGCAGCCCTATATGGAACCAATACCTATACCCTCCTAGAAGATGGCAAGATCAGCCAGCATACCTTTACCTATGAAGATCTAGGGATGGACAAGGTAGAGCTGTCTGAAATAACTGGTGGCGATGCCAAGGAAAATGCAGAAATTCTCCTCAGTGTCTTGAAGAATGAGGCTAGCCCTTATCTGGAAACGACAGTTCTCAATGCTGGTCTTGGCTTTTATGCCAATGGAAAAGTGGCAAGCATCAAAGAAGGTGTGGAGCTTGCGCGTCAATTGATATCGGATGGTTCTGCCCTTGCTAAATTGCAACACTTACAAGAGGTTCAAGTATGAGTAAAGCCTTTCTACCGACAATCCTAGAACAAAAAGAAAAAGAAGTGGCGCACATGGTCATGGAAGACCTCCAGCCTCTTCGTCAGACCTACCGTCTCTATGATTTTCTCAATAGCCATCCAGAGCACTTACAGATCATCGCTGAGGTGAAGAAAGCCAGCCCTAGTATGGGGGATATTAACTTGGATGTGGATATTGTCGCCCAAGCCAAGACCTATGAAGAAAACGGGGCAGCCATGATCTCAGTCCTGACGGACAAAGTATTTTTCAAGGGAGATCTCGACTACCTTCGTGAGATTTCTTCCCAAGTGTCGATTCCAACCTTGGCCAAGGACTTTATCATCGATGAGAAACAAATCGTCCGCTCTCGTAATGCCGGAGCGACGGTCATTCTCTTGATTGTCGCAGCCCTGCCAGAAGCCCGGCTCAAAGAACTCTACGACTTTGCGACGGGGCTTGGTTTGGAAGTGCTTGTAGAGACCCATAACTTAGCTGAGCTCGAAATCGCCCATCGGATCGGGGCGGACATCATCGGGGTCAACAACCGGAACCTGGTCACTTTTGAGACGGATCTGAATACCAGTCTTGAATTGTCCGCCCATTTCAAAGACCAGCCAGTTTATATATCGGAGTCCGCTATTTTTAATGGGGCAGATGCGGCTCTTGTCGCTCCCTACTTTAATGGGATCTTGGTAGGGACTGCCCTCATGACAGCAGGAGATGTAGCAGAAAAGGTCAAGGAGTTACAAATTGACAAAGGTTAAAATATGCGGCCTATCTACAGCGGAAGCCGTGGAGACGGCTGTCCTAGCTGGGGCAGACTATATCGGCTTTGTATTCGCTAAGAGCAAGCGGCAAGTCAGTCTGGAGCAAGCCCATGAATTGGCGAGACTGGTGACTGGTCCGACCAAAATTGTCGGAGTCTTTGTCTCACCCAGTCTAGAGGAGTTGGAGCAAGCTATTGCTCAGGTTCCCTTAGACATTGTTCAGATTCATGGAACGTTTGATGAAGCTCTGATACAAAATATTTCAGTTCCCGTCATTCGAGCAATCCAGCTCAGTGATCAGGAAGCCCAAGTGTCAAGCCAGGCAGATTATCTACTCTTTGATGCTCCAGTAGCTGGGAGTGGGCAAACCTTTGATTGGAACTTGCTGAAAGATCAGAAGATCCGGCAGGACTTCTTTATTGCAGGGGGCTTGACAGTGGACAATGTCCGCCAAGCTCGAGAGACCTTTCAGCCCTATGCCCTGGATGTCTCTTCAGGGGTCGAAACAGACGGACACAAAGATATAGAAAAGATAAAAGCATTTATAGAAGGAGCGAAAGCATGAACTATCAACTACCGGATGAAAAAGGGTTTTATGGAAAATTTGGGGGCCAGTTTGTCCCAGAAACCCTGATGACAGCCGTGATCGAACTGGATAAGGCGTACCGAGAAGCCAAAGCAGATCCAAGCTTTCAGGCTGAATTGGATGACTTACTCAAGAATTATGTAGGGCGGGAGACTCCACTTTACCACGCCAAAAGCCTCTCCAAGCACATCGGTGGAGCGCAAATCTACCTGAAACGAGAAGACCTCAACCATACAGGGGCCCACAAGATTAACAATGCCCTTGGTCAGGTTTTGTTGGCTAAACGGATGGGCAAGAAGAAGATCATCGCGGAGACAGGGGCTGGTCAACACGGAGTTGCGACAGCGACGGCAGCGGCACTCTTTGAGATGGAGTGTACCATCTACATGGGGGAAGAAGATGTCAAACGCCAAGCCCTCAATGTCTTTCGGATGGAGCTCTTGGGAGCAAAAGTACATAGTGTGACAGACGGATCGCGCGTGCTGAAAGATGCGGTCAATGCGGCCCTTCGTGCATGGGTAGCTGGGATTGATGATACCCACTACATCATGGGATCTGCCCTTGGACCAGCTCCCTTCCCAGAGATTGTCCGAGATTTTCAATCCGTGATTGGTAAGGAAGCCAAACGTCAGTTTGCTGAAGTCTCAGGTGGAAAACTTCCTGATGCGGTCCTAGCCTGTATCGGTGGAGGCTCCAATGCCATTGGCATGTTCTACCCATTCGTAGAAGACGAATCTGTAGCCATGTACGGAGCAGAAGCTTCTGGTCTTGGTTTGGATACGGACAAACACGCGGCAACCTTTGCCAAAGGTCGTCCAGGAATCCTTCACGGAGCCTTGATGGAAGTGCTTCAAGATGCCCATGGACAGATCATGGAGGCTTTCTCTATCTCTGCTGGATTGGATTATCCTGGTGTGGGGCCAGAGCATTGTTATTTCAATGAAATTGGCCGGGCTACCTATGATTCCATAACGGATGAAGAAGCCCTCGAAGGATTTAAGTTGCTCTCTCGTTTGGAGGGGATCATTCCAGCATTGGAGTCCAGTCATGCTATCGCTCTAGCGCAAAAAGTCGCAGCAAAAATGACTCCGGACCAACATCTCATCATCTGTCTATCTGGTCGTGGAGACAAGGATGTCATGCAGGTGAAAGAACGGTTTGAAGCAGAAGGGAAGTAGAGATGACCAAAACACTAACACAGCATTTACAAGCCATTAAAGACAGCAAGCAAGGAATCTTCGTCCCTTACATCATGGCGGGCGATCATGAGCGTGGACTGGACGGCCTCTTTGATACTATTCAGCTCTTGGAGGAAAGTGGGGCATCGGCTATTGAAGTGGGGATTCCCTGGTCGGACCCTGTAGCGGATGGGCCAGTCATCGAGATGGCTGGGCAACGCAGTTTGGCCAAGGGAGTGACCTTAACCGCTATTGTAAAAAAACTCCAAGAACAAGAGACCAAGATTCCCCTGATCATCATGACCTATATCAATCCAGTCTACCAATATGGGATTGAAGCCTTTATAAAAGCATTGGCTTCTACCTCCGTCAAAGGCTTGATCATTCCCGACTTGCCAAATGAGCATGCGGATATGATAGCACCTTACTTGGAAGGGAGTGATATTGCCCTTGTTCCCTTGGTCAGTTTGACCACAGGCATCGAACGCCAAAAGGCCTTGATCCAAGAAGCAGAAGGCTTTATCTATGCGGTAGCCATCAATGGAGTTACTGGGAAGATGGGCAACTACCGGGCCGACTTGGATCAGCACTTGGCAACCTTGAGAGACTTGGCCACTATTCCAGTTCTGACAGGATTTGGGGTCTCCACCCAAGAAGACATCCAACGCTTTAATCAGGTATCGGATGGTGTCATCGTAGGGTCAAAAATTGTTCGGGACCTTCATGAGGGCAAAACCAGCGATGTCAAGGGCTTTGTAGACTATAGTTCACACTTTAATAAATGCTAAGGATAAGAAAAATTACAAAATTTAATAAATTTTCAGAAAATTACTTCTCTTCTGAAAATCTTTGTGGTATAATCTTAAGACAACCTTAAAAATTTATTAGGAGTAAACTATGAAAAAAAGAAATGTCATTGCTCTTGCAGGAGTAGCTCTTCTTTCAGCAGGTATTCTTGCAGCATGTTCTGGTGGTTCTAAATCATCAAGCTCAAGCTCAAAATCAAGTGAAGCGGGTCAAAAATTCTCTTACGTCTATGAGACAGAACCTGAAAACTTGAACTACATCACATCTGGTAAAGCTGCAACCCATGAAATCACAGGAAACTTGATTGATGGATTGTTTGAAAACGACAAGTATGGAAATTTGATTCCTTCACTTGCTAAAGATTGGACAGTTTCAAAAGATGGCTTGACTTATACTTACAAACTTCGTGAAGATGCCAAATGGTATGATTCAGAAGGGGAAGAGTATGCGGACGTGACAGCTCATGACTTCGTTGCAGGGATCAAATATGCTGCTGACCACAAGTCTGAAATGCTCTACATCATTCAAAACTCCATCAAGGGCTTGAATGATTATGTTGAAGGTAAGACTTCAGACTTCAAAAATGTAGGTATTAAAGCGGTTGATGACCATACCCTTCAAATCACTTTGAACCAGGCAGAGCCTTTCTGGAATTCTAAGTTGACTCTTGGGATTACTTTCCCAATCAACGAGAAGTTCGTAGAATCTAAAGGAGATAAATTTGCCCAAGCAAGTGATACTAGCTCTCTTCTTTACAATGGTCCATACATCTTGAAGAGCTTCACTTCTAAATCATCTATCGAGATGAGCAAGAATGAAAACTACTGGGATAAGGACAATGTTCACATCACAGATGTTAAGCTCGAGTACTATGATGGTCAAGACCAAAGTAAATTGGCCAACTCGTTTGAGGACAACGCTCTTAGCCTTGCTAAATTGTTCCCAACTGGACCTGGATTTACAGACCAAGCTAAGAAGTTTAAAGATGAAATCATCTACACACCTCAAGATGCCAGCACCTTCGTTATCGGTGTGAATATTGACCGTCAGTCTTATAAGTACACTGCAAAAACAACAGATGAAGAAAAATCATCTACTAAGAAAGCTCTTTTGAACAAAGACTTCCGTCAAGCGATTAGCTTTGCCTTTGACCGTGAAGCCTATGCTGCCCAAGCAAATGGTAAAGATGGAGCAAGCAAACTGATCCGTAACTTGTATATCCCACCTACATTCGTTCAAGCAGATGGCAAGACCTTCGGTGAGATGGTTAAAACTGAGTTGGTGACTTACGGAGACGAGTGGAAAGATGCAAATCTTGACGATGGTCAAAATGGTCTTTACAACGCAAAACAAGCAAAAGAAGAGTTTGCGAAAGCGAAATCTGCACTTGAAGCAGATGGTGTGAAATTCCCAATCCACTTGGATATGCCAGTAGACCAAACGACTCCATCTAAGGTTCAACGTGCTCAATCTTTCAAACAATCAGTTGAAAGCTCACTTGGAAAAGAAAACGTCGTTGTCGATATCCATATGGTATCCAAAGAAGATCTCTTGAACGTAACCCTCTTTGCTGCTAAAGCAGAAGACGAAGACTGGGATATCTCAGATAACGTTGGATGGAGCCCTGACTATCAAGACCCATCAACTTACCTTGATATCTTGAAAGCATCTTCTGGTGAAAATACTCGTACCTTCCTTGGATTTGACCCAAGCGAAAACAATGAGGCAGCTAAGAAAGTTGGCTTGTACGACTTTGAGAAGATGGTAACAGAAGCAGGAGCTGAAACACAAGACCTTAACAAACGTTATGAGAAATATGCTGCAGCTCAAGCTTGGTTGACAGATAGTGCTTTGGTCATCCCAACCACCTCTAAGACTGGTCGTCCATTCTTGACTCGTGTCGTACCATTCTCAGCACCATTTGGCTGGACTGGTGGTAAAGGGAAAGACAACGTTGTCTACAAAGGTATGGAACTTCAAGACAAGGCTGTATCAACCGAAGACTACAACAAAGCTCTTGAAAAATGGAAGAAAGAGCAAGCAGAGTCTAACCAAAAAGCTCAAGAAGAATTAAAAGATCACGTGAAATAAATATCTTTTGATCGAGGCAAATTTGCCTCGATTTTTTTCTTGTTCAGAATTTGCTATAAAAGCGTTTACATAGTATAATAGTTGTATTGATTACAAAATAGTGAGGTCTCTTTTATGAAAAAGAAAACAGTGGTGTCCATGGTGGCTTCAAGCCTTCTGCTAGCTCCCTTTGTCTTAAATCAAGTGGTAGCAGCAGATGAGAACCTACCAGAGCTTTCTCCAACGAAAGAAGTGGTGACTCAGGTGGCTCCGGAGCCTGTAGCATCTGAAGGAGCAACTTCCCAATCTCAAGCAAATCAAGCAGCATCTGCTCCAAGTTTGGAACCTAAGAAGGAAGTAGAGACTTCTGAACCTGCAGGACCGAGTCCAATTGCTCCGGCAGAGACGGAGAAGGTTGACAAGCAAGTTGGTCAAGACAAGGATCTTACGACTGTTGAGAAAACAAATATCCCACAGGCGCCTCAAGGAACAAGCGAACAAGCTAGCCCTGCAGCTTCAACAAGAGCAGCTTCTCCAGCAACAGGACAAGCCTTAACTTCTTATACAGGCAGCTTGGCAAATAGTGATCTCAAGAACAAGGAATTAACCGTTCAAGATGCTGTTGATGAATTGCTTCAGTGGGCTGCGAAGGATCCCAAGCAGGCTGGTCAATCAGCTGCAGATCGGGAACGTTTTGCCAAGAGTCTAGGGATGATCAACACTCAAGAGGACTTGAACCGCAAGGTTAGTCAAGAAGAATTGACCAATATGTACAGCATCGCTAAGAAGCTCTACGATGCCTATCGCTCTGAAAAGAAAGCCCCTCTCTTTTTGAATGGGCGGGCTCAACCCATCTTCCCTTATACAACTGGGGAAAAATCAGATGAAGACTATCACTATGAGGATAGCGAAATTGTTCGCTTCCCGGTCTATGTAGAGACCGATTATGATACAGATGCGGATGGCAAGCCTGACTTAGTCAAGGCCATTGTGCAGTTACCTAAGGCTGTGGCCAGGGGAGACTTTAAGGCGGCGACCATTCTCGAAGCGCGTCCATATGTAGCAGGAACCTTGGATGAGAACAATGTGACCCTTGAAAGCTTGGGCTTGCCGACAGATGGCTCTTACGATATGAAGAAATTGCGGGAGCAACCAGCTAAACGCCAGGCAGTCGGAAGCTCTTCGACAGTTGAAGCAGCCAAGAAAGCCAAAGCTTCGGATTGGTATTACTACAGTCCCTACGAGTATATCTATGATTACGAAAACTTGAACTGGTATGACTATTTCTTGGTCAGAGGTTATGCCTTTATCTCCAGTGCTGGTCTAGGAACCAAGGGATCAGAAGGGTTCAATACGACAGGGTCTGATCTGGAAATCAATGCCTTCAAGAATATTATCGAGTGGGTCAATGGCAAGCGTAAGGCCTACACAGATAAGACCAGCAATGTCGAAATCAAGGCAGACTGGGCTACAGGAAATGTTGCTATGACCGGTCTATCTTGGGCTGGAACCACGACCTTTGGTGTGGCAGCGACAGGCGTAGAAGGCCTAAAGACTATCGTTCCGGCAGCAGGAATCGCCTCTTGGTATGATTATTTCAATAGTCAAGGAACCCAGTTTGGCAATGCACCTTATAGTGACCTTTCATGGCTCTCCCTCTACGTTAGCACGCGGATGCTGGATCAAAACGATTGGGCTGGTATTTGGCAAAATTATGCCAACTATATCAACCAGCTCAACAAGGATCAAAATGCGCATGAACGCAATTACAGCGATGTCTGGAAGGAGCGGGATTATACCCTTCATCCTGAAAAATTCAAGACCAGTGCCCTCTTGGTTCATGGCTTGAATGATGACAACGTTAAAACCAAGCATTTTGAACTCATGTACGATGCCCTCAAGAAGGCAGGCCAAAATGTCAAGCTCTATCTCCACCAGGGAGACCACGTCTATCCAGCAGCCATGTCTCGTGGTTATGGTATTCAGGCCAATGGCCAAGATTTCTATGATCTGCTCAATACCTGGTTGACCCATTACCTCTATGGCGTGGACAATCAGGTCGAAAACTTGCCAGCGGTTCTAGCTCAAAACAACTATGACCCAAGTAAGTGGACCACTTATGATAACTGGAAGACTTCGCAACGCCTCTTCCTCAATGCCCAGTCGAAACGCTTGGAAGAGACGATTTCAAGCGACTATGCAGGAGCTGGCATAGAGATTGCTAAACGCAACGAAACTGTGAGTCAAGCTTCTTCAAAAGCCAACATGACCTTTGTGTCAGAAGTGACAGAAGATACTACCATCAAAGGGCATATTCCTGTGCACTTCAAGGCAGCTCTGGCTAAGGGGAAAGGCAAAAACTTCCAGATCAATGCCCTCTTAGTCGACGTCTCTGATGAGGAATTTGATGTGGTCGGCAATGGTGGCGTCAAGGCGGATAAAAAAGCAGATGGCTTCTGGATGGGAAGTAACCTTTCTAATCTCTCTGTAGCAGAGTTTGAGACCATTAAGACCAAATACAAGGTCATTGCCAAAGGATGGATCAACCTGGCCAACCCTGAGTCTGGCTATGATTCAGCCAGCTCAAGAAATGGTATCGAGCCAAAAGTTGGAGAATTCCACGACTATACGGTCCATCTCCAACCAAACCTCTACACGGTTAAAAAGGGCCACAAATTAGCCCTAGTCTTCAATACCTATGATCCATCAGATCTAACAGTGGAAAATCCATACGAAGTCACCTTCAAGACAGATTCGATCCGTGCGACCATTCCGATTGTAGAAGGGACGCGTTCGCAAGTAGCTACTTATCTTCCTAACGCAGCTGATACAGCATATGCTGCCCTTCCAGAGATTCAAGGAGCCAAATTGGTAGAACCAGCAGTTCATTACATCGAAGAATACCATCTGCCAGTCCTTCCAGAGCCTGAAAGATATGGTAGATCAGAGCTTCCTGCTAGTACAAATCTTCGTCCTCTCGTCAAAACGGCTGAGAAAGAAACTGCAAAACCAGAATCTCTATCTGTTGCTTATGGACAAACATTTGTCTATGAGACAGGTAAAGCAGTAGTTCCAGCGCAAGAAAAAGCAGGTCAGCTTCCTCAAACAGGCACTGAAGAGGAATGGATAGGATTCTATGGGTTAGGTACCCTCCTCTTGTCTAGCCTTCTTTTCTGGAAGAAAAAGAAAGAAGATGTCCAAGGCTGAGAACGTAGCAAATATTTCTAAAAACTTGAATTTTGGTGTAGAATAAAACTATCAATGAGAGATTAGTGGAAATCCACTGATAAAAGGAGGAACTATGGTACACGTACTAACAGAAGCAACATTTGAACAAGAAACTAGCCAAGGCTTGGTCTTGGTGGACTTTTGGGCAACTTGGTGTGGTCCTTGCCGGATGCAGGCACCAATCTTGGAACAGTTGGCAGAAGAGATCCATGAAGATGACTTGAAGATTTTTAAGATGGATGTGGATGAAAATCCAAACACTGCTCGTAACTTTGGCATTATGTCTATCCCAACACTCTTGTTCAAGAAAGATGGCCAAGTGGTGAAACAAGTCGCTGGTGTTCACACCAAAGAACAACTCAAAGCGATTGTTGCGGAATTAAGCTAAGATAAAAGAAGCCCTTGCTTCTTAGTGAATCAAACTCGTTCATTTCCGATGATGGAAGTGGGCGAGTTTTTCTTTTTATGAATTTGTTAACAGAATAAGATAAGGAATTGACAGCGCTTTCCTAAGGTGTTAGAATGAACCTGTGGTTTGCTATAAAATATAAGAAAGAAAGTTGGACAGAAATCGGTAATTCGTTAGAATTCGATTTCGTCGTCCCACCTCCGC
>ERZ773072.793-NODE-793-length-16494-cov-6.616400_pt1 | contig 16494 bp, 16 predicted proteins | sample MGYA00580617_ERZ773072 | MGnify/ENA primary metagenome ERZ773072 (study PRJEB29015, sample SAMEA2737970) | human oral metagenome | biome: human oral; feature: human-associated habitat; material: dental | place: China | collected 2122 ...
TGGTGTGCGCTACCTGAGCGTCTACACCTTCTCCACGGAGAACTGGAAGCGCTCGCCCGCCGAGGTCTCTTTCATCATGAACTACGCCAGCGACGTGCTGGAGCGGCGCACCGGGCAGTTGCGCGAGTGGGGCGTCCACGTCAGGTGGAGCGGGCGCCGGCCCCGCCTGTGGAAGTCGGTGATCCGCGCCCTGGAGAAGGCAGACCGCGCGACGGCGCACAACACGGCCCTCGACCTCGTCATGTGCGTGAACTACGGGGGGCGCGCCGAGATCGCCGACGCCGCGCGCGCCATCGCCCAGGAGGCCGCCTCGGGCAGGCTCTCGCCCAGGGGCGTGACCGAGAGGTCCTTCGCGCGCCACCTCTACCTGCCGGACGTGCCCGACGTGGACCTCATGATCCGCACCTCGGGGGAGCAGCGGGTCTCCAACTACCTGTTGTGGCAGCTGGCCTACGCGGAGATGATGTTCGTGGACACCCCCTGGCCGGCCTTCGACCGCGGCGAGCTGTGGGACTGCCTGCTGGCCTACGCGGGCAGGGAGCGGCGCTTCGGTGGGGCCGTGGACCGCGTGCGCGGCAGCTGAGCGCGGCGGGCCGGCCGTCCTACCGCGCGCGCCGCTTGCGCGCCACGAGGGCGCAGGCGCCCGCGCAGGCCAGGACCACGACGGCGGCGGCGCTCCACACGGAGGCGGTGAGCGCCGTCCACACCGCGTAGATGCCGAAGCCGTAGAGCAGCGCCCACAGGACGCACCCGGGGACCATGGCGAGGGTGTACACGCCCCAGCGCATGCGCACCAGACCGGCGGCGGCCTCGAACTCCCTGGCGGCCAGGTTGTCGCGGGCGGCGAGCATCTGTTCCTGCATCTGCTGGGCCTGGGCCAGCAGCGCATTCATGTCGAATCCTTCGGTCATGGCGTCCTTCCGTCGCGCTCAATGATAAAAGGTCCCACGGACAAACGACTTCTCCCGCACGCCGATCGAGTCCCACAACCAGTTGAGCCAGCATGTGAGGCTCGGCTCAACCGACGGGGTCGTCGGGAATGATCTCGGCCCCCAGTTCCTCGGCGAGGAGCTTGGCGGCCAGCTCGTCGGCGTTCTCCACGCTCTGGTCGTCCTCGGCGATCTCGGGTTCGGGATCGGGTTCTGGGGGTGTGGGTGGTGTCGGTTCGGGCCGGCGACGCGGCTGCCTGGGCTCCGGCGGGGGTTCCTGCCGCAGATCCTCGCGTTCCGGGGGTGGAGGCGCGGCCTGCTGCTCCGGCTGGGCAGGGCGTTCGTTGGTGCCGGACATCACGGCCTGGACGCGCACCTCGACGCCTATGACCGCGATGATGGCCTGGATCAGCAGGTCCACCACCCCGGAGGAGGAGAAGTTCTCCCTGGCCCCGGCGTCACTGAAACCGAGCAGCAGCTGCCCGTCGGTGACGTCCAGCACCTGCGCGTGCTTGCTGAGCATCATGTGGGCAAAACGACGGCGGCGTTTCACGTCCTCCAGGACGCTGGGCCACACCTGCCGCAGCTCCGGTGTGGTCAGGGCGCGCCCGCTCGGGGCCGAGCGCGAGACCTCCGGCGCAGGCTGCGAGGGACGTTGGGGGGCGGGAGTCTGTGCACCTGCGGGTGGCGCCCCAGCCGGACGACGCTGCGGCCTGCCGGCCTGAGGCTGCCGGGGCGGCTGTGTGGGCTCCGGCTGCGACCACTCCTGCTTGTGCGGCGCGGCGGGTTCGAATCGCGGGGCCTGCTGCTCGGGTCGGGGGGCCTGGTCGGGGCGCGGCTCCGGGGCGGGCTGCCGAGACGACATCTGCCGGTCCTGTTGCGGGGGCGCCTGCCGGGGCCGTTGCTCCTGCGGAGCCGGCGCGGGTGCTCCGTCGCCGATCATCCCGACCCGCCGCTCCAACCGATCCATCCGGGCATGGAGACCGCGTTCGTCGGTGTCAGCACCGGGCAGCAGCACCCGGGCACACATCAGCTCCAGGTGCAGGCGGGGCGCGGTGGTGCCGCGCATGGCCGTCAGACCGTCGGCGATCACCTCGGCGGCGCGGGTCAGCTCCCCCGCACCCATGCCCGCGACCTGCGTGGCGAGACGCTGCGCCTGGTCCGCGGAAACCTCCAGCATGCCGTTCTCGGCGGCCTGCGGCACCGCGGCGAGGATCACCAGGTCCCGCAGCCGCCGCAGCAGGTCCTCGGCGAACCGGCGGGGATCCTGGCCGATCTCGATGATCTTGTCGATGCTGCGGAACACCCCCGCCGCGTCCCCCGCGGCGAAGGCGTCGACGATCTCGTCCAGCAGCGCGTCCGGGGTGAATCCGAGCAGCGCCGCCGCCTGGTCGTGGGAGACGCCCTCCGGACCGGCGCCGCCGAGCAGCTGGTCCAGCACAGACAGGGAATCGCGCACCGATCCGCCACCCGCGCGCACCACCAGCGGCAGGGCTGACGGCTCCACCACCACCCCCTCCGTGGCGCAGATCCCGGCCAGGTATTCGCCGAGCAGGCGCGGCGGCACCAGACGGAACGGGTAGTGGTGGGTGCGCGACCGGATGGTGCCGATGACCTTCTCCGGTTCCGTGGTGGCGAAGACGAACTTCGCGTGCGGCGGGGGTTCCTCGACGAGCTTCAGCAGCGCGTTGAAACCCGCGGTGGTGACCATGTGGGCCTCGTCGACGATGTAGATCTTGTAGCGGCTGTGCACCGGGGCGAAGAAGGCGCGTTCCCTCAGGTCTCGGGCGTCCTCGACACCGCCGTGACTGGCGGCGTCGATCTCGATCACGTCGATGCTGCCCGGCCCGCCGCGAGCCAAATCCTGACAGGAACGGCACACCCCACAGGGCGTGGACGTGGGGCCCTGCTCGCAGTTCAGGCAGCGCGCCAGGATGCGGGCAGAGGTGGTTTTGCCGCAACCACGCGGCCCGGAAAACAGGTAGGCGTGGTTGACGCGGTTGTTGTCTAGGGCCCGCATGAGGGGCACGGTGACGTGATCCTGGCCGATCACCTCAGCGAACGAATCCGGGCGATAGCGCCGATAGAGCGCCAGCGGCGGAGGTGCGACCTCGGAACGCGCTTCCCGGCGGTCCACGACCGGCTGCGATGACACCGCAGGGGCGAAGGCCGCCGGTTCCTCATCCCCGGGCTCGTCGAAGAGGCCCGGCCCGTCCTGTTCGAAGGCGGGCTCGCCGAGATATCCCTCGTCCAGGGACGCGTACTCGTCCTCGGGTTCGCCGTCGTACTCGTCTTCCACGCGCTCAACTGTATTGGAGGCCACCGACACTTTCCCGTCGACCACGTTTCTCCCCCGGGATCGGTGAGCCGGATCGCGGGCACCGGTGAACAGTCCGTGTCGGAGCCATCCGACGGCCGGGCAGCAGGCCCGGCCCGCGAGAGGACGAGGCCCCACCCCGGGGATCTCCTCAACCCAATATGTTATTCAATAACAGTTAGCTGCTAACATATGAGGGTGAGATCCGTTCCTACCCGAACCCGGGCCAGGCTCCGGGAGACCGCCTTGGACCTGTTCCACCGACACGGCTATACCCAAACCTCCGTCACGCAGATCGCGAGAGCCGCGGGGGTTTCCCACATGACCTTCTTCCGCCACTTCCCCACCAAGGAGTCCGTGGTCGTCGGCGACCTGTTCGACCCCCTCATCGCGGCCGCGGCCGCCGCCCAGCCCGAAGAACTCCCGCCCCTGGAACGCGCCGTGCGCGGATTGCTCGCCGCCCTCGACGACCCCGCCGCCGAGGCCGAGCTGGGCTCACAGGAATTCCGGGAACGCATCGAGCTGATCGCTACCACCGACTCGCTGCGGTCGGCAGCATGGGCCTCCGGGCAGGCCACCCGGGACGCGATCCGCGAGGCGTTGACGACGCAGGACACCAGGCCTCGCGAGGCCTGCGTGGCAGCGGGGGCCGTGATCGGTGCCGCGACGTCCCTGCTCCTGGCCTGGGCGGATGAACCGGCGGACGAACCGGCGATCCAGGCCCTGCGGGAGGGTCTGGAGCTCCTGCTGGGAGAGGCGCGGTGAGTCCCGCGCTGGCACTCCGGGGCATCACCCGCGACCTGCGAGGCCGACGGGTTCTCGACGACCTGGATCTGTTCGTCAACCCCGGCGAGTGCCTGGCACTGGTGGGCTTGAACGGCGCCGGGAAGACGACCGCCCTGCGCGTCGCCCTGGGCATGCTGCGGCCCGGATCCGGGAGCGCCGAGGTCCTGGGGCACGACGCCCGGACCTCCGGCGGTGAACCGTGGGGCGCGGTCGGGCACCTGGTGGAGATCCCGTTCTCCTATCCCGAGCTGACGGCCCGGCAGAACATCCTCGCCTCCGTCGCACTGCACGGCCACGATCCCCGGCACGTCGCGGATCACATCGCCGGACTCGCCGATCTTCTCGGGCTGGGCGACTGGCTGGACGTCCCGGCACGTCGTCTGTCGCTGGGTACCCGGCAGAAGGTCGGGTTGGTGGCGGCCATGGCCCACCGACCCCGGTTGCTGGTCCTCGACGAACCGACGAACGCCCTCGACCCGCTGGCCACCGCCGGGCTGCGCGGGATCATCGCGGATCTGACCCGTGACGGCGTGGCCGTTCTGGTGACGAGCCACCACTTCGACGAGCTGGCGCGGATCGCGCATCGCGTCGACGTGCTGCACGCCGGTCGCGTCATCGACTCCCTCACCCCCACGGGACCCGATCTGGAGGCCAGGTTCTTCCGGACCGTGCTGGCCGCCGAAGAGCACGAGGAGAAGGAGAGGAAACGATGATCCCCGGACACCTGTTGGGCATAGAGGCCCGGAAACTCACACGGTCGGCCGTGACCCGGGTGGCGACGGCAACGACCCTGGTCCTGGTGGTGGCCACCTCCGCGGGCGGGTATGCGGCCGCGACGATGGCCCGCGACACCCAGGTGGGCACGAAGGCGGCCGGGCTCATGACCACCGACGGCTGGTCCGGTTTGACGGGGCTGGCGGCCATGGGAACCGGGGTCGCCGTCCTGCTCGCCGCCGGGATCGTCGCGTCCTGGCTGGTAGGCCGGGAGTTCACCGATGGCACCGTGGTGGGTCTGTTCGCCCTTCCTGTCGGCCCGGGCACGATCGCTCTGGCGAAACTGCTCGTCATCACCGCATGGTCCGCGGCGCTGGCCGTCGCATCCGGCGCACTGACGGCCCTGGTGGGCATCTGCCTGGGCCTGCCCGTCACCGGGGCTGCGGGCTGCGCGGGAGCCATCACCCTGGTCGGTGTGCTTCTCGGGGCCGGTGCGCTGCCCATGGCGTGGTTCGCGACCCTCGGACGCGGCTACCTGGCGGGGATCGCGGCCGCCCTGGGGATCGTGATCGTCACCAACCTGGCCATCGGTCTCGGCATCGGGGATCTCATCCCGTGGGCGACACCCGTCCTGTGGGCCACCTCGGGCGGCAACACACCGCCCCTCGCCCTACTGCTCCCACTGGCGGCGGGCCTTGCGGGAACCATCCTCACGACGCGGTCCTGGGGTCGGCTGGAGCTGGGGAATCGCTGACCATCCCACGGCAGAAGAAAAGGCCCCTCGCGCACCCGGAAGAGCTCACTTACCCTTGCTGCCTTCCGACCCTGGGGGAATTGGGCGAGGTACCGCCGCGCGAGGAACCACGCACGAGTGTACATGAGACAGAACCTCGGCGACGACCTCACGGACGCGCCCCACCGTTTCGCACCGACCAAGCCAATACGTGAGCATCCCCCGAAACCGACCGAGCCGGTACGCGAGACGCACATCGGCCGACGCTATCGGGGTGATCTCAGGTCGATCAGCTCCGAAGACAGCACACCCTCTAAGCTCCTATCGTCGCCGTTTGAGGGGTTCTGCCATGAATGCCGTTGTCGCCGCCGTTCTCGTGATGCTGATTCTCGCCACCTTCCGAGTACACGTCGTGCTGTCGCTGTTCCTGGGAGCACTGGTGGGTGGCCTGCTCTCCGGGATCGGCCTGGAGGCGACGATGGTCGCCTTCCAGGAAGGCCTAGCCGGTGGTGCACGCATCGCCCTGTCCTACGCACTGCTCGGGGCCTTCGCCATGGCCGTCGCCCACTCCGGATTGACGCAGCTGCTCGCCGATTCCCTCATCCGCCGGCTCGACGGTCAGAGCTCCGGGCAGAAAACCGTCTTCTGGGTGAAGTGGGGCATGCTCGCGGGCATCGCAGCGATGGCCGTGATGAGCCAGAACCTGGTTCCCGTGCACATCGCGTTCATTCCGCTGCTGATCCCGCCGCTGCTGGCGATCATGACCCAGCTGCGACTCGACCGTCGCGCCGTGGCCTGCATCATCACCTTCGGCCTGGTCACCACCTACATGTACCTGCCGCTCGGGTTCGGGAAGATCTTCCTGGAGGACATCCTGCTGGGCAACATCGCCAAGGCCGGGCTCGACGTCGAGGGCGTCAACGTGATGGTGGCGATGGGCATTCCCGCACTGGGCATGATCACGGGCCTGCTGATCGCGATCCTGGTGACCTACCGCAAACCCCGCGACTACGACCCCGACGCGAAGGTCGACGTCGCCGCCCCCGCGAAGGTGAGCAAACCGAAGGTGATCGTCGCCGTGGTCGCGATCGGCGCCAGTTTCGTCATCCAGTCCTGGCTGACGATCACCGATTCCAAGGCCGATCCGCTTCTCGTCGGTGCCCTGGTGGGGCTGTTCGTCTTCATCGCGACGGGCGTGGTGCGACGCCTGGAGGCCGACGAGGTGTTCACCTCCGGGATGCGCATGATGGCGTTGATCGGTTTCATCATGATCACCGCGCAGGGTTTCGCGTCGGTGATGAAGGCCTCCGGGCAGGTGGAACCCCTCGTCCAGGCCACCGCAGGGCTGTTCGGCGACAACAAGGCGATGGCGGCCTTCGCGATGCTCCTGGTCGGTCTGCTCGTGACGATGGGCATCGGGTCGTCGTTCTCCACCCTGCCGATCATCACCGCGATCTACGTCCCGCTGTGCACGGCGCTGGGTTTCTCGCCCCTGGCCACCGTCTCCATCATCGGCACGGCGGGCGCGCTGGGTGACGCGGGTTCCCCCGCCTCCGACTCGACCCTCGGCCCCACCGCGGGCCTGAACGCCGACGGCCAGCACGACCACATGCGCGACACCGTCATCCCCACCTTCCTGCACTTCAACCTGCCGCTGCTGGCCGCGGGCTGGGTGGCTGCCATGGTGCTCTGAGCCCCGGCTCCGGGACGTCTTTGGTTCGGTGAGGCAGGATCGGTTCATCCCCGGAGCATGCGAGGGTCAGGCCCCCTCGCCGGAACGAATCGAGGTGGCCATGAGCCCGTCACACCCCCACCGCACCGCATCCGCCGGCACGCGCCAGGTGGAGTTGAATCCCCTCTTCGCCCGGCCGGGTGAGGCCACCGAGCTGCCGCGCACCCGCCTGCCCCAGGGCGAGTCGCTGCCGGAAACCGCTTACCAGATCGTCCACGACGAGGCGATGCTCGACGGCAACGCCCGCCTCAACCTGGCCACCTTCGTCGGCACCTGGATGGACGATCACGCCAACCGCCTGGCGTTGGAGTCGGCGGACAAGAACATGATCGACAAGGACGAGTACCCCCGCACCGCGGAGATCGAAACCCGCTGCTGGCAGATGCTCGCCGACCTGTGGCACTCCCCCGACCCGGAACACACGATCGGCACCTCGACGATCGGGTCGTCGGAGGCGGCGATGCTGGGCGGCCTGGCGTTGAAGCGTCGCTGGCAGCAGGCCCGCCGCGCCGCCGGGAAATCCGCGGACCGCCCCAACCTGGTGATGTCCAGCGCCGTGCAGGTGTGCTGGGAGAAGTTCTGCAACTACTGGGACGTGGAGGCGCGCTACGTGCCGGTCAGCCGGGAACATCCGATGCTCGACGGCCACGACCTGGAGCACTACGTCGACGAGAACACCATCGGTGTGGTCGCGATCATGGGAATCACCTACACGGGACGCTACGAACCGGTCGCCGGGATCGCGGCCGCCCTGGACCGCATCCAGGCCGAAACCGGACTCGACGTCAGGATCCACGTCGACGGTGCGTCGGGGGCGATGGTGGCGCCCTTCCTGCAGCCGGACCTGGAATGGGACTTCCGGCTGGAACGGGTGGTCTCCATCAACACCTCGGGGCACAAGTACGGGCTCGTGTACCCGGGTCTGGGGTGGGTGGTGTGGCGCACCGCCGACGACCTGCCCGAGGATCTGGTGTTCCGGGTCAGCTACCTGGGAGGCGACATGCCGACCTTCGCGCTGAACTTCTCCCGCCCCGGATCGCAGGTGCTGCTGCAGTACTACTTGTTCCTGCGGCTCGGTTTCGACGGGTACCGGCGCGTCCACGAGACGTCGCGGTCGGTCGCCACTTTCCTGTCGGGCGAGATCGGCGCCATGGACGACTTCGAACTGTGCAGCGACGGCACCGACATTCCCGTCTTCGCCTGGCGCCTCACGCAACGCCCCGGCCGCAACTGGGGCCTGCACGACCTCTCCGACCGGCTGCGGATGAAGGGATGGCTGGTGCCCACCTATCCCCTACCCGATGACCTGGCCGACGAACTGGTGCAGCGCGTCGTGGTCCGCAACGGTTTCAGCCACGACCTGGCCCACGCCTTCCTCGACGACCTGCGCTGTGAGGTCGACCACCTGAACGCCCTGACGGCCCCCATGCCGGCGATCACCAGGCAGTCCGGTTTCCACCACTGAGACCGGCCGAGTTTGCCCAGTCCCGGGTCCTCGGGTAGGGTTCCCCGCGGAGGATTCGCCTAGAGGCCTATGGCGCTCGCTTGGAAAGCGGGTTGGGTTCACGCCCTCACGAGTTCGAATCTCGTATCCTCCGCCACAAGAATCACATCTTCCCGAGCCCCGGTGTCCGCACCGGGGCTCGGTCTTTCCCGGAGAACCTCCCGCCCTACCCAGGTTCACCGGCCTTCCCGCGACCCACCGACCCACCCGACGCAAACGCCAGCCTTGAGTTCGTCCGCTGGCCTTCCTGCGTAAACGCCAGCCTTACGGCCATCCGCCAGCGCTACAGCGCAAGCGTCCGACCACAAGACAAGCGTTCGGCAATTAGACAGGCGCTCGGCGTCACCCGTGTCCCTCGGACCACCCCGGACGATCCGCGACCGCCAGAGCCGCAGGCACCATGGCCGCCACCACGTCATCCAGCCAGGCAGGCATCGGCCCAGCCCCCGCACCGAGGAAAGGACGCACCAGCCCGTAGGTGGTCTGCTGGACCGCGATCCGCACCAGTTCAAGGGGCACCAGGGACCCAAAACGCCGCCGGGTCAGCTCCCCCATCACCACAAAGACATCGTCGTTGAGCCCCCGGACCGCCTCCCGCAGGTCGTCGGGACAGGCGGCGAACTCACCGTCTCCGACCTCCAGGCCCGCCATCACGTCCTCGTGTCGGAAAAGCGTCAAGGCCCTGGCCTCACCGGGATGCTCGCGGCAGTAACGGGGAATGGCGACGGCAGCCGCGGTGAGCGCCTCCCCGGAATCCCAGGACGACCCGGCGGCAGTCAGGAAGTCGACCTGGAATCGCCTGATGCTGCGCACCCACAACGCCAGCAACAACACCTCCCGGTTCGCAAACCGGTAGTAGAGCGACCCAACCCCACCCCCCACAGCAGCCGCGATATCAGCCGTGGTGGCCGCCTTCCCATCCCGCGCAACAACCACGAGAGCAGCATCCAGCAGCGCGTCTTCACTGAACTTCGGCGGCCTTCCCACGGCAGTAAGCGTACCCACCCCTGCTAGTTTTTGAGCATGAAATCAAAAACCTTCCCTCTGGTGGGCTGGAGTCTCGTGCTCATCGGAATCATTCACAACCTCTTCGGCGTCATCGCCGGATGGCGGCTTCTGGTCGATGCGACGAACGCAGGCCTGATGGGGGTCTGGGACACCCCACCCTCCAGAGGCCTGATCTTCTGGTTCCTGGTGACGGGTTTCGCGTTGATCGCCATCGGCCTGCTCGCCGCGCAACTGGAACGCTCGGGTGTGGCCATCCCCTGGTCCTTCATCGTGTTCTTCGGCCTGTTGACGCTGACTGGGGTGGTTCTCATGCCGGCCTCGGGCTTCTGGTTGCTGCTGTTCCCCGTCGCAGCATCGATCCTTCGCCGCACCCGCCACTGACCCCAAGAAAACACCCAGCCCCCGACACAAAACCCCGACACCGTTCACTGACTAACGCATGCCATTGCCCACTCACCCGATTAGGATGTCGACCAAGGAGGCGAGATGGCGACTGAGGAGAACCTGGCACAACAGCGGCAACTCTACGGAGAACCGCTCGCCGACATCACAGGACGCGTTCGGAACAGCCTGAACCTGACGCAGGCGGGCCTGGCGCAGATCCTGGGCCTGTCAGCCCCCATGATGTCCCAGCTGCTGTCGGGCCAGCGCGCCAAGATCGGCAACCCGGCTGTTCTCGGGCGCCTGCAGGCCCTCGTGGAACTGTCCCGGCAGGCCGCAACCCTGACGGCGACGCAACGCACGGAACGCCTCAAGGAGATCCAGGAAGCCACGCCCACGATCTCCACATCCCTGAATCCCGCCATCCGAGAGCTGCACAACGCGGCACCACCAGAGGAACTGCTGCGACTCGCAGAGCTCACCACGTCCCCCGAGCTGACGCGTCTGCTGAGGATTGCGGCACGGCATGGGTGAAGTTTTCGGAGGACGATATGAGCTGATCGACCTGCTCGGCGAGGGCGGCATGGGCGCGGTGTGGCGCGCCCGCGACCTGAAGCTGAACCGGATCGTCGCAGCCAAGGTGCTGCGCCAGTCGGACGCATCGGCTCTGCTGCGCTTCGTCCGGGAGCAGGGACTCCGAGTGAACCACCCCAACGTGATCGCTCCGCTCGGGTGGATCGGCGAGGACAACCAGGTGCTGTTCACCATGCGCATCGTCGCCGGAGGCTCACTGGCGACGCTGATCGGCGACCACGGCGCCCTGCCTCCCCGCTTCGCCGCCGAGATCCTGCGACAGCTCCTGGCCGGCCTCCAAGCGGTCCACGCCGCCCACCTGGTGCATCGAGACGTCAAACCGGCGAACATCCTCCTCGATGCCACCGGATCAGATCGCCCCCACGCCTACCTCACCGACTTCGGGATCGCCGTCGATCTCACCGGGCCACGCCTCACCGAGACCGGCCTGGTTCACGGCACTCCCGGCTACCTGGCCCCTGAGCTACAGAATTTCGGGGATGTGACCCCCGCGGTGGACATGTTTGCGGCCGGCATGGTGGGCGCCGCAATGCTCACGGGAGCTCGCCCTCGCGATCTCGGCATCGACTCCACCACCCCCACTCCCGAGGGAATACCCGAGAGCCTCTGGTCCCTGATCCGCGACCTCATCAACCCCGACGCCGAAGCACGTCCGTGCATGACGGAGGCCCTGCACCGCCTGGAGGCCCCCGAACTGGCATGGCAGGAGGGCGCCGCCGAGTACGTCGAGGTGTTCCATCAACTCGAACCCCTGGACCCCACAAGCCCACACACCTCGTCACAGGGCTTCGAACATTCGGGAACGTTGCTGTCCCCGTACGTCGCGTCCTTCCCGACGCCTTCCTCCTCGCAATTCCCGCAGCGGACGCCCACCACCGACCGCATCCCACAGCCGACCCCTCCGACCGGCCAGCTCCAGCAGGCGCACCCCGGATACGCCCAGTTCCGCAGCCCTCACACCTCCACGGCCCTACAGGCCCAGCCCTCCGCCACCCCTCTCCACGCCCAATCACCACAATCACTGCCAATGCTTTCTCAGGCCGAAAACCCCGCCCCGCGGCGGAAAGGCAGAGGAAAACGCCACACCTCCGACTGGGTGCTGTTCACAGCCTCCGTGGTGGCCTTCATCGTTGGCGTCGTCTTGTTGGTGTTCTGGTACGTGATCTAGGACAGCGCCACCCAAGCGAGGACCGAGAACGGGCAGCGACTCTCCCCCGGCGATCGGTCGGGATCGCCACCACCCTGCATCTCGGGTCCAGGTGTGGCTTCAGCCTCTCCGCCGCAACAGCACGGAGGCCACAGCTCCGCCACTGAGCACGACAATCGCACCGCCGCCCCCAAACAACGCCAAGGACTTGACGTCGACCGATGTGGTGGCTTGATCCGACCAGGCCCACCCTGGATCACCCGCGACCCCACCGGCCTGCTCACGCCCCTGCTCCAGCTCCGGAGCGTCAGCCGGGGTTCCCTCACCCCGTACCGCGGTGTCCGCGACCGCGTACCCATGCACCGTTTCGGACCCGAGCTGCTGAAGACTCGCCTCCAGCGAATCGGCGTCCTTCGCGTCGTAATAGCTGCCACCGCCCGCCTCAGCCATACAGGACAGCTGCTGACGCACCTTGTCGCCCACACCGAAACCGACGATGTCGATCTGAGGACTCACGCCGTCCGCAACGAGGTCCCGCACCTCACCACAGGGATCCGGCGAACAGGTCTCCTCCCCGTCCGAGACGAGGATGATGCGCCGCTTGCCGCTGTCTCCCAGATCCTTGGCACCCTCCTTCAGCGCATACACGATGGGCGTGCTGCTACCACGAGGATGAAACTGGTTAACCGCATTGGCCAGGACCGTTTTGTCCAGGGCCCCAACGGGATGGGCCAGCCGGGAATCTGCGCAGGAACCCGATGTGCTATTCACGTCAACGTCCGCCCCGTACACCCTGAGCCCGACCTCGACATCCGAGGACGCGGTGTCGAAAGCGTGAACGAGAGCATTCTTGGCGACATCCATTTTGGTTTCACCAGACGGGTCCACGTCCTCCATCGACCCCGAGGAGTCCAGCATCAGCAACACCTTGGGCGCGACATCATCCCCGCACACAGCAGACATCAGGAAGCCACACACGGCAACCAGCAACAGGGCCCCGCAGGCCGCCGCCAGGCGGTGGTATCGGTTCATTGGCACACCTCCCATGTCTTTGCAACTGCGAATTTAAGCTTCGCTGCCGCAAATGTCAAGCCTCCGGGAGCGGCGCGTCAGTACCCGCAAGAGGTCACCGCCGGTCCACCATCCTCGATGGACCACGAAGAACACCACAAACTCCACATAGATGAAAACGTGCACATCTCTTGTTCGCCAGTCACCGACTTTTCAACACCTCGGAACATTTTTCGGCACATCTCACACGAGCCAACCAAGCCTCTTTCTCGCGAGAAGGACAGTGACTTTCGATGGCACCACTAAAGCGGAGCTTTAAACTTTTGACAACCATCCACTTCTATCGCCAAACTTCTAATATGACCGTACCGCTCAGGGCGCTGGACACCAGCACCAGACCGCAAAACCAAAGGAAGACCATGTCGAGGATTGAACAGATCCAGCAGCACCTACAAAGGCTCGTCGCTCTCACCCCTGACCTCGAGGGAGCACTTCTCGTCACCCTCGACGGCCTGCCCATCGCATCGGCCCTCGCAGGAGGCACGGACGAGGACCGCGTCGCCGCCATGGGCGCGGCCGCACTGGCCACCGGCACCCGCACCGTCGGCGAGCTGAAACGCGGCGAGCTGGAACAGGTTCTCGTGAAGGGCAGCGACGGCTACATCGTCCACATCGCGGCCGGCCCCGAGGCAGTCCTGATCGGCATCTCGAACGGCTACGCGAAACTCGGCATGATCCTCTTCGAAATGAAGGCGACTGCCAAGGACCTCGCTCGCGAACTCGCATGAAAACCCTGGGGGACATGACCTGTCCGGGACGGGCCATGCGCTGGACCTACTACGACGGCAGCAGCCGTCAGGTGGTGGTCACCGATGTGGAAACCCGCTTCCCGACGGGCGAACTGATCGTGTCGCAAACCGACCGGGACGGGGTGATCACGACGTGCAACGAAGCGTTCGTGATCATGTCGGGTTTCACCAAGGAAGAACTCATCGGAGCACCCCACTCGATCCTGCGTCACCCGGACATGCCCAAGGCCGCGTACGCGGACTTGTGGTCCACCGTCCAGCAGGGAAAACGTTGGAGCGGATATGTGAAAAATCTCCGAGCCGACGGTGGCTACTACTGGGTTTATGCCACTGTGATTCCGAAGGTACGGGGCGGCGAGATCGTCGGCCATACCTCGGTGCGACGCGAACCATCGCGAGACAAGGTGTCCGAAATGGAAAAGCTGTACGCAGAAATGGTGAAGGCAGAGGGTCGCTGAAATGACGTTGCAGTTCGCCATCAGTCCCGATGTGAACATTCAGAATGTCACGGACTGGTTCATTTTCAACACCAAGCTGCAGCGGATCACCGGAGAGGCCTTTCACCCGACTGCCTACACGGATTTCGCCGACCTCCACGCAGCCTTTGAAGAAAACAGGGCTGACCTCGTCTATGCAAATGCAGCGGATACGGCATACCTGGTCCGGGACAAGGGGTACCTTCCCGTTGCCTGGGCCAGTGGGATGGCGAAGGAAGCCACGGTGGTGGTGTCGGCCGACAGCGAAATCCAGAAGGTCACGGATCTGACCTCCCCGCTGACCGCAGCGGCCACCGACGCCCCGGACGTCGAGAGGATCTGTCGCATTCTCCTGGAACCCGCAGACCTCGCATACCCGGATATCGAGGTCTCCCTCAGGCCGAATCCCGTGCTCGTCGCGAAAGCGGTCATGCAGGGGCAGGTGCCGGTCGGATTCTTCCCACAGAACGCCTACGACGAGCTGTCATCGATGGTCAAGATGCAGCTCCGGGAACTGATTCGAAGCCGAATCTACGTGGTGCGCAGCAGTCTCCTCGCCAGCCCCGGAATCGCGCATCTCGTGGAGTCGATCTGGCATGGCTTGGAGCAGCTGAGCGCCGATCCCGCCAACAAGGATCTGCTCACCGCCCTGGGCGCCCCGCAGGGCTGGGAACGCCTAGAAAGGGAGGACACCGAATTCATGATTGACCTCATGGATGCGCTGGCCCAGGAAGGTTCCCCAAGCCGGTAGAAACAGGCAGGAACCACACCGAAAATCCACGTGCAGCGCCTCGGGAATCCGAGGCGCTGCATCGTCGATGCTCCGTTCCCGATCCGGCTGCGCCTCTCGGGCGTTTCCCCGGTTGCGCAGCACTCAACCGCTTTATCCGCCTCTTTCAGGACCGAATCCGGGTTGAGTGCTGCGCAACCGGGTTTCCGATCGGCTCCGGCGAAGCGCGACGGCATTCGGAATGCCTCACGCGTGTGTTCAACCTGCGAAAGCTGTTGCCTGCGTACCTTCACATGGCAGGGTACGTGGTGTCACTGGCCCCACCGGGCAACGAGAACCAGGAGAAGACCATGTCTCAGCACTTCCGCCGTCGTCCGAATCTGTTTGTCGCCGTGGCACTGACCGGAGGTCTACTGGTCGGCTGCAATCCACCGCTCGCGCCGGTTCCCGATGCCACGACGACCACCTCAACGACGGCATCCGACTCAACGACGGCATCCGAGTCACCGGGCCCAACACCATCGTCAACCCCGGCTCCCGGCCCTGCCCGGACGCCGGTGCAGATTCCCGGCGCCTATCCGGGGGCCGGTGGTCCACGTCCCGAGAATGCAACCCCGGTCACCGCCGTCCATCAGGATGTGGCGACGATAATCAACCCGGCGGAGAACATCGGCTGCGACTTCTCCGACCAGCACTCGTACGTTGGTTGCGGGATCGACAGTTACGTCACGGACATGCCTTATGGTCGCGATCACGCGGGACCGAAATGGTGGGTGGAGATGTCCACGAGCGATTCTCCCGGCCTGGCGGAGCCCACGATCAAGTCCAAGAACAAGGCCCCCGCTTTTCAAAGACCGGAAACTCCCCCACAGGTGGTGCCGTACGGCACCGTCGTCTACCACGGCGACTACACGTGCGCATCCGAGCTGGCTGGCATGACCTGTTGGAACACGACCACCGGCCACGGCGCATTCATGAGCAGCATGAGCACAACGACGTTCTAGTGTGATGACCAGGTCCGTTGGTCGGGTCGGCGCGATGAATCTGTTTGAGCTGTGGATCGGGGAAGGCCTCCCGTGACGGAGTGGAGCTGTCTGGGGGACCAGCACCACAACGAGAGGGCTTCCGGTGTCCCACGCTATCCATGCCAACGCTGTCCCCACGCCCCGGGCTCGCTCGGTTGATCGTCGAGGACAAGTGGTCCATCCCACGCACGGTCGATCATGGTGACGTGCCCCGGCGCACCGTGATCGATGCCCGCTCCCGCGTCGTCTGCGTCAAGGCCCGGGACGGCCAGACCTGAGGAGACGGCCATCGAGGTCGTGCGCAATGCTGTGGCTTGGTCCCATGAGCGAGGCGTCACCGTCGAGCAGATCCACACATGCAATCACCACCGGCTCCGCCCATCACCAGACCGAACAACCTTGCTGGACATCACACCTAATCGCGTCTCACAGTGGGGAATCCTTTCACCTTCCGCCCAGCGTCACGCCATCCGGACTAGGCTTCCCAACGACGCCGGTTCGTCACTGGCGACCGGAGCAAAGTGGTGTTCCGGTCCACCCCTAATCGCTGTACCCGCTTCCGTCCAACTCGAGAACAAGGAGTCGCGATGTCCAACAG
>ERZ773072.794-NODE-794-length-16492-cov-7.187078_pt1 | contig 16492 bp, 26 predicted proteins | sample MGYA00580617_ERZ773072 | MGnify/ENA primary metagenome ERZ773072 (study PRJEB29015, sample SAMEA2737970) | human oral metagenome | biome: human oral; feature: human-associated habitat; material: dental | place: China | collected 2122 ...
TCATTGGGTTACTTCAAACAAAAAGTGAAAGCGGGCGAAGTCGGCTCCTCCACCATGCCGCACAAGGTGAACCCGATCGATTTTGAAAATTCCGAAGGTAACTTGGGCATGGCCAATGCCGTGCTGGGCTTTTTGGCGGAAAAACTGCCCGTGTCCCGCTGGCAGCGCGATTTGACCGACAGCACCGTGCTGCGCAACATGGGCGTGGGCGCGGGCTATGCCTTGCTGGGCTGGGCGGCGCACCTGCGCGGTTTGAACAAACTGGAAGCCAATCCTGCCGCCATGTCCGCCGATTTGGACGCGACTTGGGAACTTTTGGCCGAGCCGATTCAGACGGTGATGCGCCGCTACGCCGTGCCGAATGCCTACGAGCAGCTCAAAGACCTGACGCGCGGCAAAGACGGCATCACGCCAGAAACTTTGCGTCAATTTATCAACAGTTTGGCGATTCCTGATGACGCGAAACAGACGCTGCTGGATTTGACCCCCGCGCTATATATCGGCAAGGCGGTGGCGCTGGCGAAACGGGTGTAAGAACCGAACCGATGAAGATTCAGGAACGTGCGCCCTATCTGCCGTTCGGCTTGGCCATGGCTTTTTTGGGGCTGCCGCTGTTTGCCGTGCTGTTCGATATGTTTGCCGTGCTGGTCGGCAAAGGGCAGGGCATTGCGCTGGGCTGGCGGCAAGGGCATTGGGTGTGGCTGGATTGGGACGGCGCTTTGCTGGGCGCGGCGGCGGTTGTGTTCATGTTCAACGGCATTATCGCACTGTCGCTGGTGCAAGTCGCCCGCAAGAAACTGATGCGCCGCCATTGGCGTTATGCGCTGTTTTTGGCCGGCGTCGGCGCTTTATCCGCGTGGGTGTTCGGCGCGGTATTGAGCAGCGTGGCGGATTTGGGGCTGCACCGTTCGGGCGGCTGGGTGGTGTGTTATGCGGCCTCGGTGTTCCTGCTGGCCGTGCTTTCCCTGCCCAAGCAGCTGACGCGCGCGCCGGAACAGGTGGTTCAGTTTTATCCGCTGAAACCCTCTAGGATAAATATAAACACCCTGCAAGATAAATGAAATAAAACGGAATAAAGTGGAATGACGTGGAATGTAAAAAATGAAACGGCGTTGCATATAGTGAAATAAAAAAAGCGGACGGTAAAAGTCCGCTTTTTGTCGTTTTAGATACCCTGAACCAGTGCGTCTTTAACCACGTCCAAAATGCGCTTCTCGCCGCCGGGCTGCAACTGGCCGCTGCCGTTAATCGGCAGGTAGGGCCGAGCCGGTATGGTAACTTTGCGACCGCGCCCCGCTTTGCCGCCCAGATGATGAATGGCGGCATATTTTTTGTTTGAGCCGATGCGGGCGAAGCTGTTGGTGGCACCGGTGCTGATGCTGCCCGCCAGCTGGCCGCTTAATTGGAGGATTTTGCCGCCGCGCCGGGTGGGTTTCCAGCGCTGACCGCCCCAGCCCTCGTTTTCGAAGTTGTCTTCGGTCAGTGAGAGCAGTTCGGCGGCGATGGCCGCATTGACGGCTTTGCGGCGGGTCAGGTTGTGCAGCAGTTGCCCCAAGCCTCGTTCGAGTTGGCTGCTGTCCAGGCTGATAGTAAGCATGGTTTGTCCTTTATTTTAGCCCCAACAGTTCCGCCACCCACGCCAATTCCGCCAGGCTCAATGCGTTGCGGAATTTTTCGTGCGTCATCATTTCGCGCACGGCGGTTTTGGCCAGTTCAGGCGGCACGGATTGGGCTTTTTGGATGGCGGTGCTGGCGGTACGTTGCAAGAAGGTTTTGCCTTGGTTGGCATTGAAGCCTGCATTGGGGGCAACGAAGGTGCCGTCCGGCAGGCGGATGCCCGTGCGCTGTGCGTAACGCTGCTCGCCCGTGCTTTTATTTGCGCCGATGTCCACCGTAATCGTTTCCGATTGGGGGCTGGGCAGCACTTTGTCTTCGCCCTGCGCGCGCGACAGGGGGCGCACGCGGCAGCGGCAGCGGTAATCCAACGGCGGATAGAGTGTGTCCCATACGGGGCCGTCTGCGGCATATACCCGGCCATGCAGTTTGCGGTGGCTTTCGCGGGTGCGGTTGTCGTTGACGGCGACATACTGCCAATAGGGGTGCGTGTCTTTGGCGGCGGTCATCTCGGCATAACGCCCTGCCATGTAGGCCGATTGCAGGTTGGTCAGATAAATGGTTTTTAAGCGGTATGGGCTGCCGAGCTGCACGTTTTGGATTTCTCCGGTGTCGGGGTTGGGGGCTTGTTGCCGCCCCCACCAGCCTTTTGCCTGCAAGATGGGGGTCAGTTCGCGCTGGAAATCCCGAAAGGCCTGCCCGGTTTCGGCGGCTTTGACAACGGCTTGGTAAATATCGTGCGCCACGTCCATGCCCGCGGTTTTGGCAACGGTAAACGCGCTGACGTGCGCGTCGTCCAGCATATCCTGCCAGTCCCACGATACATCGATATGTTTTTGTTTCAGGTATTCGACGGCGGCTTCGGGCTGCATGCCGAAGATGGCTTGGATGTCTTCGGGTTTCATCGTGCACCTGCTTTCAGTTCGTTTTGCACTTCCAGCCGCCCGACTAAGTCCGCCAAAAATATCAGCCGTGCCAGCTCGTTTTGCAGGGCGGCATCATCGGCATGGGGGTAGGCATGGGTCAGTTGGTGCAGCACCTGTTCGGGTGTTGCGCCGTTGTGCAGGCTGCCTAAGAATCGGGCGGTCAAATCCTGCCCCTGCCGTGCCAAATCGGGGTGCAGGCTGCCTTTTTGCGGCGCAGCCTGCGGGGAAACGGCCTGCTCGAAATCCTCCGCAATATCATGTTCGGCGAAGTCGGCGCTGCCGTGCTCTGCCGGCATCTCCACGACCTGCAAATCCTTGTCCTGAAAGCCGTAGGCGCGTTTGAAGTAATTGGTGCTAAAACGTGCGCCCATTTGGTACAGCATTTGGTCGCGTTGGGCCAGCTCGCTGGTGCCGTACTCTTCGGCTTCGTGCAGCACGAATTTTGGGCGTTCGGCATCGCCGAAATTCAGCGTGCAAATCCAGTCAATAAGCTGGTTAAACGTGCTCTCCACAATGCGGCAGTCGCCGTCGCGGATGTCTTCGGTCACTTCCAGCCCCGCCGTTGCGCTGGCGTGGTTGGTGTTGGCCTCGGTGGTTTGGTCCTGCCCCAAAAGGGCGATGTTGATTTCGCTTCGGCAATAGCGGATTAACTTGTCGTAAGCATCGACCGACGAAGCCTTGCCGCTGGCTTCATGGATTTCGACGCTGGAATCGTTCGGAATCGTGCCAACGGCGTTGCCCATCAGAGCTTCGAGCGCGTCCAACAGTTTGTCGGTGTCGGATTGGGTGTTGCTGCGCGGCTCTTTGCCAATCAGCCACGGGCTGCCGTATTTTTGCGTGAATTCCGCCCAAAATTTTAAGCCGGCGCGTTTGAAGGTTACCGCCCAAAATACCAAGCCCAAATCGCCCAAGCCGTAGGGGTTGTCGTAGGCAGCCTCCTGTTTGGGGCATAGGAATTTGTAGCCGGGAAGCGGCAGGTTGGTCTGGCCGTGTGTGCCGTACTCGGTAAAGTACATGGCGCCGTCCTCGTTAAAGCCGAACCACTCCTGCGGTTTGGCGATGACTTTTTCGGGCAGCCACAGCGCGGAATCGGTCTGCCATACAATCTCCATCGGCTGGTAGCCGAACAGGGTGGCATTGAGCATGTCTTTAATCAGGCCGTACATATCCAGCCGCTCCAAAGCAGCCTGCACCGTGTCGCGCACGTTTTGCGGTACGGTGTCGCCGTCCAGCCGCCATTGCAGCCGTGCCACGGCGGCTTTGCGCCTGCGCACCTGACCGCCGACCAACGGGTCGCGCAACAGTTCGCGGTACACGCCGATTTGCCGCCCCATTTTGCGCAAAATCGGGTCGGGATTGGGCAGCCAGCCGTTAAAGCCGTGCAGGCCGAAGCGGGCGGAAACGGCGATTTGGCCGGCCATCTGTTCGGGTGTGGGGGCAATCATACCGTTGGGGGTTTTGAGTTTGATATGGGGTTTCATGGTGCTTTCCTGTTGCAGGCTGCCTGAAATTAAAATCCGTCCGTCAGACGGCTGCCGCGCGGTATGTGGCGGCTGCCTACGCGCACCGCGCCGATATTGAGTTCGCGGCTGGCATAGTGCGCCAGCAGCAGGGCGATGGCGGTATCACCGTGGCGTTTGCCGCCGTCCGTGCCGCGTGTGCGCGTGTCGGGGATGCGCGGCACGCCTTTAACCAACTCGAAGGCGCGCAAATCCGCCAAGATGTCTTCGTCGCGCGGCAGCCCGTCCAGCGTGCCGTCTTCCAACGCGGCTTTAAACGGTGCGGTATTGGCGCGGTACCAGCCTTCGGACAGCATGACCGCCTGCACGCGGTCGCCGCCGAATTGGTCCTGCATGGCTTCGGCCAGATATTGGCCGTTGCCGCGCGCATCCAATGCCGCGCCGAGCAGGTTGGGCAGCCCGGCCAACAGGTAGGCGCAAATCTGCTCCTGCTGTTTGAACGGCATATTGCCCAACTCCATCACAAACGGCACCCGCAGGCTCAAATCCTGCTGGCGCACGAACGGCACAATGGCCGTTTTGTCGCCGCTGCGGGCAAAGTCCACGCCGACAAAGCTGTGCCGTGCCTTGTCCAAGCCGTCCAGCAGCGGTTGCAGGCTGCCTGAAAGCCAGTCGGCCACTTCGGCGGCGCGGTGGTGCTCCGGCTGCAAGGCGAAATCGTCCGTTTGGCTGTACCGCAGCACGGGGGTATAAGGCGACATGCGGCTCTCAATCAGCGCACGGTTAAGCCACTTGCCGCCGCCGTTTTTGGGGATGCAGTCCAACTCTTCGGACGCGTCCTCGCCGTAGCTGGCGCGGATTTCGGCCACCCATGCGCGCTCGGCTTCGGGGGTCCACTCTTTGCCCAAGCGCAGGCAGATGCGTTGGTACAGGCCGTCCGCCAGCGCATCGTCAAAGGTAATGCGGTGGACGGAATACGGTTTTTTGCCCGCGCGGCAGTCGTTAATCAGCTCGTTAAACGGGTTGTCCACGCCGTCATGCGTGGAAATGATGTGGACTTGGCCGCCCCACATCAGCAAGGCCATCGCCGCTTTGAGCAGCTCCGCCAAATCGTCATGGAACGCGGCCTCGTCCAAAATCACACGCCCTTGTTTACCGCGCAGGTTGTTCGGGCGCGATGACAAGGCAGTAATGCGAAATCCGCTGGCAAAGCGGATGACGAACGCCAATACCGCCTGCTTGTCGTCGCCGTCGGCAAACACTTCTTCGGTTTCTTCCACTTCTCCCGCCGCCAAGCCGTAAAACTTGGCCCAGTTGCCGCAATCGTGGATAAATTCCAGCGCCATGTCTTTGTTATAGCCGATGTACCACACATTCATGCCGCCCGTTTGCGCGGCAAGCAATGCACTATCTGCCGCCTCGCCCCACGAAAGGCCGATACGGCGCGATTTTTCGCACACTTTGACGGGGTTGGTGTCGGCAATCCAGCGCTGCTGATACGGCAAAAGCACCATTGGGGTGCGGTCGGTCGGCATCATGTGGCAATCCCCAAAATCTGTTTGCGGATGTGTTCGGCGGTCTCGTCCGACAGGCCGCCTTTTTTCACGGCGCGGGCGACTTCTTCCGCCGCCGCCTGCGCTTTGGCGCGCGTTTTGGCCTGATACTCTTTCAGGCGCGTGCTGGCGGAAATCAGCCCCGCAATGCGCCTGCCGCCCTCGCTCAAAAGGTCGAACCGTGCCTGCGGGTCCAATTCGTCGCTGTCCTGCTCGCTGATGTCCACCAAAGCCTCGAGAAGCTGGTTTTGCAGCAGGGCCATCAAGGCTTCGCTGCGGCTGTCATTTTCGTCTTCGGCGTTGGTGACAATCAGTTTGGCGACTTCGGTGCTCTCCTTGATTGCCCGCAGCCGCCGCTCGATTTTGCTGCCGTAGCGGTATGCCGCTGAACGGCTGATTTGGAAACCCTGCGTATTGAGCCATTCGGCCAGCTCGGTATAGTTGGCAAAGCCGTTTTCGATGAGCCGCCGCTCGAACTCGCGGCGCACGTTTTCCGGCAGGGTCTCCATACTGCTGCGCGGTGCCATATCAGCTCTCCCAGTATTTTTCGGGTCGGGCGATGCCTGCCTGACAGTCAATCGTGTATTCGGCGATGTCCACACCAAAATTGTTCAGGTCGGCAAACCACATGCCGCTGGGCTGCTTGGTCAAATCAAGCAGCTTGCGGTCTTGCAGGTACTCCAACTGCTGGCGCAGTTCCAGCGCGGTTACGTCGGGATAAATGCCGCGCATCACGTCCAACAAAAACACTTCGCTGGATGTGTAGGGGCGGGCTTTGTTGAGCGTGTTGATTAGGTGCCACCTCATGCCTTCGCGGCGGGCTTTCTCGTTCATTTTTTCGAGCTTTCCATTTTGTAAAGGTCGGTCAAAGTCTTTTGGATGCTGTCCATTTTGGCTTCCAAAATTGCTTGGTTGCGGATGTAGTCGTCGCGCAGAACGTATTTTTCCGGCAGCACCGCCTTTTGTTCGGCAAACTGGTTTTCCAGCGATTCCACCTTCTCGGCGAGCTTGTCTTGATGCTTCTGCCGCTCGTCCTGCTGCGCTTGAAACTGGCTTAACAGCATTTTGCCGAAGCCCCAGCACACGCCCAAAAACGACAACAAAAAGCCGACCAACTGCCAAAACTCAATGCTGACAAAAGTCTTGTTATCCATAGCGCGTCTCCTTTTCCAATTCCTCTTGGCAGTCCACGCACAGGGTGCAGCCGCGCATCGCCTGACGGCGCGCTTCGGGGATGGGGTCGCCGCACTCCAAGCAATGCAGCTCGGATTCCTGCGCGGTGACCGGCCGTCTGCAACGCGCCAGTGCGTCCTCTAAAAACAGGCCTTCGGCTTCACAGGCCCGGTCAATGACATCACTCATCTTGTACCTTTTGATACCACGCCTGCCAGCCCGAAATCTGACCCTCCAATTTTTGGCAATATGCGCCATAACGGACGGCGTGGTGCAACAGTTGTTCGGGTGAGCCGTTGGCCGGGCGTTCGGGACGCTCATAGGTGGCCAGCAGCTCGGTAGAGACGGGCGGAATGCCGCCCTTAATCGGGGTAGCCGAAGGCGCGGTTGTAGAGGTGCAGGCTGCTTGTGCCGATACCAGCGCAATCATGGCCGCTGTTTTTATCCTGCTCAATCGCATGGGGTATGTCCTTGCTCAATAACTCTGTCTGTTTGTCGAGCCGCACGCGGATTTGTGCGAGCTGCTCGCCTTGTTTTTGGGCAAACTGCTGCCATTGCTGCTGTTGTGCCAATGCAGCCTGCAGGGCGGCGGTGTGCCGCTGCTCGGCGTCGAGTTTTTCCTGTGCGTATTTGGCTTTCAGGGCGGCGGTTTCGGTTTGGTGGTCCTGCCCGGCAGCGTGCCGGCCGCCTGCCCATGCCACCGCCGCAACAGCCAGCAGCAGGGCAAGGCCGCCCCATGCGCGGTATTTAATCAGCGCTGCCCACATCGTCCTGCTCCTTGCTTTGGTTGATTTCGGCCAGCTGCGGCACGGCGGCAATGCCGCGTTTGATGAGCGCGTAGCCGCCCACCATCGCGCCGTAGGCCCACCATGCCCATTCGGGCGCATCGGGCAGCATGGCAAATTTATAGGTCATCACGCCTGCGGCCACATTGGCCCACAGTTTGGTATGGCTTGCCTGACCTGTTTTTGGGTTGCTAAACAGCCCGGCCAGCCAGCTTGTGTCTTTGTTCATTTTTTGCCCTTTCGGCGTTTTTTGGTTCGGCGCTTTGGTTTGATGGCAACCGCAGGCCGCTGGGGTAGCGGCGGAATCTCCGGCGTCTGCCCGAGCAGGGCGGTCAGGGATAGGGCCAGCAGTATCTTGCTCTTGCCCATATCAGGCCGCCTGCGTGGTATCGGGGGCAATCAAGCCCACAACGTAATCGGTGTTGTCGCCTGCGGCATGGTCCAAGTTGTCCGCCACACGGCGCATCCAGCCGCGCCCGAAGGTGTTAAACGTGGTCAGTCGGGCAAAAAAGCGGATGCGCTCGGCGTTAAAGCGCAGCAGCAGGTCGTTTTCCGGCAGCGATGCCACGGCGGCCAGCGTCACATTGCCGATTTGGCCGTCGTCCGCCACCTTGGCCGCGCGTTGCAGCATGCGCGCCGCATTGCCGTAGCCGTGGTTGATGCAGGCATCCAACAGCTGGTAGGCCAGGCTTTCGGGCAGCTTGTCGCATTGGTAGCGCTGCCAAAATGCGCTGCGGTAGATTTCAACGGCCTGCGCGCGGGTCATGTCGCGCATCGCGGCCGTGTAGCCGTTGGCCAGCGCGGTGCGCTTAGTGATGCCCCAGTGGGTTTCCCCGCCCGGGTCTTTCGGATGGTTCACATAGCCGCCCTCGTGGCTGAGTACGCGGTCGATAAATTTGGTAAATTTGTCAGACATAAAAAAATCCCTATAACGTTGTGGTCGTTATAGGGATTATCGTGATAAGCAGTCCGCAAGGCTTTTAATGCGGATTAAAAAGATTAGCTGAATAGCAACCAAATGATAGCTACTACAACACACAAACCAATAACATAATCAATCTGCTGTGGTTTTTTTTGTATTTTTTTAGGCTGTTGTGGAGAAGGGGTGTCAGGTAAATGTGGAATGCCGGTTGGTTTGACACAGATAGTATCGTCTCGTAAACGGTTTTGGGTCGAAGTTTGATGAGTATTGTCGGAAAATCTTGTACGGTGTCTGGCTAGCTGCTCTTCTTCTGCATTTCGGAGTTTTTCATTGGCCTCAACTCGTTTTTCGGCATATTGCTTGGATAATTCAGCACATTTTCCCATACTCTCATTTTGTTTTTCTCGCTGGAAAATCAACCGTGCTTTGTCAAAAAGACGTTCCAAATAAAGATTTTTGAGGAATATCTTCTGAAGTCGCAGGTTTTGTCTCCCCTCGGCTTCCAGCGCAACGAAGTGGTCTGTATTTTGAAGCAGATAAGCCAGTTCATATTTGGCAGCCTCAAATCGACCCGCCTGTTGCAGGAAAAGTGGCAGCCGCAGTCGCTGCAAAATATCGCAATACTGCCCTTTCGTCAGTTCTTTAGCTTTGAACAGACATGCCAGTGCGTATTCCCAATTTTTCTCGGTTTTGTAGCGCGTGGCTTCTCTATTTAATTCGGCAATATCGTTGCTGTCAATCTGGATTTGGTTTGAAGTATGGTAAGGAACATTGGGGTCAAACAGGCTAAGATGCGGGCTTGCTTTTACCACTTTTTTCGCTGCTTTTTTTGCAGGCAACGTCGCTTGGTTTAAGTCTATCTCTGACAATGCCAAAAGATAGCTCCGCCCTTGTTTGCGGCGGCAAATATCTTTACGCACTTCTGCATAATAAAGGACATAACGCAGCTCTTCCACCTTCTGTTCACCAAAATGACTTTTAACGTAGGCAGTCATTTCACTTTGCAAAACAGGTTTATTTTGTTCCGCGATATATTGGCGGATAAGCCGAATACCCTGTTGGTACAAAGGGTCTTCTCCGGCAAAGCGGGCGACTTCTTGGGCAAAGACATTTTTGTTAGCTTGGTTTGTTCCGTGGATACCATAGGATGCTTTTTGGTAGTACATCCGTGCTGCATCAAAATCTCCGTCTTTCCATGCTCGGCGTGCCAAATAAACAAAATCCATTTCTCCGCCTTTTATCTCAAATAAAATCTTTTGAAACATTAACAACCTGCCCGATGATTTGTACGTCATCAAGGCTGTCTAACTCTAAATTCATGGGGGGGTAGCTCGGATTGTCGCTAATTAGCAATAGTGAACCATCCAATTTTTTTTGGATTCTTTTAACCCAAAGTGTATCCCCACTACGAATAACATAAATTCTTCCGTCATAAGGGATATTGCGCGAAGTATCTACAAGCAAACTGTCTTTGTCGTTAATTGTTGGCACCATGCTGTCTCCATAAGCGGTTACAACATTTAAATTTTTTTCTTTCAATCCATGTTGTCGCAGCCAATCTTTCGGAAACGCACGATGACCGGAAGGAGCTGTTGTGCCTTGTCCGTCTGTGCCAAACCCAGCAGATACCAAAACATCGTAATCAGGTACGTAAGCAAAATCTTTGCTATTGCTTTCATTCCTTTTGTTCGCGTCCAAATTATTTTTGATTGCCACGTTCGGACTGCCCGTCAAAACATATTGGATATCCAATCCCAATTTCATAATTTCAATAAGTTGGGCGGCATTTGGGTAAGATTTTTCATTTTCCCAGTTCCAAACTGTATTTTTTTTGACATTTAGATGTTCCGCTAAATCTTCCTGACTTAATTGTTTTTTAAGGCGTTCTTCCTTCAATCTGTTTCCAAACATGACATAACTCCAAAATAATTTAAACTTTTTGTTGCAAATCCAAAATTATTTGGATAATATACACACATCGCAAACAAACGCGCAATTTAAACTAAATAAATTTGCGCTTTATTCTATCACAGGAGTTTAAAAATGGCGTTATCCCCAGAGCAGGTAAAAAAGGACTTTCGGGCACGTGGCATTACTTTCAAGGCGTGGGCAGATGAGCACGGTTATCGGCCACAAGAAGTTACCCGTGTACTAAACGGTTTTTCCAAAGCAACACGTGGCCGAGGCTATGAGATTGCGGTCAAACTGGGCTTAAAGGAGCAGCCGCATGGTAAGTAAAAAGGCGACGCGCGTTTTGAAGGTATTTAAGGCTTTGGAGGCGCACCCGATTATCGGGATAAGCAATAAAGAGATTGCGGACGGTTTGGGTATTTCGCCCGTCCATGTCAGCAGGGATTTGGAAGACCTGATTGCCGAAGGTTTGGTGGTCAAGCTGGATAACGGCAATTTTGCATACAGCGTTAAAACCTTGCAGATTGCGGAACGGTTCAGGCAGCAGCAGGCGAGACTGACCGCGAAACTGGAAGAAACCGCAGAACGTGTCAACCGATTTTGAACTTGTCCTGACGTCAGGACAAGTTGGAGAGAAAAATGAGCAACCAAGTTGAAGTATTAGATGCAAACGCTACCAGCAACCATGCCGCCATGCACAGCATTATGGTGATGGAGCAATGGGGAAACGGAGAGGTGTATGACGAGGCGACATGGATTGAGCGCGGCCGCCATGCGGTGCGGCAGACAATGGAGGGCATGTTTGAGCTGGGGCGCGCTTTGATTGTGTTGAAAGAGCATACCGAATACGGCAGATTTGAAAAAATCGTGAAAGAACAGTTTGGTATCGGCAGGAATGAAACCTACCGCCTGATGGCGGCCACCCAACGCTTTGCCACGCCGCAAATGCAAAAAGCCGCGCCGAAACTGATGGATTTGGGCAAGTCGAAGCTGCTGGAACTGCTGGTGGAGGAGGATATCACGCTGACGGGTTTGGCAGACGGCGGCGAAGTGGCCGGCATGACGTTTGACGATGTGGACCGGATGACGGTGCGCGAACTGCGCCTTGCCCTGCGCGAAAACCGCGAGCAGCTGGCCGCTAAAGACAAGGTGCTGGGCGACAAAAACGCCAAAATCGACGAGCTCGCGGAAAAGCTGGAAAAAACCAAGAAAAAAGGCAGTGTTAAAGAGCCTGCCCCTGCCGATGTGGGCAACGAGCTGCATATGGCGGCCGGCACGAAGGAAGTGGCCATCCGCAGCCAAATCGTGCAACTGGGCGAGTATTTTGCGCAAATGGCGGCACACGAGCAGGCGCACGGTATTTCGCACCGCGCCAAGATGGTCGGCATCATCAACCAAATCATCATGGACTGCGAGCATTTGCGCGAACAGTACGGCCTGCCGGAAGACATCCCCGACGGCGAAATGCCCGAATGGATGCAGCCGGAAAGCACGGAAAGCGAGTAATCCCGATGAATGCGGTGTTAAACGAGCGGCTGACGGTTATTGCCGCGCAACTGGGACGGCTGCCGCACGGCGGCAAGACGGAATTTGTCAAAGCCAAGGCAGCGGAGCTGGGAATGAGCGCGACGAAATTGTACAAAGAATTGGAGCGTGTGATGGTCAAACCGGTGCGAAAACGCAGGGCGGACGCAGGCAGGACGGCCTTATCGCTGGCCGATGCGCAGATGATTAGCGCGCTGATTATGGAGACTATGCGCAAAAACGGCAAACGGCTAATGACGGTGGAGCGCGCGGTGGAAATGCTGGTGGCCAACAACGAGATTGACCCTGTGCGCGTGGACAAAGAGACGGGCGAGTGCTTTACCTTGAGCAACAGCACGATTGTGCGCGCCCTGCGGCTGTACAAGCTGCACCCTGACCAGTTGTTGCAGCCTGCACCCGTGACCGCGCTGCAATCGCGCCACCCGAACCATGTGTGGCAGATTGATGCGAGCCTGTGCGTGCTGTTTTACCTGCCCAAGAGCGGCAAGGACACGGGGCTGCGGATGATGGGCGCGGAAGAGTTTTACAAAAACAAACCGAAGAATGTGGTCAAGATTGAGCAAGACCGCGTGTGGCGGTATGTGGTGAGCGACCATTGTTCGGGCTGCCTGTTTGTGTGGTATGTGTTCGGCGGCGAAAACAGCGAAAACCTGTGCGAAGCCTATATCCAAGCTATGCAGCCCAAAGAAGACCGGCTGACCGACCCGTTTTGCGGACGACCCAAAAGCGTGATGCTCGACCCGGGCAGCGCGAACACGGGGCACGGATTTAAGCACCTGAACAAACAGATGGGCGTGGAGGTCATCATCAACAAGGTGGGCAACCCGCGCGCCAAAGGACAGGTGGAAAACGGCAACAATCTGGTGGAAACGCAGTTTGAGAGCAGCCTGAAACTGGTGCGCATCAGCAGCATTGACGAGCTGCAGGGATTGGCCAACCGGTGGATGCGCTACTTTAACGGCAAAAAAATCCACGGCCGCCACGGTATGACGCGCTACAAGGCATGGCAAAAAATCAAACCCGAAGAACTGCTGATACCGCCCCCCGCGGAATACTGCCGCGAGCTGGTATTGAGCAAGCCCGAAGAGCGCAAGGTCAGCCCGGATTTGACGATTGAGTTCGGCGGCCGCCGATACGATGTGCGCAATGTGCCGTTTGTGCTGGTGGGCGAAAAAATTACGGTGTCCAAAAACCCGTGGAAGCAGTATTCGGCGCAGGTGCTGCGCTGGGATGCGGACGGCAGGGAGGTGTGGCACGAAATCCCTGAAGTGGTGCTCAATGAGTTTGGCTTTAGAACCGATGCCGCCGTGATTGGCGAGGAGTACAAAGCCCATGCGGACACGCAGGCGCAGGCCAATGCAAAAGAGCTGGACAAGCTGGCCATGGGTGCGGACACCTTGGAGCAGGCGGCGCAGCACCGCAAAGACAAAGCCATACCGTTCGGCGGGCGCATCGACCCGTTCGCCCACCAAGAGCAGGTGCTGGCGGACAGCAAAACGCGCTATATGCCCAAACGCGGCGTGCAGATGGATTACAACAAAATGGACGTGCAGGCGGCTGTGCTGAACAAGGTGGAGCTGGCCAAGCTGCTCAAACCGCGCGCCGAAGCCATCGGCTTTGACTGGCAAACGGCGATGGGCAGATTGCAGCAATACTACCCCGACGGCGCACCCGAAAGCGATGTGGATGCGGTGTTTGAGCACATTACGCAACCTGCACCGCACCTGAAAATCGTCAGAACAGGGACGCACGGATGAAGACTATTTTAAAGCAGATGGGCAAGTCGCTGACCAAAGCGGCCGCCGAAATCGGTATCGCCAAGACCACGCTGCTGGACATTGTCAATCACGGCAAATACCCCAAAACCAACGGCGAAGCGGCCTACCGCAAAATTACCGACTATTTTAAACAACACGGCATCGATGTTTCAGGCAGCCTGAAACCCCTGCCGAAGCAAGAAAAGGACATTGAGATGTTACTCCGCAAATCCGCATTATCCCAAGCCACGCGCCAGCATTTCGGCATTGCACGCGACCCGTTTAACGATGAGATTACATCCGCGCAGGACATTTACCTGACCCCGGACGTGCGCTATGTGCGCGAAGCCATGTACCAAGTCGCCACGCACGGCGGGTTTGTGGCGGTGGTGGGCGAGAGCGGCGCAGGCAAATCCACCCTGCGCGAAGACCTGCAAGACCGCATCGCCCGCGAAGGCCGCCAAGTGGTGCTGATTGAGCCGTATGTGCTGGCGATGGAGGACAACGACCAAAAAGGCAAAACGCTCAAAGCGGTGCACATCGCCGAAGCGGTGCTGGAAGCCGTGTCGCCCAATACGCCGCCGAAAAGAAGCCCGGAAGCGCGGTTTAGACAAATCCACAAAGCCCTGACCGAGAGCGCCAAAGCAGGCAACAAGCATGTGCTGATTATTGAAGAGGCGCACAGCCTGCCGCTGGCCACGCTGAAACACCTGAAACGCTTTTTTGAACTGAAAAACGGCTTTGAGCGCCTGATGGGCATTGTGCTTATCGGCCAGACCGAGCTGGCGCAGAAACTCTCCGAAAACAACCCGAATGTGCGCGAAGTGGTGCAGCGCTGCGAATTGGTAACGCTGCTGCCGCTGACGGACGGCAAGCTGACAGGCTACCTGAAACACAAATTTGAGCGCGCGGGCGCAAAAATGGAAGACATTTTGACCGACGGTGCGATTGACGCGGTGGCCGAACGGCTGACGGTTACCTCGCGCAACAAAAACCAGTTGCAGCAAAGCAGCCTGCTCTACCCGCTGGCGGTCAACAACCTGATATCCGCCGCGATGAACGAAGCGGCAGGACTGGGGTTTGCCCAAGTGGACGCGGACATTGTGCGCGGCGTGTGAGATACGGCTTGGGCGGCATCAAAATCGGAACGCTATATTTTTTTGCCGCCTGAATTTTATAACTAATTGATTACAAAGGATTGATGAAAATGGATGCAAAAATAACCGCCGCTTTTGTGGCCGGGCTGTGCGCCGCCGTGATGGCCTGTGTGTATGCCCTACCAACCCCGCAGGCCGCCGAGCTGCCGCCGCCGCGCGTGGTGGTGGCGGAATGCCACAACCTTAACGCGCTGGACGCAGAGTTTGGCAAGCATTTTGACACCGCCCAATACGCGCTGGAGCGGCTGAAAGCGCATTGCGACGCAGGCAGCGAAGCCGCCGTGCTGATGCAGGTGTGGGAGCAAGACCCCACGGCGGGGGTGGTGCATGAGTAATCCGCACTATACCAAGCCTGCGCGGTCGCAAGACCCCGACAAACAAAAACGGCTGGACAGGCAATACGGCGGATTGCACCGCACCTGCACCGTTTGCGGCGAAACCAAACCCGCCGCCGAGTTTGCCACGTTGCACTATGTGCAAAACGGGCTGAACCGCCGCCGCGAATGCCGCCGCTGCGTTATAAGAAAGGACAATAACGAAGCGTGGAAAAAGAAACGCGCCGCAGAGCGCCAACGGCTGGCAGAACCCACCATGCCGCCGCAGCTGAACCCGATAAACCAACTGATTGTCTGCCAATGGCAACCCTGACGAAAGGCAACCGCCATGAAAAAGCATTACACCATCTACGTCCCCGCGTTTATTTATGACGACCTGCCCATTGGGACGATTGATTACAACCCGGCCAACAACGAGGCCACCCTGCAACTGGACGGCGCAAAACCGCGCTATTTTGCCAGCGTGGCGGCGGCGATGAACTGTGTCAAACAAAGCCACCCCCACGCCTACATCGAAGAAAGGCGGTGCGTATGATGGCCGCCGAACAGCTACGGTTTGAGCGCTGGGCGGCCGCCAACGGTTACGCCGTGCACCGCAGGGGCGGCTGCCAAGAGTACGCCCACCAAATCACACGGCTGCTGTGGCAGGCATGGCAGGCAGCCTGCACGGTGCAGCGGGGAGATGTGCCATGAACCGGAACGCAGAAGCCGAGTGGGTGCGCCGCCAAGCCGAAATCATGCGGCAGCGGGCAGAAAACGCCAAAAGCGACAAGGAGCGCGATTTTTATCGGCGCGAGGCAGAAAACTATGACGGTTGGCTGGCGCGGCTGGAGAAAGACCTGAAAACACCTTGAATAAGGAAACAACATGGAAACGGAAGAAAATAAAAAAAAATGGGCACTGCAGTGCATTAACCTGAACATCTATACCTCCTTTACCTTTGGGGTTTGCGAGCGCGTGGTTAAAAACCGCGCGGACGGCAAAACCGACCGAGAAGCATTGGGCAGGCTGGTGGCGGCGATAACCGTGCGCGAACATTGGCGGGCGCAGGCGCTGATGTTGGCGGGCGCGCTGCCGGAACTGGACGGCGACCTACGCGAGCTGGCCGGCACCGGACTGGATAGCTACCACCAAGCCGACGATGTGCTCTGGGAGACCATAAAATTGGTGGCGGACGAGCTGCCACACGGCAACATTGTGTACGGCGCTACCGTGCATTAGGAGGCACCCATGAAGACACGATGCCCCTGCTGCGGCGCGGAAAACAGTTTGGACGCGCTGATAGGCAACGACGATGCCCGCGATGCGGTGCTGGCGGTTATCGCCATCGGCGGCGAGCTGCCCAAGCTGGCGG
>ERZ773072.795-NODE-795-length-16476-cov-25.394190_pt1 | contig 16476 bp, 15 predicted proteins | sample MGYA00580617_ERZ773072 | MGnify/ENA primary metagenome ERZ773072 (study PRJEB29015, sample SAMEA2737970) | human oral metagenome | biome: human oral; feature: human-associated habitat; material: dental | place: China | collected 2122 ...
ACGACTTCGCGCTCAACCAGCCGCTCTCCCCCTTCGCGCTGGCGGCGCTCGAGCTCTTGGACCCCGAGTCCCCGACCTTCGCCCTGGACGTCGTCTCGGTCATCGAGTCTGTCCTAGAGGATCCGCGCCCGCTCCTGTTCGCGCAGGAGAAGGCGGCGCGGGCCGAGGCGGTGGCCGCGATGAAGGCGCAGGGCATGGAATACGACGAGCGCATGGCCGCCCTGGAAGAGGTGACGTGGCCGCGCCCGCTGGCCGATCTACTGGGGGATGCGTTCGCGGTGTACCTGCACGCGAACCCGTGGATCGAGGATCAGGAGATTTCCCCGAAGTCGGTCGTGCGCGAGATGATCGAGAACGCACTGACCTTCACGGGGATCGTGGGCCGCTACGACGTGGGACGCTCCGAGGGCATCGTGTTGCGCTACCTGACGGACGCGTACCGGGCGCTGCGCCAGATCGTGCCCGACGAGCTGATGACGGAGGAGCTGCGCGAGATCATCACGTGGCTGTCGGCGCTCATCCGCGCCGTGGATTCCTCGCTGCTGGACGAGTGGGAGGCCATGTCCACGGGGCAGGCGATCTCCCCCGCCGCCGATACCGGCGGCACCGAGGGCGCGGAGCTCGCTTTTGGCGCTCGCGAGGACGGGACCGTTCCCTTCAGCGCAAACCGTCACGCGTTCCGCACGGCGATCCGGGGTGCGCTGTTCGCGCGCGTGGAGGCGATGAGCCGCGACAACGTCGTAGCCCTGGCCCGCCTGGACGAGGACTCACGCACTCCCGTGGTCGCCCCCTGGGGCGAGGACGAGTGGGACGCGGTGCTCGAGCGCTACTGGGCGGAGCACGAGTGGATCGGCATCGATCAGCGTGCGCGTGCCCTGTCACTGTGCTGCCTGAACGAGGCCCCGACCCGCGAGGACGTGCTCGAGCTGGTCCCCGCCACGGTTTCTTCCGATTTCGAGCGCGCCCAGGCTGCGCGCATCGAGGCGATCGCGGAGGCGGTCGATCAGGCTACGGCCGGCACGTTCTGGCTGGCCACGCAGACCCTGTTCGACCCGGAGGAGGACATGGACTGGCGCATCGTCGCCCTCGTGGACGTGGCGGCCTCGGATGAGGCAGACCGCGTCTGCCTGGCCACGGTCACGGTCGGGCCTCGGTAGGGCTGCGGCTCCAACCTCCGGGGTCGCGCGCACATCTGTCGTAGGTCTGCCACCGCAGGCTCGGGAGGTGCCCGGCGACGTCTTGGATGCGGGCGTGGCTAGGCCACGAGCGGCCTGCACGCGAACATGCGGTGGGTGAACGCTGGCGCGCGGCACCTCGCCTCGCCCCGCGGCCATGACGCGCCCTGCGGAGGTAAGGCGCATCGCACGACCCACCTCCTTGAGGACGCTCTCGCACTCCAAACGCGAGCGCCTCGACGCACCGGGTCGACACGCTGGTACGGTCGCGCGCTCTCGCGCGGTTGTTCTTGTTGGCGGTGCACCCGATCGGTATGCAATACACCCCTTCCGATCGGGTGCATTGCGACCTAACGGGTGCACCGCGACCCAACAGGTGCATTGCAACGTATCGGGCACCCGCAGCCACAACATGCCGCCACTCCTGCAGCCTCACATGCGACGAGCGATTTTACCCTTCAAGAATGCTTGGCTCTTGGAGTCGGCGAATCGGCAGCCGAAGCGCGGGGTGACAGCACGGTCGAGGAAACCTTTAAGGATGATGGACCAGAGCACCGCGCACGAGCGTGTAGGCAACCCACGCGGCCGGGATCAGCAGTGCGCGGCCCAGTGTCCCCCACGTGATGCCGCCGCGCGGCCCCGCGAGCGCGACGACTCCGACGAAGGTGATCGGCACAGCAATGTGCTGGAGGGGGTTAGTGACCAGCGCGAAGCCCGACAGGGTCTTCGTGGGGGCGATGAGAACCGCGTGGACGACCGCGGTCACGGTGATCATCATGAGCGCGCACAGGTGGGCGGCACGTACCCGCCGAGGGTGCTGATGATGATCGTCGAGGCGACGCCCGCCCAGGCGAGGGCGGCGACCGCCGCGTAGGAGGCTCGGCCACGCCGGGAAAGGGATGGGGAGATAGTGCTGTCACGCGCCCCACTGTAGCGGTTGCTCCCTCGTCCCGGCCGAGGCCGTCACGCCCTCGCGTCCGGCGCTCGCCGCTCGCCGATTTCCTGCTGGAGGCGCAGAAGGTAGCCGTCGGGGTCCTGGATGAGGAACTGCCGCACACCGATCTCGACGTCGCCCGCTCGATACCATTTCTCTTCGGGTTCGATGAAGATCGGCCAACGCGCCGCTGAGACACGCCGCCACGCGGCGTCGAGATCTGCGACCTGAATCTCGAGGTTAATCCCGCGACCGAGCGGCGCCTCGAGGGGGCCGGTCGCCCACGTCCTGCCCTGGTCAATCTGGTCAAGCATCAGGTGTGCACTCCCCAACACGAGGTATCCGAATCCCTCTTCGGGCCGCTCGTAGCGCAGAGAAAAACCGACGAGATCACACCAGAAACGTTTGGAGACGTCGTAGTCGGTCACGGCAAGTTCAGGGACAAGTCCCGGTTCGCTGATCATAACCTCACTCTAGCTGCCACCGGGCGGGGTCGTGCCCCGGCGGGCGGCGCGCGGTAGGTCAACGACGGGCGTAGCGTCGTATCGACTCGACAAACTCGGCCCGGTATTCCGGGGTGTCCTGCGGGTAGTCGATCTTGCCGAGAATGAATGTCTCCGTCAGGCGGATGCCAACGAAGCCCAGAACCATGCGCTTCCAGCGTGTGATCGGCCCTCCGTACAACCGGTAGAAGAACGCGGGCGCGCGGCAGGTGAGGATCAGCGCCGCCGTCTTGCCTGTCAGCTTCGGCTCACTCTTGCCGTCGGCGAATCGGTACGCAAAACGCGGGGTGAAAGTACGATCGATGAATCCCTTGAGGATCGCCGGTTCGGCCGACCACCAGATCGGGAAGCTGAAGACGAGGTGATCCGCCCACGCGATCAGCTCCTGGTAGCGCTGCGGGGCGCTTTCGTCCTCCATGTGCTGGCGATACCCATAGCGCAGGTTCGGATCAAAGTCCTCCGTAGCGAGGTCGATAGTGCGCACATCGTGACCGGCTCTGCTTGCCTCCTCGGCGTACGCGGACGCCAGCTCCTGGGAGTAACTAGCTGCGTCGGGGCTTCCTTGAATAACGAGAATCTTCATGATGGCTCCTTCACTATCAGACACACGGTCTAATTATACACTTTATGCCTGGATACATGGGAGATCCATCTTTACTTTCGACTATCCTTCGAGATGCTCGTACTATCACAGAACCATTATTTACAGGAGAATTCTGGCGTTGCTTTACGCGCCTTTGAAGCGTGTGCACCAGTTTGACCAGTTTGTCGGATTATCCAGTCAATACCGGCAAAGACGGCCATGAAGAGCAGGGCGCCGATCAGAATCGCGACGATATTGATCGCGACCTGCGCGTAGCCGAGCCGCCACACGTTGACGAAGCCGTAGGGGTACTGGTGGGTGAAGGCCCCGCGCGCCAGCGTGTATGCCACCCACGCGAGCGGGATCAGTAGGGCGCGGCCCAGCGTGCCCCACGCGATACCGCCTCGCGGGCCCGCGAGCGCGGCCGTGGCCACGAAGGCGACCGGGACGACGATGTGCTGCAGAGGGTTCGTGACAAGCGCGAAGCCGGAGAGGACCTCGTAGGGGCCAATGAGCACGGCGTAGACGATCGCAGTCACGGTGATCATCATGAGGGAACACAGGTGCGTGGCCCTCCCCCATTTCCCGACGCGGCCTCGGCGCGCAAGGACCGTCGAGATGATGGCGACCATCATGTTGGACAGCTCGGTGAAGTAGGACAGGCAATTGATAAGACGCTTTGGCGCTCCCGCCCACCCGTGGGCAGCTCCCGCAAAAAGGCCATCCTCGACGTAGGTTGGCGGCGCGTAGCCATCGAAGGCTGTAATGATGAGGGTGGCGACAACCCCCGCCCACGCCAGGGCGGCGACCACCCAGTAGGCGGCGCGCCCGCGGCGGCTCAGTTCAGTCATGTCAGTTGTCATCGGTCTCCCTCAACGCCTCTGCCGCAGAGCCATAGCGCGCAGCGGAAATACGCCCGGCAGCAATCTCGCGAGCCTCACGCATGGCTGCCTCAGTCTCTTCGTTGCACCGCAGATCTGCAGACACGATTACAGTCTCCCCATTCGTCCGTGCTCACTTGAGCTGTGTTCTCCTTATCCACTGTAAGACCCGTGCGTTTGACTCTACAAACGCGGCACGGCCTCAATCAGTGCGCGCGTGTAGGGCTCGCGCGGGGCGGACATGATCTGCCGAGTGTCCCCGGCCTCGACAATGCACCCCTCCTGCATGACAGCGATACGGTCGCACGTGGAGGCGACGGTCGCCAGGTCGTGGGACACAAGCACGAGGGCCATACCCCGCTCCCGCGTGATCGCCCCCAGCAGGTCCATGACAGAGGCGCGCGTCGACATGTCGAGCGCAGAGACCGGCTCGTCGGCGATGAGGACCCGCGGCGCGGGCGCGAGTGCGCGGGCGATCGCGATGCGCTGGCGCTGGCCGCCCGAGAACGAACCGGGGTACTCCCCCGCGCGCGCCGGGTCGATGCCGACGTCGGTGAGGACATCGCGCACGCGAGCGCGAGCCTCTTCGCCCCGAGAGACGCCCAGGGCGTGCAGGGGTTCGGCGATGGACGCGCCGATTTTCATGCGCGGGTCCAGGGATGAGAACGGGTCCTGGAAGACGGTCTGGACGCTACGGCGCAGCGTGCGCATCGAGGACTTCGAGGAGGAGCGGACAGTCTCGCCGTCCAGTAGCACCTCGCCTACGCGCGGCGCAAGAAGCCCGAGAAGCACGCGGGCGAGGGTCGTCTTTCCGCTGCCCGACTCACCGACGAGGGCGAGCGACTCACCCGCGCGAACCTCAACGCTGACGTCGTCCAGGCCAGCGTCGCTGCCCGGGTATCGGAAGGAGACGCCGCGGGCGCTCAGGATCGACTCACTCATGGGCGTTCCCTTCATTGTCGGTCAACGAGGTCGGCTCCCCCTCGCGCTCTCCCGCCTCGCCGGGCACGCGGCCGGGCTGGGAGTCGGGGCGGACGGCGCCGATGCGCTCGAAGACGGAGTCGAGTGCTCGCGCGGCGGACGCGATGGAGCGCGCCGAGTCGGAGAGCGTATCCGGCGCTGTGCGGATGACCTCGACGGGCACGTCGTCGGTGATACGGCCTGCGTCCACGACGATGACGCGGTCAGCCATGCGCGTCACGACGGGCAGATCGTGGCTGATGAACAGGAGGCTCACACCTCGCTCACGGGTGACCTCGTCGAGCAGGTCGAGGACGGTGCGCTGGACGGTGACGTCGAGCGCGGTCGTGGGCTCGTCAGCGATGAGCAGGGAGGGTGAGGCTGCGAGCGTCATGGCCAGGGCGACGCGCTGGCGCTGGCCGCCAGAGACCTCGTACGGGAAGGACCGGGCGATGCGCGCGGGGTCGGGCAGGGCGACTTCGGCGAGCGCACGGTCGATGGCCTCGCGCAGGGCGTCGCCTCGCAGGCCGCGGTGGCGACGCAGCGGCAGGGCGATCTGCTTGCCAAGCCGCATAAGCGGGTCGAGGGAGGTCGCGGGGTCCTGGAACATCATCGAGATCTGCGTCCCTCTCAACGAGCGCAGGTCCCGTTCGGCGGCACCCACGAACTCGCGGCCGTCCCAGCGGATCGAACCCTCCACGCGGGTGCCCTCGGGCAGCAGTCCCATGATCGCCAGAGACAGCATGGACTTACCCGAGCCGGAGGACCCGATGATGCCGACGTGCTGCCCGTCGGGCACCTCCAGGGTGATGCCGCGCAGGATGTGTGTGTCCCCAATCCACACGTTCAGGTCGGTGATGGACAGGCTCACTTGGCACCTCCCTGGGTGGCGTCGATGAGGGAACGCAGGCCATCGGCCGCGAGGTTGGCTCCTAGGACGACGGCGACGATCGCGAGGCCCGGGGCGATGGCACCGAGGGGCTGCGTCGTAAAGGTGGCCTGCGCATCCTGGAGGAGGCGGCCCCAGGAGGCGTTCGGCGGGGGCGCACCTAGACCCAGGTAGGAAAGGCCGGCCTCGGCGAGGACTGCACCGCCCATAGTGACGGCCAGGTTCGTGGCCAGGGTCGGCCAGATGTTGGGCAGGACGTGGCGGGTGAGGATCCCCCACGTGGAGACTCCGGAGGTGCGCGCGGCCAGCACGTACTGCTCGGCGAGGATGCGCCGCGCGAGGATGCGCGTCAGGCGTGCGACGACGGCCGAGGCGGCCACGCCGATTGCGATGGTGACCGTGGCCAGGGAGGCGCCGAAGCCCGCGACGATGAGCATCGCGAGGAGCAGGGTCGGGAAGGCGATGAGCACGTCGAGGAGGGCCGAGGCCACGTCGTCCACCCACGGGCGGGACAGCGTGATCGCCAGGCCGACGCTCACGCCGATGATGGCCGCGACCGCGACGGCTCCGACGCCGACGATGAGCGCAATACGCGCGCCCACCATCATGCGCGACGCCAGGTCGTGGCCCAGGCGGTCCGTTCCAAGGAGGTGCGCGGCCGAGAAGCCCTCAAGGCGTCCACCGCTCGTGTCCTCGATCGGGTACGGGAGCCACGCAAGCGAGACGAGGGCGATGAGCACGAGCGCGCTCACCAGGAGCACGCCAACGATCAGGGACAGCGGGATGCGACGGGCGTTCACGGGCGGCCTCCGGCGCTGAGGGTGGACCGTAGGCGGGGGTCAATGACGCGCTGCAGGACGTCCGCGGCGAACCCGATGACGAGGACGAGGGTCGTCGACACGAGGAGAACCCCCTGAATCGATGGGTAGTCGTGCTGCGCGATCGCGGTCGTTAGCATCGAGCCGAGGCCGGGAAGGGCGAAGACCTGCTCGACGACGACCGCGCCGATGAACGTGGTCGCCAGCTCGATGCCGGCGATGGAGATGACCGGGATCGAGGCGACGCGCAGGCCGTGGCGCACCATCGCCTCGCTGCGCGACTCACCCAGGGAGCGCGCAAACTGCAGGAAGGGGGCGTCAAGAACGTCCAGCGCGGCGCTACGCGTGTAACGCGTCAACGAGGCCGTGGACACCAAGACGATCGTCAGCGTCGGCAGCACGAGCGCGCGCACCGCTTGCGCGGCATTCGTCCACCCGCGCGCCGGGAAACCCGAGGCGGGCAGCCAGTGCAGATTCACCGCGAAGGCGAGGACCAGGAGCATCCCGATCCAGAACACGGGTACGGCGATACCCAGCTGCGCGAGAGCGGAGATCACGGTTCCCGCCCAGGAGCGGCGCGCACGTGCGGCCACATACCCCAGCGCAATCGCCACGATCAAGGAGATTCCGAACGCCGCCAGGGTCAGCGGCAGCGTCACCGCCATGCGCGAGGCGATCTGGTCATTCACGCTCAACCCCGACGTGAACGAGGTCCCCAGGTCGCCACGGATCAGCGCCGAGGCCCACTCGCCGAACTGGCTCCACCACGGCCGGTCCGAACCCACCTGGCGGCGGGCCGCCTCAATCTGCTCGGGAGTGGCCGTGCCCGACAAAAGCGCGTTCGCCGGATCACCCGGTAACAGGCGCAGGAGAACGAAAATCGCCACGAGGGCTGCCGATCCGGTGAGGATCAGCAGCCCCGTGCGCCGCAGCAGGTAACGAGTCATCAGTTCTTGGAGATGCCCGAAACGAAGAACTGCGAATTCAGGCCGTTCACACCGTAGCCCGACACGTTGGAACGCGCGACGACGATCTGCGGGTAGAGGTAGAGCCACGCGCTCGCCGCGTCCGCCGCGATCTGCTCGTTGGCGGCACGCAGTTTCTCGGTCTGCTCATCCTCGGTGGAGGCCTGCTCGGCCTCGTCAATGAGGGTGGTCACTGCCTCGTTGCTGTAGCCCCAGTAGAACTTCGGGTTGCCGTACCACACGACATCGCGCGTATTGACGTGCTCCTGGAGGGTCGCTTGGAAGTCGTGCTCCTTGTAGACCTTCGAGTACCACTCGTCAGCGGTGATCGTGTTGATCGTGACGGTCACTCCCACCTTAGCCAGCTCGGACTTGATGAACTCTGCGACCGTGGGGTGAGGGTCGTAGGAGGGCGTGTCGAGCGTGAAGCTGAGTCCCTGCGCCCCCGCCTCGGCCAGCAGCGACTTGGAGCGCTCGGGATCGTAGGGGTTGACGGAGGTCAGGTCCTCGTACCACGGGTCCGACGGGGGAACAATCGATCCGATCAGCTGACCCGCGTCACCCCAGATGGACTCGAGCAGCTTCTCGCGGTCGATGGCCGAGTAGACAGCCTGGCGCACGCGCGCATCGTTGAAGGGGGCGTGCGCGTCGTTGAACGCGAGCAGTTCCTTCGTCGTGGAGGTGCCCTCGGAGACCACGAAGTCGGAGTTGCCCTGGAAGGTGGCCAGCGCTTCCGGGGACTGCAGGGAGGTGATGATGTCGATATCGCCCGCGCTCAAGGCGTTCGTCATCGCGGTGGCGTCCGTGTAGTAGTGGAACGTGACCGCGTCGTTCTTGGGGGCATCGCCCCAGTACCCCTCGCGGGCCTTGAGGGCGAGAGCCGAGCCCTTCGTCCACGCGTCCAGCGTGTAGGGGCCGGTGCCGTCGGTCTCAGTCTGGGAATCGAAGCCCTCGGGAACCATCCATAGGTAGGACAGGTTGTAGGGCAACGAAATCGAACGCTGCGAGAGCGTCACGGTCAGCATCTGGGGATCGGTGGCCTCGACCGAGTTGATGACGGCGAGCTGTGACTTGCGCGCGGACTGCGAATCCTCGGCCAGGACGCGGTTGATCGAGTGCACGGCGTCGGCCGCATCGAAGGCTGTGCCGTCGGAGAAGGTCACGCCCTCACGCAGGTGGAAGGTGTAGGTCAGGCCGTCCTCGCTCACCTCGTAGGAGGTGGCCAGCTGGGGCTGAATCGTGCCGTCGTCAGCCAGGTAGAAGAGGCCCTCGTAGACGTTGCCGTTCAGTGCCTCGGTGACGCCCTGGCCGCCGCCCGCGATGTTGGAGAGGTTGACGGGTTCGTAGAGCGAGCCGATCTCGATCGTATCGGAAGCCGAGTTGGAGGCGGCACCGCCCGAGCAGGCCGCGAGCGCCATGGCGGCAGCGATGGTCGCGGCAGTGAGGGCGAGGGGCTTGTGAGCAGTCATGCGGGGCACTTTCGTGTCGGGACGGGCCGGCGGTCCGTGGATACCCAGTGAATCTACCGCAGGGAGTATTTTGGCACCTACGGATTTCCACCGACTAAAACAACGTGACAGCTCACCCCCGCATTCCTCGCCCACCTGGTGGCTCCGCGCACACTCCCCCTCATTCCCGCACGTCATTCATCATTCGGATCGGACCGAAGAGTCCACAAACTGCGGAATTCTAACGACCAATCGTCACATACTGAAGGAGTGCTGAGGGAATGACGTGCGAAATTTTGGGGACGCGGGAGTATCAGCGGATGGAACGAGGCCAGAACCAGGACGAGGCCAGGGTCAGACCTGGGCCAGGTCCGTGACCTCCGCGTCCGTCAGGTCGACGAGGTCGAGGGGGCTCAGCTCGACGCTGAGGCCCCGGCGCCCACCCGAGACGATCATGGTCTCGTGGTCCAAGCACGATGAGTCAATGAAGAGGCGGTGGGAGGTGGTCTGCCCGAGCGGGCTGATGCCGCCCACGACGTAGCCGGTGCGGCGCTGGGCGATGGCCGGGTCGGCCATCGCGGCACTCTTGGCGCCGGCGGCCTTGGCAATCAGTTTCATGGAAAGGTGGGCCAGGGCGGGCACGCAGCCGACGACGAACTCACCGGTGGGCTCCAGGCGCACCATGAGCGTCTTGAAGGCCTGGGTGGGGTCGATACCCAGCTTCTCGACGGTTTCCTCACCAAATGCCCGGGCGGCCGGGTCGTGCTCGTACTCGTGAACGGTACAAGCAACGCCGGCCGCCGTGAGCGCCTCGATGGCGCGGGTGGGGCCACCGCCGCGGTCTTTGCTGTGTTGACGAGCCATGACCCCAGTGTAGGACGCGTCAGAGGATGGACGCGGTCGGGTCGTCGATGACGGCCTTGCCGAAGGGGAAGCAGGTGATCGGGATCATCTTGAGGTTGGCGATGGCCAGCGGGATGCCGACGATTGTGACGGCCTGCGCGGCGGCGGTGGTGACGTGGCCGATGGCGAGCCACAGGCCGGCGACCAGGAACCACACGACGTTCATGAGGGCCGATCCCGCGCCCGCGCTCGGCTGGTCGACGACCCGCTTACCAAAGGGCCACAGTACGTATCCGGCGATACGGAAGCAGGCCAGCCCAGCGGGGATCGTCACGACGAAGATGCAGGCAACGAGACCCGCGAGGAGGTATCCCAGGAAGAGAGGGAGCCCTCCGAAGAAGAACCAGATGATGTTGAGCAGGGTACGCATTGCGTGTCCTTTCCTTGATCTGCGAACATTCTAGTCTGCCACACCGTCCCACTAAGATCCCCCTGAGCCACCCCTGATTGGCCCCTGAAAACGCCTCGCCGCGTACGATGAGGGCATGAGCATTCCCGAGGCCATCGCCGCCGCCCGCGACCGCATCGACCGCGCGACGTCCGCATGCGGGCGCACAGATTCAGTGGACCTGGAGCTGGCGGTTAAGACGCGCACGCCCGAGGAGTGCCGGGACGCCGCCATCGCCTTGCGCGAGGCGGGGCTGCCTATTCTGCTCGGTCACAACCGAGTACAGGAGGCGCGCGCGACGGCGGAGGCCATCCGCGAGGTGCCCGGCGCGCGCATCCACCTGATCGGCCCCCTTCAGTCCAACAAGATCAACCATGCCCTGTCCTGCGTGGACGCAATCGAGTCGCTGGACTCCCCCGCCCTGGCCTCGAAGATCGACGCGCGAGCGAGCGGGACCCTCCCGGTCTTTGTCCAGGTGAACGTGTCGGGCGAGGCCACGAAGCACGGCTGCGCCCCCTCCGACGTGAGCGCCCTGGTCGACGTCGTCGGGGCCTCGGCCCACCTGCATCTCGCGGGCTTCATGACGGTGGGACTGAACTCCCCGATCGAGGCCGACGTGCGCGCGGCTTACGCGCAGCTGCGCGGCATCCGGGACGAGGCCTCGGTGCGCCTGGGCGTCGGGGAGTCCGACCTGGCCCTGTCGATGGGCATGAGCCACGACCTGGAGTGGGCGATCGCCGAGGGCGCGACGATCGTGCGACTGGGGACGGCTGTTTTCGGTGCTCGCCGTGTCTGAGCCCCCGGCCGAACATACCGTGTGCGATTCGCAGGGACAACACACACCAACCAAGCTAGGACAGCAAAGACACCGATAGCCGCTGATAGCGCTCTCGGAGCCACGGGCGCAGGTCGATGCTCTTGCCCCTCACTTGGATGCTGGTGAGACGCGTCGGCATCTCAACCCGGTCCAGGGACTCCCCGTACGCGGCGATCATGGAGTGCACTGCGTCCTCGATGACGTCTCGCTCGACATCACAAGCCTCCGCGATACTCAAAAAGTCATCCAGCCGGATATCCGCAGAGACGTCCGTGCCGCATAGCTTCAAGGCCATGTCCTGCGGCCGGTCAAAGTAAACGGCCGTACAGACCAGGTCGTAAGCGGGCGAGAGAACACCGTTACGAGAATCCGGATACAGCAGACTCCAGTTTTTCAGGTGCGCATCGTCATTGCCACAGAGCATGTTGAACACCGTCCGACGGACACACCCCACAAGCGATGGCAGGTCGTAATTCCGGTACGCCACCTTCATGACGTACTCGAGCGAGCTGCTGTACTTAAACCTCTCGCGGCCCGGAAGGTTCCCGGCCTGACAGAAATCCTCCATATGCACACGCCCGTCGCTATTACGATCAAAACGAGCAATACTGAACGCATATTCCTCGGATGTCACCCAGTTGGAGGGGGCAATCTCCACGTTTTCACGAGGAACCACATCGAAGTCAGGAACCTCAATTCCGCACGCTTGAGCGAGCGACATCACGTAGAACTCATTGTGAACGAGCGCGTCATATTCTCCCGGTGGCGGCAGCTTGACAATATGATCACCCAACTCACGCCTGCCCGGGATGGTCAAACGTTGATCATGAGACCTCATCGAAAACTTCAGGACGTTGCCAGCAACGGAGGCGCGAATCAAGGAATCCGAGGGATAAGAAAGGCCCTCCTTCGGTAGCGAGGCCTCATCTTCCGCACCGCCGTTCGGGCTCTCGACGCGCGACACCGTGACGGCTCCCGGTAAATCATCGCCAAGCGCGCAGAGGATACCCGGCTCGTCTTCCTCGCTCAGCTGATGCTGGCTACACACGAGCGTGCGCAGCAGTCCTTCAGGGAGGAGATTCGAAAACCACAGAGGGAGAACCGACTGACCTTTCACACTCGTTTCACGGCGCATCCCGTTTTCGAACCAGAATCCAAGAACAGGCCGATCCGCACGCCAGTAGTACTGATCGGAGAAGCGAAACGAGCTCTTGGAGGCATAGCATGAAATTGTCCCAACTTCGATGCCATGCAATCTGACACAGAACTCAGCTTCGGGAAAATAGCGCGACATCTCCGTTCCCTTCACGCGAACTCTACGGGAGCGAAGGACACGTAATCCCATGCCATCATCAAATCAAAAAACTCGTTCACCCGCGCGGACAACAGTCCCTCACGCCGATTGACCAATTCCACCGGATCGGCAGAAGACTCGCTGCCCCCTGTCCCTTCGGGCAGCAGGAGCATGTCCCGATGGGCTTCCATGAAGGCACGGACCATATCCTCGTCCTGCTGAGTCTCCTCATTGACCAGCAACACTCGATTTGCAAGGGAGGCATATCGGCCACTATCTTCCTCATCAAAGCGACGACGCTCCACGTATTCCACGAGAAGATCAGCCGCACCCCCATACTCATCGACAAGCGAATCAAGCACAGCGATCGATGCCTGACCCGCATATTCCTCTGACCGCACGTAGGAGAACCACATGGCACAGACGCATGCCTTAGTGTCCGAGCGATTCATCCGCGCATTTGGAATCGCGACACGCTTTGACGACCCGTCTTCTCCAACACTCTCCAGTAGTCTCTGAACGGAGCCCGATTCGTCTCCACGACGCACGTTCTTCAGGAAATTTCTCGTCTGGACATTCCCGCTGCTGATGGCACCCTCAATAGTTCTGATGATCGTCCGCCACACCCAGCGCTTGAGCAGCTCTTTGTTGCGGCGTTTCGGCTCAGGGAACAACGCAAAGAAGCGCGACACTACCACCAGAATTGCCCCATACGGCAGCACCGTAACATGCGGAATGAAGCAAGTTTCTTGGAGGAATCGCACTGCTCGGACAAGCGCTTGTTCCGTCTCCGCGTACGCCGTATCCGGATCTTCTTCCGGAAAATCGGACGTACGTCGCCGCTCATCCCCGAACTCCGAACGCACGTCTCGCGTGTAATCGGGATGCCTCCGAGCCTTCAGTGCATTAAGGACGTATGCATCCAGTAACACTCCAAAGTTTGTTGCGCGTGCAACGGCGTCGGCAATTGAACCGAGTGTGCGTCCGTCTGAGACGGAGCTATTAAGCGCATCAAACACCTCGGAAGATTTGAGTTTCTTGCCGCTCTGGTTAATGCGATCAAAGATGACACGAAGCTTCTCCTCATCAGCTCCCTCCAGCACGGTCGCCGGAACACTCACGGCGTTAAACGTGTTGAAGGCCTCCTGGTAGTGACCACGCAACGCCTGCAATTCGGCATTTTCCTCGAACCACTGCCAGGCGCTCGCAAAGTCGAAGAGACGAAAGAGCGGCATGACGGCACGAGACCGCCGCCCCAGTGTTGAAACAACGCAGGCATTTTCAAGGTCGAACCCGACCGCAAAGCGACCATCTCGTTCGCTGCGAGCATCCATCGCATTGACGATACTCGTCACGCGTTGCTGGCCGTCGACGAGCCACAGCGCGTCCGAGCGCTGAGGGGCGTCGATATCGATGGAGCCAACGGAGACCCGCTGCGCCGGTGCCTCACGTTTCCACATAAGCAGATTGCCGATCGGATACCCCTGGTGGAGGGAATCAAAGAGCGCGACAACGTCTTGGTTCGTCCATCGGAAGGAACGCTGAAAGTCGGGGATTCGCACGTGCCCCGTCGCCACCAGGTTATGCAGTTCGGAGAGCCGGTAGGTTTCGTGTTTCGGCTGCATTGCTTCGCTCGACATGTGTCCATGTTACTCCGACACCGATTCGTGGACGCTGTCAAACACGCAGCCGCGCGGGAACGCGAAAGCCCGCCCCGGCCTCGTCGAAACGACGCCGAAGCGGGCCACGAAAACGAGTGCGTCAGGGGATGCGGTGCACCCACTCCTCGCGCGCAAACTTCGTCTCGCAGCGGTCCCGCGCGACCCCCAGGTCCTCCTCGGTGATGGTCCCGACCGTGGCGTTGTATTTCTCCTTGAAGTGGTCGAAGAACGCCTGAAGGATCTCCTCGCGGGGAAGACCGGTCTGGGAGCGCATGGGGTCCACGCGCTTGACGGCGCTGCGGGTGCCCTTGTCGCGGATCTTCTCCATGCCGATGCGCAGGACTTCGTTCATCTTGATGGCGTCGATGTCGTAGGCCATGGTCACGTGGTGGACCATGTAGCCGTTGGCCCAGCGTTTCTGCGCGGCGCCGCCGATCTTGCCCGCCTCGGAGGCGATGTCGTTGAGCGGCACGTACTTGGCCTTGATGCCGAGCTTTTCGAGGACCTCCATGACCCACTGATCGAGGTACGGGTAGGCCTGCTCGAAGCTCATTCCCTCCACGAGGGCCGTGGGGATGACGAGCGAGTAGGTGATGCAGTTGCCGGGCTCCATGAACATGGCGCCGCCGCCGGTGACGCGCCGCGACACGGTGATGCCGTAACGGTCGACGCCGTCCTGCTGGATTTCGTTCTGGTAGGACTGGAAAGAGCCGATGACGACCTGGGGGCCGTTCCACTCCCACAGGCGCATGAAGGGCTTGCGGCGGCCCGCGGCCACGTCTTCGACCAGGGTTTCGTCCATGGCGACGTTGATCATCGGGTCGACGACGGGGCCGTGGATGACGTCGAAGTCGATGTCGTCCCACGACAGGGCGGCGCCCAGCGCGCGGCGTACGGCGATGCCGACGGCCTCGGGGGTCACGCCCATGAGCGTGTCACCTTCGTGGAGGGCGGCCTCCACGCGCGCGGCCAGATCCTTCGCGCTCGACGAGGCCGGGGCCCCTTCGAGGGACGCGGTGATCCGGGTGAGTGCGTCGTCGGGGTCGAGGAAGAAGTCGCCGGATACGCTCACGCGCGTCAGGCGGTCCTCCTCCACGTCGGTATCGACGACGACGAGCTTGCCTCCGGGAACTTTATACTCTCCATGCATGCCCACGATTGTAGGCGCTCCGCTCACGCCCAGTCGGGCAGGACGCGCACGCCGCCCTTGTCGGCGGACGCGGCGAGCATGCCGTAGACGCGCAGGGCGTCGGAGACCTGGCGGGGACGAGGCTTGGAGGGCTTCCACGGCGCGGCGCCCTTGTCGGCGCGGCGGCGCTCAAGTTCCTCGTCGCTCACGCCCACTCGCAGGACGCGGTTGTTGACGTCGATTTCGATCTCGTCGCCGGTTCGCACGAGGCCGATCGCACCGCCGGCCGCGGCCTCGGGAGAGATGTGACCGATGGAGATGCCGGACGTGCCGCCGGAGAAGCGGCCGTCGGTGATGAGGGCGCACTTCTTGCCCAGGCCCAGGCCCTTGAGGTAGGAGGTCGGGTAGAGCATTTCCTGCATGCCGGGGCCGCCCTTGGGGCCCTCGTACTGAATGACGACGACGTCGCCTTCCTTGACTTGCTTGCTCAGGATGGCCTCGACGGCTTCCTCCTGGGATTCGACGACGAAGGCCTTGCCGATGAAGTGGAAGAGGGACTCGTCGATGCCGGCGGACTTGATGATCGCGCCGTTTGCGGCGATGTTGCCGTAGAGGACGGCCAGGCCGCCGTCCTTCGTGTAGGCGTGCTCGACGGAGCGGATGCAGCCGGCCTCGGAGTCGGTGTCGAGGGACTCGAACAGGTTGGCGGTCGAGAATGCCTGGGTGGTGCGCACGCCGCCGGGGGCGGCGAGGAAGCGGTGCTTGGCCTCGTCGGTGGCGCTCCCGCTGCGCACGTCCCACGCGCCCAGCCAGTCGGCCAGGTTGTCGGAGTGGACGGAGTGCACGTCGCGGTTGAGCAGGCCGGCGCGGTCGAGCTCGCCGAGCAGGGCGGGGATGCCGCCGGCGCGGTGGACGTGCTCGATGTGGTAGGTCGTGGAGTTGGGGGCGACCTTGCACAGGCAGGGCACGCGGCGCGAGATCGCGTCGATGTCGTCGAGCGTGAAGTCGACGCCGGCCTCGTTGGCGATGGCGAGGATGTGCAGGACGGTGTTGGTGGAGCCGCCCATGGCCACGTCCAGGCTCATGGCGTTCTCGAAGGCGGCCTTGGTGGCGATGGAGCGCGGCAGG
>ERZ773072.799-NODE-799-length-16450-cov-4.226959_pt1 | contig 16450 bp, 16 predicted proteins | sample MGYA00580617_ERZ773072 | MGnify/ENA primary metagenome ERZ773072 (study PRJEB29015, sample SAMEA2737970) | human oral metagenome | biome: human oral; feature: human-associated habitat; material: dental | place: China | collected 2122 ...
TTTGACTGATTTCACTGAGGCGCAGCAGGTCACCACCGGGTTTTGGTCCAGCGGGGTCATGCAATCTATCCGAAATTTCCGGAAATTGAATCTTCGGGCGGAAGGCTATGTTGTCTACCGTGATGTGAAGATTGGGGATCCTGAGACCAACTCCGATGGGGCGCGAATCTCGATTGTCACTGCCTGCAATGATCTGAGCAACAGCCTCGCCATCGATGTCACAACCGGTGAGAAGTCAGACAAGGGATACAACGGCACCCTGTTCGAGACCACAACCATGGAGCTTGGGCTCGACAATAAATGGCGAGTCGCCGACTATACGAATGAGCGGAAGCAATGCTGAAACGGTCTGCTTCCTCCCCCCTTCTGCTCGCAGCTAGCATCATGACGGCAATTTTTGCGGGCGGTTGTACTGGTGAGACGATCAAGTCGGAGTCGTCTATGACTACCGCTATGACTGGGTCGACGAGTAAGGATCCCTCTCCAAGCCTGACGGAGGTTAGGTCGTTTCCTCCTGCTCCGGAAGGAGAGGATCCTGAGAAGGCCGCTATCCGTCAAGGATGGGAACAATACAATCTTGTCTACGACAAGTACACCAAGGATCCGAATTTGACTGATTTCACTGAGGCGCAGCAGGTCACCACCGGGTTTTGGTCCAGCGGGATCATGCAATACATCCAAAGCCTCCGCAAAGAAAACCTCCGGGCGGAAGGAGATACGACTTATCGAGATGTGAAGATTGGGGATCCTGAGACCAACTCCGATGGAGTGCGTGTCGCAGTTGTTACTGCATGTCTTGATCCTACCCATCAGTACACTGTTGACATCACTACTGGAGAGAAGTCCGAGAAGACCCTGAAGGGAACCTTGATCGAAACCATGACTATGGAGCTCGGGGTCGATAAGAAATGGCGAGTCGCCGACTATACGAACGAGCGAAAGACATGCTGAAGCGATTTGTGTTCGTCGCGTTGCTGGGTTTTCTCCTGCTGCCTGCCGTTGCTACCCCGGCTCAAGCCGATGGGGGCTGCAAAGAACAAAGTGATGCACGATTTGGTTCTGTTGATGTTGTGTGCTCTGGTGGGGGTGGTAAAGGATCCAAAGGCAGCGGGAGCAGCGACGATTCCGGGGCTCCCTCATCAGGTTCCGGAGAACGGGTATGCCAGTTCGAGGGAAACAACGTTCCCTGCCGTGATGAAACTCTGGGCGACTGGGCAGACGATCAGGAAGGATGGTGCCATCCAGTACCCAACCAGCCATCCAAAGACGACCCGGTATGGAAAGGACACACCGACGGAGCAATCTACTCATGCATCCGACCCCAAAACGGGTCTGACCAAGGAGTAGAAACGATCGTGTGGATGCCCGAAGGGGGAGTGGTTCCTGCACCACCACCAAACCCCGAAGATCTGGCGTGGCGGGCCGCAGCCGGCCTAAACCTTGCCCCCATCAACATGGGAATTGCTCCCACACCACTAGACCAGAACCCGGATTCCCTGGGAGCCGTTGGACTACCGGTATGGCTGTGGGTAGAGACACCATCATCGAACACCACTGGACCCACACTGACGTCGTCCGCATCAGAACGGGGATACACCGTGACAATCCGCGCCCAGATGACCGGGATCGACTGGGATCTTGGAGACGGCGGCCAGGTGATCACCTGTGGTCTGGGGAATCGGTTCGATCCCAAGACGATGGGACCGGAAACTCCGGTTTCGTGCGGCAGGCAGCACGGATACCAGAAACAGGGGGAATACACGATCACCGCGACTTCGCACTGGAAGATCGAATGGGGCGGAATCGGTCGTACCGGTGTGATCACGATGGATCGATCCACCTCAGCCCGGGTACGGATCGGTGAACTCCAAACCGTGGTTGTCCCGAACAAGAAGAAGTAACATACGTCAGCTAGCTCTACCTTGCTTCATGCAGCGAGGTAGAGCTAGCTGACGTGTTAGATGGTAATGGTGGCCAACCGTTCCTTGGTTCGTTGGCAGCGTTTCCGCACCGCAGCGGGAGTGAGCCCGAACTGTTCTGCAACAACATTGCTGGTGTTCTTCTCCAGATAGGTTGCGCACAGCAAGTCTAGGTCTTCGGTGGTGGCGAGTCCTGATGTCAGAGCAATGGTGAACAAATCGGTGAGGGTTTGCCCGGGGTCCTCGGTTGGCTCGGTTTGCGGGAGATCGTGTGCTTGACCATCCAGGGGGACGGTTCGGGTGATGCTGCGTTGTGGAACGTAAGGGGTGTGGGTGAGGTGGTGGACGACATGTCCATTCCATGTGTCCGGGTAGTTCGCGCAAATCTGCCAGAATTCACTGATGCAGTCTTGGAGGTGGTCGTCCAACTCGCCTGAGTTCGGCAACCATGCCCGTTTCAAGGCTTTCTTCAGCAGCTTGGGCAGGAAAGCTTGGAGCAAGATGCGATGAGCGAGGTAGGACCCTGTCTTGACTAGTGAATGCAGCAGCTCATCAAGGTGTGGGTATGAGGTCTGGTCCAGCAGATCAACCACATCGCCTGGTGTAGTGCAGGTAGCAAACAGGGGCCCGAGGTTGGGGACCTGGCGTGTGAACTCGACAGATTGATTGATCGTGACCCACTCCTGGAGCAGCGCAGTGATGGTGGGGCAGGTCTGGGCTTCGGGGACCTGGTGGTGGCTGCGGAAAATCATACGGCTGCCCTTTCGATTGGTGGTTGGCGCTTCTCAGTCAATCGCCCTGCTCTTGCCCAAACTCTTGCCCTACCAGGCGGGCGTGAAAAATTTTTTGTCGGGTGTCACAAAGCCACAGTGTTTTTGACCTTTCTATGAGTGAAGCGAAGGGAGGAGGTCTGTGGTGTCGCTGGTAGCGCTCGACCGGAACACGCAGGTGCGGGTTGGTGAGTTGGCAAGTTACCCGCTCGATGTTCCGGCGGCCGACGCAATGCGAAACGCGATCACTACGGGGCTACTCAGCTCCTCCCGCACGACTTCCCGGTCTGGTGGGTCGTCTCGGAAGGCGACCCACCAAGCAGGGAAGAAAATAAAGTGAGGCCAGATGGACAAATTCTTGAGGAAGTTCTTGAGGAAGCCGGGGAAACAATCGGATAAACCGAAGGAAAAATATGCAGAGGCTCCATGGAGCAGGAAGAATCATGTCCTGACGCAAATCCTGCGGATAATCCTGTGGGGATTGGTATCATGCGGCGTCGTTTCACTGGTTCTGATGCTCACCCTTGTGCCCCGGCTTGCGAATAACACCCCTCCACCTGTGATCCAGTCCGAACAGCCTGCCGGCCAGGAAGCTGCCGGAGAGTTGGCACAGCAGGCGGTCATCGTGATGTTGACCTCAACCCAGAAGGATGAGGAGAAAGCAAAAGAACTCCTCCCGGGCTTCACGCTTCCCGCAAAACCAGCAGAAATATCGAATGTTCGACTCGCCGATGCGCGATACAACGAGAAGTCGAAATCATGGAGCATCACCGTTGCTGTGGATGTCGAAACTATCCGCCGCTACTACCAGGTGGTTGTTGGAAGAGACAGCAACAGCGGGAAACTTCAACTGCTGATGTTGCCCAGCATGATAGCGGCCCCTGGTAACGCCCCGGCAGCAGCATCCCCGTACTCGGTTCAGGTGCCGGTGGATAAAGGCCCAGCAAGTGCCGCCACGGATTTCCTGAACGCCTACCTTGCAGGAAGTGGCGACGTCTCCCGTTACGCGTCTCCTGAGGTCACTATCGAACCCGTGAGGCCAAGCCCGTTCAAAGGAGTTGAACTGGAATGGGCGAAAACAAACAAAGACCTCCCGGAAACCCCAGTAGATGGCGACATCGTTGAACTGCATGTCCGTGCAAAAGGGGTCACGCCAGATGACCAGAAGCAACAGCTTGAATACGTCATGGAAATGAAACTTCGAGCGTCGAGATGGGAGCTGAACGCCATTCAAAGCTCTCTGGCTCCCGTGGAAACAAACGAACCCAAGTAGAAAGGAAACCCGCGATGCTGGGAATTGGACAGAAGCTTCTTGAACTCCCTAATACAGGAGTGTTCGACTGGATAAACCAAAAAGTCGCTGCGTTCCGGGACATGGCTAACGGCGCCGCAGTTGTTGTGGCCATCATCGCGTTCGTGATCATCGCAGGAGGTAAGAAGTGGACGATGACAGGCATCATCATGGGGCTCGTCGCAGGAGCTTTCGTGATCTGGCTCGTCCCAGGTAGCGGTCTCGAATCCGTCGGGAAACTGTTTGCTGTGGAAGCGAAGTAGGGGAATCGTGGCATACAAGTGGTACACCCGGGCGCGGAAGTTTCCGCAGCTCATCGGGCGTACCCCTGATGGGACGAGGATCCCTTGGGGGCCCTACACCGTGACCCAGGTTCTGGGGGGAATCGTCACGTGTTTCGTGACCTCGCAGATCCTCAAGGTGTGGTCTCCTGGTGACATCGTTTCCAGTGCTGTCGTGCTATTGCTTGTCAGCGGTAGCGTGGTGTTTTTCCTGGGGAAACTGCCCCCTGGGATGCGTAATCCTTTGATTTACCTGAAAGGTGTGTTGAAGCTCTTCTTCGTGAGAGGTTGTAGGCTTTCAGGTAAGTCGCTGCCGGATTTGAAGGCAAGTCACGCATCGGCCAGTGTCGAAGTTGCAGAAATAGTGACAGAAACACCTCCTATCGGCGTGGCAGTCAAATCATCAAACGCCACCAAGAAACCCAAGAGCAATTTTCTCATTACAGCCTGGGAACGAATCCGTGGTTTTTGGGAATCGAAGCAGAAACCTGCGAGGAGGAGAGTGGTGGCTGCTCGACAACAAACTGCCGCCTCGTCATCGGTGCAGACACCTGAGCAAGTTGTTTCCCATCCGTCCCCGGCTTTGACGGGGGTTCAGCGCCTATTGTTGGAGAACAAGTCATGAAGATCCCCACCAAGTGCATGATCAGCAATCTTCGGTTCACACATGATGGAAGTGTGTGGGCGGATTTTCTGCTCGACGGCATGTCCTACGGGTTGCGTTCCCCCAAAGAAAAAGAACGTGTGCGGCAAGCGCATCAGCTACTGTTTCGGATGCTGCCGGGGGAGTCGTTGCTGCTCGGACTTGCCTCAGGGCTTGATCCCGTAGGAGTTGTGGACAAGATGCTTGCCGGCATCGACACGGAGCAATGCCCTGACTGGGTTGCTGAATGCGAAGCCACACTGGAGTCATTGCAGGAACTGCGCCCTGGGCAGCGTGTCTTCTGGCTCTCAGTTCCTCTGGGGTCGGATGATTCATGGCGCGTGTGGAAGCAGCGGCTGAGTAACGTGTTCAGCGGTGTCGAATCGTATCTGGGATTGCCCCAGCGTTCACCTTCAGCCGAGATCATCAAACGATATCGGGACAAGGCGGACAGAATTCTGGAAGGGATCCCCGCCAGTTTCCAGCCCCGCCCGGCCACCCCAGCGCAGATGGTGTGGCTGCATCAGCACATGGTGGATCGGGGACGTTTCCTTGATGATCCCATTCCCATGCCCAATGCACGAGTTGCGCAGCCGCGCAAGTCGGCAGCGGCTCTGGATGATCTGCTGTTGGATGAGGCAGGTACTACCGACCTGGAGACGAAGATCCTGAACCCGGTCGAACTTCTCAAGCGGCGATTCCTGAAAGTGCAGTCCTCGCAAATAGCTGCGGTTGAGGAAGACAATGCAGCGTCTTACCAGAGCATGATGATGATCTCCGATGTCCCGGATGGGGAGCTGCCGTTCCCGGGGGGAGAGATCCTTGGCAAGATTGACAACTGCGGGTTCGAGGTTGATTGGGGCATTCGACTGACCGTGAGAACCTCCGAAGAAGTTCTCCGGAAGAACAAGCGGGCCTTGGAAAATCTCAATGAGCAGTTCAACCAGCGGGAAGGGGAAGTGTCTCACGGGGTCAGTGCATTGGAACGATCGGCTGAAGACCTCAGCGAATATTCAGCAATCCTTGATAACGACAAACTGGAGGTAGAGACCCAGGCAACTGTCATTATCAGTGTTGCTGCTTCCAATCCTGAAGACGTCATGACCGTGGCGCGAGGTGTGGCGAGCTGGTTCGGCACCCTGGGGTACAAAACTGCGGCTCCGATCGGCTACCAAGAAGAGATGTGGTGGCACATGCACCCCGGTGTCCCGACCTCCTCGGAGATTCGTGAGTACGCACAGCTGACGACCAGTGCATCATTGTCAGTACTGGTTCCATTCGCCAGTGATCGTGTGGGCGACAGCGATGGGATGCTGCTGGGGCTCAACATCAGCAACGGTCCGTTTCTGGATGTTGGTGTTCCCTGCGGCCCAACTGCCCCGGTGTTCTACAGCCCGGATGGAGCAACTGACCGCAACAAGTCAGGTGCCTTTGCCGTTGCCGGAGAATTGGGATCAGGAAAATCCTTCCTGCTCAAGAAAATCGCTGGCGGCGTCCTTGATCGAGGCGGAAACATTATCGTTTCTGACCGAACCGACATGGGAGAATGGGCCCACTGGGCTGCGGCTTTGACTGACCCACGAGTAATCGACATACCCGAATGGTCTATTGATCCGCTTCGGTTGTTCCCGGGAACGGCTCGTGGATCACGTATCGCACAGTCCTTCCTGACTCCTCTTCTGAATGTTTCATTCACATCTCCGGAGGGAGTTCTCCTGGCAGAAGTTCTTGCAGTTAAGTATCTTCAGGAAAACGATATTCAAGGACTGGGTGAGCTGATTGAACATCTGGATGAAGAGTGTGTCATCGAGGGAGCAGCAGAACTCGCCCGACTGATGAAAGTTTTCGCACGACAGGATCTGGGACGTGTTGTATTTGATCCCACACTTCCAGCTTTGGGACTTGACAGTCGCGCCATCATTTTCCGCACCGCGGGGATGAGCCTGCCAAGCAGAAACGATATCGAGCACGAGCATCTGTTCAAACAGCTCGGGATCGAAAAAATCTTCGGCCGAGCCCTGTTCGCTCTGATCACTGCACTGGCCAAGGACACCTGTTTCGCGAATCGAGACGTGCTGGCTGCTTTCATCGTTGACGAAGCCCACGCAGTGACCATCTCCGATGAGGCTGTGGCAGAGATCAAAGACTTCGTCCGTGACGGACGCAAACACCGCGCCATCGTTGCTCTGGGATCACATGACCCCTTCGAAGACTACCCCACCGAGACGCTGCGAGGCCTGATCCCCAACCGCGTGGCGATGCGCCACACGGACAAGACTTTGGCAAGCAACGCAGCCCAGTGGCTCGGATTCGACTCGGAAGACGAGTACCCGGTGGAACTGCTCTCTAAGGACACCAGTCCCGAGGTCGGCGGTGTCACAGCTGAATACCGTCGAGGAGAAGGAATCCTCCGGGATTCTGCCGGCAACATTGCACGTATCAAAGTACTGCCCCCATCCGTGAAGGAACGTGACCAGGCCGCTCGTACCGGCGGTAGAGGGGACCTTGCTGCATGAAGAAGAAACTGAAGTGGCTACGGGTACGCCTCCGCCGTCTCCTGATTGCCGTCGCAGTGCTGTTCTGTACCCACGGGGTGCTGTACGCCTCCGCGGACAGCGGTAGCGGAAAACTCGGGCAGACCCCCCCGTCCATGGTGTGGATTCAGGTCAGCGACAGCCGCGGAATCAACGCCTGGAACTACGAACTAGCCATCAAAACCGATTTCGGACTTGAAATCGGGAAAACCGTTTTCGCGATCTTCACGGATTTCCTGTGGGGCGGATACCGTGGAGTCGTCATGACAGCGATCTGGTTCTTGGACTGGGTCATCAGCTTCCAGTGGCTGGATCTTATCGTCAATCCCTTGGTTGAGGTGGGTACCTCGGTCGGGGCAATCATCGGGAAACTTGGTCTGTCGGCAGCATTCATCGTGGCAACCGGAATCTTTGCGGCGATTCACATCGCGCGAGGTCGTCAAGCCCGAGCCGTTTACGAAGTTGTTGTCACCGGGATCGTGATTGCTCTGGCCGGTGGGGTGCTGGCGACCCCAGTGCAAACCGTCGCAGGACCCAATGGGTGGATCGTCGAATCCAAGAATTACACCATGGAACTGGTGAATGCGATGAACGACGAAACCATCACCGGCGCCAGCCAGGACCAAGCAGCAGCCGACCACAGCGGCGTCACATCAGCCATGATTCAAACCTTCATTCGGGTTCCGTCTCAAATCGTTTCGTTCGGGCAGGTGCTCGATGGAACAAATTGCGAATCAGTCTACGACGAAGTAGTGAAGAACGGCCCCTACGGGTACACGGAAGACATCAGGAAAAAAGTAAAGGAATGCAACGAGGATGCATGGGTGTATGCGGATGCCCCCAGTGGAAGCATGGTGGCCGCTGTTGGCACCTTGATGCCATCCTCGTTTATCATTCTTGCAATGGCCGTCATTATCGGTGGTTTCGTGATGCTCGCCTTGGTAACGGCAACAATGGCAAGTTTCGGAATGGTAATCAACATTGTCACGGCACTCCTGCCCGGCGGAGCACGTCGTTCCTTGGGTAAATCTGTCTCTGACGCGGTGATCGGAATAGCCACCTTCATGTTCTCCATGTTCTTCCTCATGGTATTCCTGCTGGTTGTTCAGAGGCTGTACGGTTCCAGTTCTCAACCAATGCAAGCATTCACCATCACGAATGTGGGTTTGATCGTAGGGTTGATTGCTTTCCTGCGATACAGAAAACGCATCCAAGCAGGCACAGAAAAATTGACAGACCTCCTGACGCGACGACCTGGCGGAGGAGCTGCAAGCCCTGTCCGTAGTGGTCCTCCAACCGCGCTCCTCGCCGCCGGCTATGGGGCCTACAAAGCCCTGCGTAACCCGGCAACCCGTAGAACTCTCACCCGTGTTGGTGGCGGGCTCCTTGGGGTCGCTACAGGCAACCCTGCCATGGCGGCCAGAGCCGTTGTGGGTGCGAAAAACCTGAGGCAGAAGAAAGCGCCATTGGCTCAAGGCCCCGGGTCAGCAGCGCTTGGGATCCTGCCGGCGTTCACCAGTGATGTTTCTGTGGGCAGTAGCAATCGCCCTCAACCGCAGCGGCGAAGTTCCGCCCTAGTTAGGGACAGGCGGCTAGCAGCTGCGTCGCGTCGGCGCAGGGAAGAACTTCGTCAAGGACGACAGGAAGAGAAACAAAACCAGCGCTATCGCGAGAGGGCACAGAGGGCGTGGAAGAAGCGTGTGACCTCATCGGTATCGGGCATATCGGTGCCAAGTGGATACAGGCGAGGTAGGAAAAATGATGCGCTCCTCCGGCGTCGAGATGCAGCGACTCTTTCCAGAAGGGGAGAAAACTCCCAGGTGCCGACTTCGCGACGGGAAGTAGTGACTGCTGCTCCTGTCAAGCGTGGAAGTAGATCCACCGCATCGGTTCCAGGCCCTAGGCATCGGCCCCATGTTCGTGCGCACCGTAGCCCTTCTCTTCGGTCCTACTCCCGCCCGAGCGGGCGGGCCTCGAAAGGCGGTAGAAGATAATGGCCAAGATCAAGTGGAAACGATGGGTCCTGCCTCCTCTCGGGATGGGGTTGGTCCTCCTGCTCACACCGCTGGTCCTACTTCTGGCGATCGTTTCTACCGGATCTAGCAAGAACCAGCAGGCGACCTCCGCAGGGGGTACAAGTAGATGCACCGCATCCTGGCAGGGCAGCAACGCGACCCTGTCCAGCTTGACCTCGACCCAGGCAGAAGCCGCAAAAATCATCTACACCGTAGCGGTGGAAACTGGTGTCGGCGCCGAAGGGGCGGTGGTTGGAATCGCCACCGCCATGCAGGAATCCACCCTCGGTGACGACCCGACCTCACGTGAGCTCAACTCCGATGGTGACGTCGGCTTGTTCCAGCAGCGCGCTCTTGTCGGATGGTATGCCGACGGGGCAACGAAGGAAGCCAACAAAGCAATCCTGAACGACCACGCCACGGCGGCGCGCACCTTCTTCCTCGGTCACACCGTAGGAATCGACGGCGGAAGCAACCCACGCGGATATCACATCCCTGGCCTGGCCGACATCAAGAACTGGCAGAGCAAATCAGTTGCAGCGGCAGCTCAAGCAGTTCAGGTTTCGGCGTTCCCCGACGCCTACGCCAAACACGAAAAGATGGCCCGTACTGCGGTCGCAGAGCTCAAAAATGATCCCGGTGGAACAATTATTTGTGGCCCAGCCGGAGGAGACCTCAACTGCCCCGCCACAGGAATGAGCGGTGAAGACGGCTTACAACCCGACGCGCTTCGCGCCTACCGCTGTGTGAAGAAAACCTGGCCCCAGATAAATGACATCGGAGGAAAACGTAAGGAAGCGGGCTCCGATCATAATGATGGTAAAGCCATTGATGTCATGATCCCTGACTACAAAACAGAAACAGGGAAAGCTTTAGGAGATGAAATCGCCCAATGGGCCATTGACAACACCCAAGGGTTGGGGGTTACCTACGTCATCTGGCAGGAAAGGATCTGGAACAAATCCCGCGCCTCCGAAGGATGGCGAGAATGCAGCGGCCCTCACGCCACCTGCTACAGCGGCTCGGACGACTCAGCCGCCCACCGGAATCACGTCCACATCAGCGTCGAGGGAAATTCTGGAACTGGAATCGGTGGCACAGGAAACCCGCCAGGCCCGGATCTTTCTCTCCCTGAGTATCCCGTAAATGGATTGTCTAGCACCGTCACCCCGGTCAAGCACGGCACATACACACTCACCGCCCGTTTCGGGCAGACTGGACCGCACTGGAAAGCCGGACACACCGGACTTGATTTCTCCGCACCCGAAGGCACCCCCGTGGTAGCAGTCATGGATGCAACCGTCAGTGGGATCCAACACGTCGATCCCAAAAACGTAGCAAAAACCCCGTACGGAAACCTGGTGAAACTCAAGAACTCTGCGGGGCTGGAGTTCTACTGCGCTCACCTGAGTGCAATAGAAGTGTCCGAAGGCCAGCAAGTAAAAACCGGTCAAGAAATCGGACGTGTCGGGCAAACCGGAAACGTAACAGGAGCCCATCTCCACTTCGAGGTTCGATCGAAATCGATCGCGAAGGACCCCGAAACATGGTTCGCGAATAATTCGGTGCAGCTATGAGAAAACCGATGATCAGAAAATGGCCCGCCGTTGTTCTCGTGATGTTGATCATCGCTGGGGCCTGGGGGATCTCCAGAAACACCCAACCGTCAAACGAAACCACTCCGGTGATGAAGAGTCCTGGTGTATCGGAGTCTCCCAGACGGCCTTCCTCGGCGTCCCCGTCGGTACAAGAAGGTGTCAGCGGTGAGGAACCCACGCCGGTTGACAGCCCCTCCTACGAAGGTAGCGATGACACCAGCTTCACACTCAGTGAAGAAACTCGACAAAAAGCGTTGGACACCACCTCGGAGTTCATCACGGCATGGCTGACAAAAGACACACAAGAGCGTGTACGGCTCCTCGAACCCGTCACAGGACAAGCATTGCTCGAAAACTTGGGGGAGCCGACAACAAAGGTGTGGGACACCACCCCCCAGGGAAAACCGGTGATAGTCAAAGGCACCGCTACGGGAATGTTCACCCAGCAGAAGATGAGTGATGGAAGATCCTTGGACATCCTGCTCATCTACGAACCGTTCGCGCAGTACGAATGGTTGGTGATCGAGGTGGCCCCCACGCCTAAGTCCTGACCCAACACCCAGGAACCGTGATCTGCGGCCTGCTTCGGGAACCACCCCGTCGCGGGCCGCAGATCCTGTCCGGGCAGGTATCCAGCCATACCCGGTCAGTGGGGCCCACACCCTCGGGGCAGGGCCGGCTCATATGCTAGCTGAGCAGCGTTTCTTGGAGCCATAACTCAGCATGCGGCCACATCAAAACCCCCTCAAGGCCAGGCTGAGGCTTCGCCAGCAATTCCGCCATGCCTCGGCGTGCTGACTCCGGCGCTACTGCCCACACCCGCGGACGCGGCGGCAACGATGCCACCACCTCAACCTGATCCCAGGCCACAAGGACCATGTGATGATCCGTCCAGCACGATGCCAACGCATCCGCGTTCTCCGCCCACCGGATTGCGGCGATCTCCAAGGCTGGCCGCCACCGCCCCGGGAAGTAGGCCACGAGCACCCCGACCGGGCGCGTCCACACCGGCGCCAGGGTCTCGTAACCAGGAATACGTCTTTCGGCTGCTCGGGCGATGTTCCTGACCACAGCTGCTGAGGTCGAGGTTGCCCAGCCCGGTTGGTTCTGGTGGACTGCCTCAGCGAGTTGGCAGGCTGCCAGAACGTCTCGGAAGTCCACGGGTGTGGTCACCTCCCGGAATTGGTAGTCCTGTAGGCCATGCCGATCGCCGAAGGTGTGCAGCATGACCCCTAGCTGCTGGGCGGCCGCGGTGATGATACGTGTGGACCGGACGGTTCCTGGGGCGAGCTGAAAAACCTGGTACTTGATGGCTGCCGTGACGATCAGATCTATCACGTCGACGGGTAGACCGTCGAGGGGTAGACGTTGTGTCTGTGTGGTCATGATGGTTGTTCCTTCACCATGAGATCGAGGGTGCTGGTTGGGCACCACAGAACGGATAATTCTGCCTATGACCAGACTACTTCCCAGCGTGGCCAGGTCAATGAGCCTGTAGCCCCCGCACCCTCAAGACTGCGAAGCCTATGGCCAGGTTTGGATGTCGATCGAGGTGATGGTCAACGACTTGTAGGAGCCTTTGGGGTAGCGGCGCGAGATCTGGGTGCCGACCCACCTCAGGGCCCCACCGGCATTTTCGATGGCGTCGAAGGCTGCCTGGGCGGTGTAGCCGCCGCTGCCTCCGAGTCGGACGGGGATGCGTGCGCTGCTGCCGTCTTTGCGGACGATGTCTGCCCACACTGTAGCGTCAAGTCGTCGGCCCTGTCCGCGGGCATGGTCAACGACATTCTTGATGATCTTGTCGCCTTCTACGCGGTTTGTGGAGTTGATGCGTTTGGGCACGGTGACCCGGTGCATCTCCCAGCCGCTGGGGTGACGGTTGACCTCGTGTCGTAGGGTGTTTCGCCCAACAGGCACACTGCGTTGCAGGTGTGCTGGTTGGGAGCTGGCCTGTGCGGTGGGCTGTACCCTCTGGGTTGCCGGTGCGATGGGAGTTTGTGCTTCCTCGCCCTTGTGGCCACGGACCTTGGCCAAGTCGCCCCGCTTGGTGGTTCGCCGCCGGGCAGGATGCGTGACCTGCCCGGTCGATTCAAGCTCCGAAAGAGCTGCGTTCAGGTTGTTGCCCGGCTTCTTCCCGAGACTGATCTGACGAATCAGCGACCCGTCACGGCCGAGTTTTTTACCGATACTGGAATAGCTTTCCCCGCGGGCCAGAAGAGCCCGGATGTGTTGCTGAGAAGACGTCACAACGCATCCTCCCAACCGTTCTCCTCGGCACGGTTCGACAGATCCTGCCGCTGCGCCAAAGTCTCCGGAGTCGGAATCGGCCCGGGCAGATAGCCCTTGATCCGCACCTTTCCGGTGGAACCGTCATCGATCCCCCCCAATTTGGTGGGCAAGGTTGAGGTGACCAACCTGGTGGTGTAGATCGCATCGCCTTGGATCCCGATCAACTCATCAGGCTCGACCTGCAACGCCCCGTAGTACAACCTGCTGCCATCTGGACCGGGCTGGGTGAACCGCAACACTCGGGTGCGGGAGAGCCCCCACACCGTAGCGGCGACCTCTGGGTGGTAGGTATCGATATCACCGGGACGAGACCCGGCAGGAACCTCATACATCCATCCCCCGTTGGCGGTCTGTCGTACTGACCCCGGAATGACTTGGGCTGAGATCTCCTCGAACTTGCTGGAGAACCGGGTGCTGTTACGTTGCCGACGAGAGAAACTCCCGATCGTGACCCGAAACATGTGCTTGACTGCGGACGAGACCACATCACGGCCGAGTTGTCCGATTCGTTCTTGGGCGTGGAGCTGGTCCAGATGGGTGAGCATGTTCGTGCAGGCGTTCGCTAGGGGCTGGACCACGTTGGTTTTGGTCAGCTGGATGCCTTCGAGGAACTCGATCTCCCAGCCGCCTTCGGTGACGGCGTTGTGCACCTCGATGGCGTTGACCCAGGTTTCTCCTTGGTATCCGGGGCGGTTTGGCCAGTGCCAGCCCCGGGCATGGGAGTCGTGTTTGACCGGGAAGAACCCCAGATGATCCCACCAGTCCGGGATGCGGTAGCGCACCTTGTAGCGTGCCGGGAAGTACGGGTCCCGGGCGAACAGGGCTGCTGCTTGTTGCCCGGTGAGTCGGTGGGCAGGTCCTGCCCCGTAGGCTTGTTTCGCGACCCCGTGGTACATGAACCTGCCATCGGCGTAGTAGAACCCAGGTATCTGGGGTGTAGAGATCAAGGCGATGCAGTCTCCGCAGTCGCAGTGGCCTTCACCCTCGGTGAAGATTTCGTTGCGGTGCTGGGGTTCGGTGGCTTGGATCTCGGCTCCGATATCGGGGTCGATGGGTTCCATCACGAAGTTCCGCATCCCGTCGAGCCGTTGTTTCCACACGTTGAGTCCGGTCTGGGACGGGGTGCGCATCAACGCCCAATCCGGATGCCCGATGGCCGAACCAACCACATGCCGCAAGGTTTCGAGGCCGAACTGCACCTGCTGTGGGGTCAAGATGGTGTCGCCGAACCAGTCCCTGCTGGTCGAGATCGACACATTGTGACCGGTCTCGACGTGCTTGAAGCGGCCTGTACCCGGATATCCCAGGTAGTGCCCGACATCACGCCAACCGGGGGTGAAATCGGTTCCCTTCGCGATCTGGGCCTCGGATGGCAGCAGCCAGTCATGCCCGGTCGGAGTCGAATCCCCGCACAGGATGATCCGGGACACCCCGCGCAACCGTGCGGTGTCCAACAGGTCCACCAAGCGGGGTTTCTTCCGTCGCCCGGGATCCGCCTTGATTCGGTTCCCCTGGAAGTCGACTCCCAATCCGGTGGTCAACTCCAGGTACAACGCCAGATCCTCGGGGGGTTGTTTCGGGAACGGTCGCGAATGCTCAGCCATCAGTGCTGCCATTCTGCTCGTCATCGAGCATGGTCCGTGCCGTGCCAAGCAGCGCACCGAAATTGCTCTCCGCCGCATCGGGAACCTTCCCGAGACGGTGAAGGCGATGGACCACGCTCTTGTCGACGTCTGCCGCAGCAGCCACGCGGGAATTGCTCATATTCCCGGTGGTGTGTGCAGCGATCAGCGTCATGCGCCACACACGATCCGCCCTTGCGGCCTCCTGCAACATGATCCCACGATGACTGGTGACTTCCTTGACGATCCGCTCCCAGTCAAGGGGAAACAACTCGGTGAGCACGAGCTGCTGGGACTTCATCCGCGGCCACGTTTCGTGGGCGATCACCCACCCATGAGCCCGAGCAGAAGCCGTGATGATGTTTCGCCGCTGCTTCGGATCGGGCATCGCGTGATGCCACCGCTGCGCGGTGAGCCAGGCAGTGCCGTCGTTGTGCTGGACCTCGAAACCCAACTCGTGGTCCCCAATGTGCACCAGCAATCGCCACCCCGCACCATCATGCAGCACATCATCAACCCGATCCGAAGAAACCATCATGATGCAACCCTTCCACTGATCATTACAGACTGTCCACTACTGGTAGCGCTCCGGAACATGCGATTCAGCCTCCAGTAGGACCGCCGTCCGGAAGGAGATGGCCTGCCCAGGATCTCCCGCGGCAAGGTCCTCGACCCTCACCTGGACCCGCCAGCATTCAAGATGCCCTGTTGTGGGGTTGGTCTCCGTGGCTCTTTGTCGCCACGCCATCGCAGCAGACCCCCAGGCAGGAAGAACCCCACGACCCTCAGAAAGCTCCTGCATCTGCTCCGATGCCAAAGCCCCGCGAGGAGATCCCTCAGGGAAGAACGTGAACAATTCCACGCTCCCGTCTGCCACGGGCACTGCGTTGCAACTCAGCCACCGCTGAACCGCGGCTTCTGGTGACGTGCTGCGGCGCGTGGAAGGGGTGCAGCAAATCACCGCATCCCCGGAGAGCGTGCCCACGCTCCCAGCGCAGTACAGCACCCGAGCGTATCCCGTGAGCGTGCCCACATCGGATGTGGAATCCAGTGTTCCGATGGTTGCCGCATCGGTGACCAAACCGATGCGGCTCTGCTCCAGCAGCTCGATCCGGGAGAATCCCCGCATCTGCTCGATCACCACTCCATCGGCATGTGCGATGACGGCGTCATCGCACAGCAAACCAACAGAAGATCCCGGCGCAAGATACTCCACCCGGGTGTTCCCCCCGATGACGTCGAGCCGCACCGGCTCATCGCTGTACCAACAGACGGGAGTCTCCATCAGGACATCCACGTCTCCGATGCCCTCGCAACTGTGATTATTCATCCTTGCGCTCCTAGGTGTTTTGATGCTGTGGCGACAGGGAGAAGAAAAGCTTCTCTTTCGTTGTGATCAGAAGATTTCTTCGTAGGGAAAAACGCTCGAGTCTGTGATGCCCTCTTGCATGTCTTCAGACAGCTCGCTGTCGTGCGGGGCTTGTTCCC
>ERZ773072.801-NODE-801-length-16405-cov-4.005933_pt1 | contig 16405 bp, 13 predicted proteins | sample MGYA00580617_ERZ773072 | MGnify/ENA primary metagenome ERZ773072 (study PRJEB29015, sample SAMEA2737970) | human oral metagenome | biome: human oral; feature: human-associated habitat; material: dental | place: China | collected 2122 ...
ACCCGCGATGGTGCGGATGACGTGCAGCAAGACTTGCATGACGACAGTTGTGCCGACGGGGCATGTAAGATTTAAAATTTGAAGTATCCATAATAAAGTGCAGGCTGCTTTTGAAAACCATTCAAAGCAGCCTGCACTTTTGTTTGAAGCAATTTGGAATTACATACGGCTCAATTCGCGTTGTAACGCCTGAATATTCTGTTGGCGATCCAATACCGCGCTTTCTAATTGGCGTACGCGCGCCTGGTGCGCCGCATCAGCCTGTCCGTTGGCCGCACGGCCGCTGACCAGGGCTTGTTGCGCTGCCGCCAATGCATTGCGCTCATTATTCAGCTCTTGCTCCAAAATCGTACGACGACCACTGGATCGCGCCGTACTCATGCGGGGCGCGGCAACGGTAGACATGGCAGCCGCCGCAGGGCGGGGAATAGATGGTGCCGCCTGATGTGCAACCGTTCTGGCGCGCGCAGGTGCGACTACGGTTGCAGCCGCAGTCGGTGCTGCTACGGCAGGTTGTTCGCGAGGAGTTCTGGGCGCGGGTACACTTGTGTAGCTGCCGATACGGTTGCCCAAGGAAGCACGCGCACTGCCTCTGCTGGGGCTGGACGTATAACAGCCCGGCCCACAGCTATAAACCTCGGCGGCAACACTTTGCATTAAACCCAACATACCCATGATTACAATCAATTTTTTCATACGGTTCCTATCATTATTCCTCAAGGAAACGCTGAAATTCTTCATCAATTTCCGAATTTACCGTTTCCAAATCTTCTTGCCATTGGAGCCAATTTTCTTCCAATCCTGTTAATTTTACTTTAACTTCTGTTGCTTGCGCCAATATTTCTTGCAATTTGGCCTTATTTTCCGGCAAATAGGCACATTCTTGCGACAGAAATTCATCACATTGCGCCTGCTGCGCCTGCAATGCCGTCATTTTCTTTTCGGCACACTCGATTTTTTGCTGAATCGGCTTGCTGCGTTTTGCTTTTTCTTGGCGGATTTGTGCTTCAATCCGCTTCGTGTCTTTACGTTTTTGCGATTGTGATGATGCCGCAGGGGCAGCGGCGGCATTTTCTTGTGCCAACCGATAAGCGCGATAATCGTTCAAGTCGCCGTCAAACGTGTGCAGGCTGCCTGCATCAATCAGCAAAAACTGGTCTGTGGTGGCCTCAATCAAGCTGCGGTCGTGCGAAACCAAAATCATCGCGCCCTGAAAGCTTTGTAGGGCAACGGTGAGCGCGTGCCGCATATCCAGGTCCAAATGGTTGGTCGGTTCGTCCAGCAACAACAGATTCGGCTTTTGCCATACAAGCATGGCCAATGCCAACCTTGCCTTTTCACCGCCGGAAAACGGCGCTATTTTTTGCGTGGCCATGTCGCCCACAAAGTGAAAACCACCCAAAAAATTGCGGATATCCTGCTCTTTCGCTTCGGGTGACAACTGCTGGATGTGCCACACGGGGCTTTGGTCATCGCGCAAAATATCGAGCTGGTGTTGCGCAAAATAGCCGATATTGAGTTTGTCGGACCGGATAATTTGACCGGCAGCAGGTTGCAGGCTGCCTGCCAACGCCTTGATAAACGTGGACTTGCCCGAACCGTTCACACCCAGCAAGCCGAAGCGCGCACCGTTTTCCAGCGATAAATTAATGTTTTTCAATATAATATGGTCGCCATACGCCAAAGAAACGCCGTCCATACGGAGCAAGGGATTGGGCAAATGTGCAGGCTGCTCAAACTCGAAACTAAATTCGCTGTCCAAATGTGCCGGCGCAATCAATTCCAGTTTGGCCAATGCCTTCATGCGGCTTTGCGCTTGTGTGGCCTTGGTTGCCTTGGCCTTGAACCGATCGATAAACGATTGCAAATGCTTGATTTTTTCTTGCTGCTTGGTATAGGCCGACTGCTGGTTGGCCAACCTCTGGGCGCGTTCTTTCAAATAAAAATCGTAGTTGCCGCCATAAGTATTCAGTTTTTGCTGCGACAACTCAATCGTGTGCGTGGTGGCAGCGTTCAGGAAATCGCGGTCGTGCGAGATGATGATTTGCGTGCAAGGCAATGAAGCCAAATGGTTTTCCAGCCACAAGACGGTTTCCAAATCCAAATGGTTGGTCGGCTCGTCCAGCAGCAGCAAGTCGGCACGGCACATCAATGCCTGCGCCAAATTAAGGCGCATCCGCCAACCTCCGGAAAACGCTTTCACAGGCTTTGCATGCTCTTCCTGCGAGAACCCCAATCCGCTCAGCAACTTGGCGGCGCGGGCAGGGGCAGTATATGCATCAATTTCTTCCAATTGGGCATGATAATCCGCAATGAGTGCGCCATTATTTTCCGCTTCGGCGCGTTGCAAAGCAGCCTGCAAGCGCTGCAAATCGGCATCGCCCTGCAGAACGTAATCCAGCGCAGAGATGTCTAGCGCAGGTGTTTCCTGCGATACGGCTGCGAGCTTCCAGTTTTTCGGTATGCTGATTTCACCGGAATCGTGCGTAATTTCATTTTTCAACAGTGCAAAGAGGCTGGATTTTCCCGTACCGTTTTTGCCGATTAAACCGATACGCTGGCGCAAGGTGATGGTGGCCGAGGCCTGATTCAGCAGAACCTTTAAACCGCGCTGCAAAGTTAGATTCTTGATTTCAATCATGATATGTTGATTAGATTTCATAGAAAAGCAGCCTGCAGGTGAATGTGCAGGCTGCTTTTGAAAAACAATTATTCTGCGCTGTCTGTAACAATCGTTTCGACTTGCTGCAAAGTTTGTCCGTGTGAAGCGGCAGGCTTGTTATCGTGTTGCAGGCTAACGGCGCGGGCAGGCACAATGGTAGAAATGGCATGTTTGTACACCATTTGCGTCAGAGAAGTATTGCGCAGCAGCACGACATATTGGTCAAACGATTCAACTTGCCCTTGCAGTTTGATCCCGTTCACCAAATAAATAGACACCGGCACATGCTCTTTACGCAAAGCATTCAAAAACGGGTCTTGTAATAATTGTCCTTTAGTAATTGTCATTCGGCACTCCAGATTTTATTGTCATCGTTTATAGTATAGGCGTTTTATATACGGCATAAAACATGAAGATTGTATCTGTTTTGGCTCGATTTACCAAGCAGAATTTATAAAAAGGCCGCTATATGAAGATAGCGGCCTTTATTTTATTAGCCAGATCGGGCATTAACCGCCGAGTTCTGACAACAATTGTTGCGCTTGCTGTTGCAAATCACCGGTAGATTCTTCAACCAGTTCGCGCAATGTTTCACGGGCAGCCACGGCATCGTCAATTTCCAGATACATTTTTGCCAATTCCAATTTTGCTTCCAGCGGCGCCGTCATGCCGACAGCCTCGGAAACAAAACCGGCATCTTGAACGGCTGGCGTTTCAGCGCTATCCAAAGCGCTGACATCTTTCGCTGGCTCAACGGCAGGTGCATCGATAGTCAAGTCATCGGCAAAGAAGTCTGCTTCCGTTGCAGGCGTGGCTGCTGGAACTTCTGGAGCTGCGGTCGCTTCGGCAATATCCAAATTGTCAAAGCCCATGTCCATTGCCAAATCTGCCGTATCGGTATGGCTTTCACCCAAATCGGCAAATTGCGTTGCCGAATGATCGACGCCCACATCCAGAGAAGCATCGTCGCTTGGTAGGTCAAATTCCAAAGCATCTTCATACGCCACTTCCGGCAAATCAGTAGAGAAAGATTCTTCTGTTTGATCCAAAACGGAGAAATCCAACGGCTCTTCCACCGCAGCAGGGGTTTCAATCACATTATCTGCAAAATCGGCCGTAAAATCTTCTTCGGCAGGCGTATCCAAGCCAAATGTATCCGCACTTTCAGCCACTTCTGCAGCAGGCTTAATATCCGTGCCGAAATCATCGAAACTTGTTTCTTCAACAACCGGTGCTTCTTCAACAGTTTCATTGCCACCGAATTGCTCGGACAGCCAATCCAAATCATCGCTGCTTTCTTCTTCAATAGTAGCAGGAACAACCGGTGCAGGTTCAGCAACATGCACTTCCTCATCTACAACTGGAGCAATTGGCGCGGTTGTATCGGCGGCAAACAGGCTTTCGTCAAAAAAATCGTCGTGCGCGGCACTGCTTGTTTTGGTCTCTTGGCTGTCTACCAACCATTCGTCATCCGCCACCGCATTCGGTTTGGTCACATCGATTTCAGGCTCGAAGGTATCTAACGAAAATTCATCGTTTGTTGTTTGAGAGTGAACAGATGCCGAGTTTGCGCTGCTATCTTCATAAGTATCATCTTCAGGCAACGTGAATTCTTCATTAACCCACATTTCTTGCGATGCACCACCTTCAGATTCTTCAAACTCGTCCTCTGATTCGTCACGGCCGCTTTCATTAGGTTTTCTACGACGGATCAACGCATATGCCGCGCCACCCAATGCAAGTGCTGCGGCACCGCCGATTAAGCCCATCTGCATCAAGTCCATGCCTTCTTCCTCCACAGGAGCAGGAGGAGGCGTTTCAACAGCAGGTGGTGCGGGCGGAGGCGCAACTTCTTCAACGACAGGCGCAGATGTTTCTGAAGCCGCTGCGAAATCTGAAGCGGCAACCATTTTACCGGGTGCATTAGAAGCAGCCTGCACTTCGGAAGCTGGTGCCACAACAGGAGTTTCTGGTTTCACAGGAACACTTGGTTCAACCGGCGCAGGTTCAGGTGTCTGAGTGACAGGCGCTGCTTGTTGCTCTGTGGCATTGTTTACCGGTTTTGCCTGTGTTTCTACCGGAACAGTATTTGCTGGTGGAGGTGCTGGCGGTGTTTCAACTGTAGGTGCAGGCTGGTTGTTTTCAACCTGGGCTGTCGTGTTTTCGACAGGTGCGCTGGGGCGTTGTGCTGCCAAACGATGGGCGGCACGACGGCGTTCGGAACTCGTGTTGGCATACGCATGCCATTGCGCGGCAGACGGAATATACAGGGTGACATTGCGATACATACGACCGTGGTGAAATGCACGCGGATTAGCGGCAATCAATGCGCGAACAGCACGCTGCATACTCATGCCGCGCGGACGGTAACGTGCCGCAATCGAAGAAACGCTTTCACCGTGTTGAACGCGGTAATAACGTGGTCTAGGAGATGTTTTTTGCATAGTGGAGGTAGGATTGTGTGGTGCATCTGCTTCAATGGTATCTACCGTATCGGCAGCAGTTGCAGCAGGTTTTTGTGCGATAGGTTTCAGCCGTGTTGCCGGAGCGCGCCGAGTGCGCTGAACAGCATCGGCAGGGCGGTAATATGCAGGATTCACCATCGCGGTATATTGCCGCGTTTGGTTGCCCGCGCTCACAACAAAATTCACGATGGGATCGTTCACAACGGAATTGGAACGCAGGCGGATAACGGCATTGCCATTGCCTTGCGGAACCACCGTCCCATGAATATTGCTACCCGTAACATTCACGGAGCCGCTTTGCAAAACTGCTTGTGCCTCATTACCGGTAACCACGATGCTTGCAGAAAACGGCTCGCCCAAATTGGATTGCACATTCAAGCCGCCCAAACCTGCCACCGCGCTCATTGAAGTCATTAACGACAACGATGCAGAGATAATTTTACTTTTATTTTTCAAAATATTACACTCCTGTTTGCAAACTGCTTGCTATGGTTTGTAGCAAATTTGTTTGATTTTTATAATGTCATTGTTCGTTATGATAACGGTTTCACGCGCATCTTGCCAAGAAAAACAAACATTTCTATTTTAAAAAATTACAAAAAACAACTTTGTCGCTTTTTTAATACATTGCATTTGGCAATACATGCTGCTTTTCCGGCGGCCTTAACGATCCGCTGACGTGCAGGCTGCTTTTTGCTTACGCGCCCAAAAACCAAAACTTCGCCAACCAGCATACAGCCACAATCCATACCATAGGCGGTACGTCTTTAACGCGAGCGCAAACCAGTTTAATCACAGCATAGCTGATGAAGCCCAGAGCGATACCATCCGCAATCGAATAAGTGAACGGCATGAAGGCAATGGTCATGAACGCAGGAGCGGCTTCGGTCATGTCCTGCCAGTCGATTTCCAATGCGGAACGCATCATTTGCACGCCGATATAGAGCAGGGCGGGTGCGGTGGCAAATGCGGGTACGGCCTGTGCCAATGGGGAAAACCACAAACATGCCAGCATCAACACACCCACGGTAATGGCCGTCAAGCCTGTTCGTCCGCCGGCAGCGACACCCGAAGTACTCTCGATATAAGGCGTGGTGGACGATGTGCCCAAAGCCGCACCGGCCACAATCGCCGTGCTGTCGGCAAACAGCGCTTTTTTCAAGCGCGGCAAATGGCCGTTTTTATCCAGCAAACCCGCGCGGTGCGATACGCCGACCAACGTGCCCGTGCTGTCGAACAAATCGACCAAAAAGAAGACAAACACCACCGCCAGCATGCTGCCGTTGAACAAACCGTTGAAATCCATCTGCATAAACGTGGGCGCAACGGAAGGCACGCTGGAAACGATGCCGTTAAACTGGGTCAGCCCCAAGGCGGCGGCAATGCCGGTAACAGTCAGAATGCCGATGATAATCGCACCGCGGATTTTGTAATAATCCAATGCTACGACAAGGAAAAAGCCGAACAGAGCCAAAAGCACGGGCATATTGGGAAGTTTCACGCCGTCTTTGATTTCATAAAGATTATTCATTTTCAGCAGCGTGGCATCGCTGGCAACCACCAGACCTGAGCCTTTCAGGGCAATCAATGCCAAAAACAGGCCGATGCCCGCGGCAATCGCCATTTTCAAACTCATGGGCAGCGCATTAACCAGCATTTCGCGCACTTTGAAAAAGCTGAACAAGATGAAAATCACGCCCGATACAAACACGGCCGCCAGCGCAATCTGCCAGCTCACGCCCATGCCCTGCACCACGTTGAAGGTGAAATAGGCGTTCAAGCCCATGCCCGGGGCCAGCGCAATCGGGTAATTGGCAAATGCGCCCATGATGAAGCAGCCGATTGCCGATGAAATGCAGGTGGCGACAAACACGGCGCCGAAATCCATGCCGGTGATGGAGAGGATGTTGGGATTGACGATGACGATGTAGCACATGGTCAGGAAGGTGGTGAAGCCGGCCATGATTTCCGTGCGGACAGATGTGCCGTTTTCACTCAATTTAAAAAAACGGTCCAAAAAAGAATGTTGTTGTGTTGCCATGGTTTAAAAATAGGTAAAAAAATGAAGCGCGCATTATACTTTGATTCGCTGATTTTGGCAGTAGTAAACCTTCAAAAAGCAGCCTGCACGGCAATCCGTTTCCGCCATATCCTTATTTTTTGCGCTTCACATTAAAAACAATGGATTATTCATGAATTATTTAATCCAAAAGCAGCCTGCACATTGGAAAATCCCTGTGCAGGCTGCTTTTTTTAGCGTTTCAATATTCAGCGGACAACCACCAATTCCGGGTTGTCACATTCATCAATCAAGATAGTGCGGACACGTTGCTGCCAAAGTTCGCCGAATCGTGCCAGCTGCTCCTCCGTTGCCTGGCCGCTCACCGCCAGCGGCATGATTTCGCGCATTTCGGGGGCGAACGGTGCGATTTTGCCGTTGAACGACACGCACACACTGGCGCCCGTATCGCGGCGGCGCAGGCAGATTTCTTCTTCGATTTCCGCATCGTAGCTTAACAAATCGCGGCGGGAAAAGCGTCCGTTCGGGCCAACGCCGCCAAAACCGGTTTTCGGTGCCGCGCCGGTAATCAGCTGCGCGACAGACGCGGTCACGCCCACCGTGCCTTCATTGCGGCTGCCGCGCATGGCCACTTCAATATTGCCGCGTTCTGGGATTTCGTTGGGATACAGAGCCTGCACACCTTTAAGCACCATCAGATACGCGCCGGCCACCGTGGGGCAGGAGTGTCCGCACAGTTTCACAGCGTCTTCGTAGGCATAAGTGAGCAGGCCGTCCGGCGTTGCGCCCAGAAATTGCGCCAACGGGTCGCGCAGGGTGATTTTCGGGGCGCGGGCAAAGAAATCGGGCAATGTCATTTTTCTCTCCTTGTATCAACGGTTTTTCGTGGGAAACACTTTGCAGGCTGCTTTGGGTGCAGGCTGCTTTTTGATGGATTATTGCTGTGTCGTTATCCGCTGGCGGCGCGTTTCGGCCAACACCATGCCGGCAGAAACTGAAATATTCATACTTTCCACCGTGCCGAACATGGGGATGGAGACCAACGCATCGCAATGTTCGCGCGTGAGGCGGCGCATGCCTTCGCCTTCGTTGCCCATCACCCACGCCACGCTTTCGGGAATATCGTAATGGAACAAATCCGCATCGCCGCCCATATCCGTGCCGACCACCCAAATGCCGTATTCTTTCAGCTCGCGCAACGTCCGCGCCAAATTGGTCACGGTGATATACGGCACGGTTTCCGCCGCACCGCAGGCCACTTTGCTCACGGTGGCATTCAGCCCGGCGCTTTTGTCTTTCGGGGCGATGACGGCGTGCACGCCCATGGCATCCGCCGTCCGCAGGCACGCGCCCAAATTGTGCGGGTCGGTAATGCCGTCCAGTACCAGCAAAAATGCAGGTTCGCGCAGGTTTTCCAGCACGTCTTCCAAATGAACGTGGTTTTTCGACGCATCGATAAAGCCGATAACGCCTTGGTGGCGCGCGCCTTTGCTCATGGCGTGCAGACGGTCGGCATTGGCAAAATGCACGCGCACGCGTTCGGCGGCGGCTTTTTCCAAAACTTCGCGCGTGCGGGCATCGTTTTTGTTTTCCAGCACATACAGTTCTGTGATGGATTTCGGGTTTTGCCACAGGCGCGCATTGATGGCGTGGAAGCCGTAAATTAAGCGTTGGTTCGACATGGTTGTGTTCTGCTGATGAAAGGTGGGTTAGGCATCAAAACCGTGTGCCGGCGTTGGGAAGGTTTTGTTTTTCACAGCCTGCACATAACTTTCCACGGCCGCCTGAATCGATGGCTGCCCCTGCATGAAATTGTGGACGAATTTGGCGGTTTTACCGGGGAAAATGCCCAACATATCGTGCATGACCAATACTTGGCCGTCAGTATCGATGCCCGCGCCGATGCCGATGGTGGGGCAGGACACTTCTTCGGTAATGCGTTTGGCCAATGCGCTGGGCACGCATTCCATCAGGATAATGGACGCGCCTGCCGCTTCGTGCGCTTTCGCATCCGCCAGCACGGCTTGTGCCGCATCGCCGCGCCCCTGCACTTTATAGCCGCCGAACACATTGACGTATTGCGGCGTTAAGCCGATGTGGGCGCAAACGGGAATGGCGCGTTCCTGCAAAAAGCGCGTGGTTTCCGCCATCACCGCGCCGCCTTCCAGCTTCACCATATGCGCGCCCGCCGCCATCAGTTGGGCGGACGCGGCAAACGCCTGCTCCGGGCTTTGCTGGTACGCACCGAACGGCAAATCAGCCACAATCATGGCATTCGAATTGCCGCGCGCCACTGCCGCCGTGTGATAGCACATATCTTCCAGGCGCACGGGCAGGGTGGAGGATTGCCCTTGCACCGCCATGCCCAGCGAATCGCCAATCAGGAGGATATCGACGCCTGCGCGGTTCATCAGCGCGGAGAAGCTGGCATCGTAACAAGTCAGCATGGCGATTTTGTCGCCTGCGGCTTTCATATTGCGTAAGGTATTGATGGTAATCATGAATGGGTTTTTTTAAGTTTCGTTAAAATTTAAGTATAACGCATATCGCGCGGGGGTATCAAACCGTAGCAGGGCGGCAGAACCTCCGCAAAAGCAGCCTGCACTTTAAACGAACCCACCGTTCCGGGTGCAGGCTGCTTTTGAATGGGCAATCAGCGCGGCCAATCCGTCGTGCTTATGCGGATGATTCGGCTTGCATCTTCTGCGTATTCAATGCCGAAAAAAATGCAGGCTGCTTTTCGGAAACCCCAAAAGCAGCCTGCACATGGCAACCTATCACATTAGTGATTGTGGTGATGGTGTGCGTGCGATTCGTCCAGCGGCGCGCGTTTCGTGCCCACAGGAACAATCAGCGTGGAATACAGGGAAACGTGTTGGCAGACTTTTTGGTCGGCAAACGGCGCTTTGTGCACCACTTTCACTTTCCATTGGCCTTCCACCAGCGGCAGGAAGTTCACGCGGCCCTGCGCATCGGTTTTGGCGGAATAGCCGTTGATTTCGCGGTGGTCCATCATCGCATCCGTATCTTGGTTGATGACGGTATCCGCCGTAGCGACAACAGTAGCGCCCGCCAGCGGTTTGCCTTGATACAGCACTTGCAGCGGCAGCAGTTTGCCGGCGGCGACGGTGTTCGGATTGGCCAGCGGCACGATTTCCAGCTCTTGGCCTACCGGACGGGTGGCGGCGGCCAAATCAAAGCGGTCGCCCACCTGCACGATGCTTTTGCCGTACATTTGCGACTGTTCGCAATACGTTGCGTCCGGCACTTGCGTCATATTGTTTTGCGACCATTTGCCTTGCGCGTTTTTCACCCAGAAGGTCGGCTGGTAAGTGGCCGTTACGCGGTAAGTGCCTGCTTTCAACGGATTGCGTGTGGCGTATTGGTAATTTTCACCGCCGCGCAGCACCATGGCCGTTGCACGGTTTTGGCTGTCGATGATTTCCATCGGTTTGAAAATCTGTACGCGGTCGGCAGGGATGGCTTCCGGAAGCGGATAAACGTGGCTGTAGCCCAAATCGGCTTCCAGCACGCGGTCGGCAGGCTGTTGTGCAGGGGCAATCACCCAAACGTCATGCGCGTGCGCCGCACCGCTCAAAAAAGCCAATGTGCAGGCTGCTTTCAATACAAGTTTCATGGAATTCTCCTAACGATATTTAAAGTTTTGCAGATAATGTTACATAGTAACGCGCGCAGTATAGCAAAAGCATTTACTCTATTCCAGCAGATTTCGCAAAATCACGCCGAATCCGGTGCACAATGTTATAATGCGCCCTTTTGCAAAAATGATAGACGGCGTATTGCAAACGCACCGCCGCAACCAAAGTTTCACCATGAATATTCTTGATAAATTATTGAATAAGAACACAACGAAATCCGGCAAATCCACCGCAGCCGGCACACGCAAACAACGCACTCCCGCTTCTTCCAATGCCAAAAAGCAGCCTGCACGTCCGCAGGTGCGCGTTTCCTCATCATCCAAATCTTCCGAAACCGCCAAAGAAAAAAATGCCAAGCAGCGCATTGCCGTGCCCGAAAAAGACCGCCAACTGGTCGGCGACACGTTATGGATGTGCCTTTTGGTGGTGGCGGCCTATGTCTGCGTTTCCCTGGTCAGCTTCAGCATGAAAGACCCGTCATGGTCGCGCAACGTGCCGAACTTGGGGCAGACGCGCAATTTCGGCGGCCTGCTGGGCGCATGGCTGTCGGACGTGTTTTACTATTTGTTCGGCCTATCCGCATGGTGGGGCATGGTGGCCGTGGGCGTGTGGCTGTACCGCCATTTCCGCCCGATACTCAATTCCGGCAGACCGCCGTACAACACCGCCATCGGTCTGGCAGGGCTGGCAATTTTGCTGCTGTGCAGCCCCGTGCTGGAAGCCGCACTGTTTCCGAACTGGTTGCAAAACCGCCTGCCGCTGGACGCGGGCGGATTGGTCGGCTCGCTGATTGATTCGACCGTGCGCGCCTGGCTCGGCCACACGGTCGGCATTGTGCTGCTGTTTGCCTTTGCCATGCTGGGCTTTTCTCTGCTGGTGCAAATTTCGTGGCTGGACTTTCTGGAGCGGCTCGGCAACCGTCTGGAGCGTATGTTCCGCTATTTCGTGCACGGCAAAAACAAAGAAATCACGCCGACCTTTTTCCCCGACAAACCCGAAGCCAACCCCATCGAGCAGATTGTGGCCGTCCCCGTTGCCAAGAATGTGAGCAGCCGCAACAACCGCAAAATGGCGGTAACCGTGGCGCAACAGCAGCCTGCACGCAAAAACCTGTCGCAATCGGTCGAAATCAACGGCTACCGTTTGCCCGATTTGAGCCATTTGCGCGAAGCCGCGCCGCACAGCACCCCCATCGACCCCGACACATTGCGCGAAACCGGCCGGCGCATTGAAGCCAAGCTGGCGGAGTTCGGCATTGACGTGCAAGTGGTCAGCGCCATTGCCGGCCCCGTGATTACGCGCTACGAAATCGAACCGGCCAAAGGCGTGAAGGGCAGCCAAATCGTCAATTTATCCAAAGATTTGGCGCGCTCTTTGTCGGTGCAGTCCGTGCGCGTGGTGGAAACCATTGTCGGCAAAACCACCATGGGCATCGAGCTGCCGAACGAACAGCGGCAGGAAGTTTTATTGCAGGAGATTTTCTCGTCCGACGTATTCAACGATGCGCCGTCCAAACTCACAGTTGCCTTGGGCAAAGACATTGCCGGCCTGCCGGTGGTGGGCGATTTGGCGAAAATGCCGCATTTGCTGGTGGGCGGTATGACCGGTTCCGGCAAATCTGTGGGCGTGAATGCGATGATTTTATCGATGCTGTATAAAGCCACGCCCGAAGAAGTCCGCTTCATCATGATTGACCCAAAAATGCTGGAACTGTCGATTTACGAAGGCATTGCGCACCTGCTGTGCCCCGTGGTTACCGATATGCGCGAAGCGGGCAATGCGCTGAACTGGTGCGTGGCGGAAATGGAAAAACGCTACCGCCTGCTGGCGCGTGTCGGCGTGCGGACGCTGGCGGGCTATAACGAAAAAGTGCAGGCTGCTTTGGCGGAGGGCAAACCCATCCCCAACCCATTCAGCCTGAATCCGGACGAACCCGAGCCTTTGACCAAACTGCCGCAAATCGTGCTGGTGATTGACGAATTGGCGGATTTGATGATGACCGAGAAAAAATCGGTGGAAACACAGATTGCCCGACTGGCACAAAAAGCACGCGCCGCCGGCATCCACATGATTATCGCCACCCAGCGGCCAAGCGTGGACGTGATTACCGGCCTGATTAAGGCCAACGTGCCGACCCGCATGGCGTTCACCGTGCAAAGCCGCATCGACAGCCGCACGATTCTCGACCAAATGGGCGCGGAAGATTTGCTGAAATACGGCGATTTGCTGTTCCTGCAACCGGGCAATGCCGAGCCGACCCGCCTGCAAGGCGCGTTTGTGAGCGATGACGAAGTGCACAATGTGGTGAACTTCATCAAATCGCAGGCCGAAGCGAATTATATCGATGGCATCCTCACGGGCGAAGCGACGCAGGAAACACAGAAATTCATCGAACCGAACGGCGGCGGCAATGCGCAGGACGAGCTGTTCGACCAAGCGGTGCAGTTTGTCGTGTCCAGCCGCAAAACTTCGATTTCCGCCTTGCAGCGGCACTTGCGCATCGGCTACAACCGCGCCGCCAACCTGATGCAGGCTTTGGAGGAAGACGGCATCGTGTCGCCGCCGGACAGCCAGGGCGGTCGCCAGATTTTCTCGCGGCTGGAATAACGTGTTTGGGTATGGGTGATTAAAGTGCAGGCTGCTTTTGAAAATTCTCCAAAAGCAGCCTGCACTTTGAGTTTTTGGAGGAAGGGTGATAAAGCGATAGTTTTGTCAAACGAAAGGTACACTTAAAAAGACGCACAATAATAAACGGCAAAATAAACAACTGATGAACAAATAAAATATAAAAAATTAACAGAGGCATAATTTCATTAAGGATAACAAAAGATGAAAATCCAAAGTTTCCATATATTTCTATCCAACTATGTGGATATTGCTCATATTATTTCCACATTTGATACTTTCTTTGCAATAAAATTTGAAGCTATTGATTTTGAGGATGAAGATGCAGTTGGATTTATTCTATTTCACGAACTGGATGGCCAATTTAAAACTTTTTTAATTGTAAGTATAAAAATTGATTTCCCATTAACCTCTAAAGAGATTCTTCATAAATTAAAATCCATATCAAACGTGATAAATTGCGATATTTTGGTCGAAGCTAATCATTCCGACGATGATTGGATACTATTAAAACCAAAAATGGATGATAAAATTGTCTCCGTTGAATATGCTGACGATGAAATCATAATAACCAATTATATTTGTTCTACCAGCGTTGATATTTTTGATGAGAATTTTGACACATCATGTATCGGATATATTGAGTAGTGAGTGGGTTTGATTTGGTGCATGACAAAAATAAACTAGATAAAAAACAGAATGAGCTCTTATCCATATATTCATAACCATATAAATACTGAGACTGTCCTAGACACCGTGGAAAGAGAGTAATGCAATAATGGCAGCATGGCACTACAGATGTTCGCTTGTCCCTAAAAACAGTATTGTCCAATATTATAGAAATTTAGGATGGGAAGCCCCGTTAAATGACGACTATATTGGATGTACAGTAGATTATTTTGAAATTGAAATCAGTCAGCAGTTTACTGATAAAATCAAACTATGTTTTGCCCAATACTATCCTTTCGTAGAAATTTGGGATGGGGGTGTTTCATTTGAAAATTCTACAGATAGCAAAATCGAAATATTTCCAGATAGTGTCGAGTGCAAATTAAATTTATTGAATATTGATTTGCAGTTTATTGATATTTTGATTGATGTTGCCCAACGCAATGACTGCCTGTTTGTTTCCTCTACTGAAACAGAAAAAATTTTTGCTGCAACTAGAGAAAGTTTGCTACATGAAATGGCACATTCGCCAAAACATATATTCTTATCCAAATGGAAAAAAGCGAGTGGCTTGTAAACAAAAATAGACACTGGGTAATAAGCCAGTTGGTTGCTTATCCAGCGTTTCACGATATGCGATGCAGCCTGCAAATATTGAGCGGTAAGGGCAGAAGAGTAGATAAATCAGCAGCTGCGTGTTGGTCATTTGTCTTCCCAAGCCTATTAAGATAATGACTGATGAATCACAATGAGCTTACCTGATAAAAAAATGATGCATGAAATTACGTTAATGTTAATCACATTAGGTAGTAGCCTAAAAGGCCGGTTACCAAGTGATGTGGTAGATTTTGCACTAGATTATATTAACTACAACGAATTCGGCCTAGCATTTGAAATACTGTGTGATTATATAGATGAATTTAATATTCAAATAACCCAATATGAGTACAAAACTTTTTTGGATATAGCACGTATAATTAATTATGAAGATCAATATGATCGGATAATGGATTTACAAACTCATGTAAGTAAATAGCCAGTACAGAATTTGGCCTTGCCAAAATCAGATATTTTGACACCGAACCCTTTATCAGCTAACCGAACATAAAAAAGCAGCCTGCACTTTAAAAACGAAGTGCAGGCTGCTTTTTATATTTTTTGCCACTTCCGCATTGGAATGCTGTTATCAAAGCACATTTTATTCGCCATCTGGCTTTGCGGCCTTTTTGTCATTGTGCAATGAAAAAAACAAATGTGCGTTTCATCGCAAAAGCACATCAGCGCATCACATTAGCCCAATCCTGTTCAAAATACGCCACCAGTTTCTGATTGTTCAGATAATTCGCTTCCACGGGTCGGCGTGCCATATCGTTCGGAAAATCAAACATCTGTGCCAAAACAGGCGGTGTTAAAAACTGTGTCGGCACGTCAATCCGTGCAGGCTGCCTGAAATCGCCCACCGTATCGGCCATCACGAAGCCCCATTCGCCGAAACTGGGCACATACACGTGATAAGGCGCGGTGCGCAGCCCTGCCGCTTCCAGCGTCGCCACCACCGACCAATAGGCATTGGGCGCGAAATAGGGCGAGGTGGACTGCACCACGATTTTTCCTCCCGGATTAAGGCGCTGCGCCACCATGCGGTACATCGGCACGGAATAAAGCTTGCCCAGCGCGAAATTGGACGGGTCGGGCAGGTCGATGATAATCACGTCAAAACGTTCGGCCTGATGTTGCAGCCACTGGGCGGCATCATCGTTGATAATGCGGATTTTCGGGTGGTTCAACGCATTTTTGTTCAATGCGGTGAGCCGCGCGGAGGTTTGGAAGGTGCGCGTCATGTCCGGGTCCAAATCGACCAAGGTAAGCTGCTGAACTTCAGGATATTTCAGCACTTCGCGCGCCGCCAGCCCGTCGCCGCCGCCCAAAATCAGCACGCGCTTGCGGCTGGGCGACATCTGCATGGCGGGAATGACCAATGCTTCGTGGTAACGGGCTTCATCACGCGAAGAAAACTGCAAATTCCCGTTGATATACAGCCGGATATCGTCCTTCCATTGGGTAACGACCAGCCGCTGGTAGGGCGAGTGGCTTTCGTACACGACCGGGTCGCCGAAATAGCGCTGTTCTGCTTGAAGCACCCAATAATTGGCATAAACAAAGGCCATCACCAACAGCATCAACACGATAAAGCAGCGGCCGGCCAGTGCTTTGTATCGGGCGATTTTCGCGCGGAAGACACGGGCGGTGATGTAGGCGATGGCAGCGTTCAAAATGCCGAACAGCAATGCGGAGCGCGCCATGC
>ERZ773072.804-NODE-804-length-16393-cov-26.341657_pt1 | contig 16393 bp, 13 predicted proteins | sample MGYA00580617_ERZ773072 | MGnify/ENA primary metagenome ERZ773072 (study PRJEB29015, sample SAMEA2737970) | human oral metagenome | biome: human oral; feature: human-associated habitat; material: dental | place: China | collected 2122 ...
AGAACGGCTCCGAATACGAGCGCTTGAGCAGGCCGCGCGCCGCCGGCTCCACCCATTCCGGGCGGATGCGGGCCACCGTGCGCGCAAACAGGCGCGAGGTCTCCACGAGCTCCGCGGTCATCACCCAGGCGGGGTGCCCGCTCACGCCGGAGCCAGGCCAGATCGTGAAGTGCGTGCCGCGGGCGCCCTCGTAGTCGCGCTTCGTCTCGTCCCACGAACCCAGGTAGGACAGCAGGCCGACCAACAGCGAGCGGTGCACCTGGTCCGCGTCCACGCTCGCCGTGCCCTGCCCGTAGGCCAAGACCGCGCGAACGGCCGCGTCCTGTGTGCCGCCGAACTGGGCGGCCTCCACGACGTCGCCCGTCGACGGCTCGCCCATCGGCCCCGCGGCGATTCCCAGCGCCCGCGCCATCTGGCGCAGCTGGCCGACGACGTCGCGCCATTCGCGCCACCGCAGGTAGTGGAAGAACTCCGCGCGGCACATGCGCCGGAACGCCGAGCCCGACAGGTCGCGGGCCTGCACCGCCAGGTAGCGCCACAGGTTCAGGTAGGTGATGAAGTCCGAATGCGGGTCGGCCAGGCGCGCGTGCGAGGCGTCCGCCGTGCCCTGGTGCTCGGCCGGGCGCTCGCGCACATCCTGGATCGACAGCGCCGCCACGATGACGAGCACCTCCGAGGCGCATCCCCGGCGCTCGGCCTCCAGCAGCATGCGCCCCAGGCGCGGGTCGATCGGCAGGCGCGCCAGGTCCCGTCCGATGCCGGTGAGTCTGTACTGGGACGAGGCCGGGGCGGCGTCCGCGCTCTCACGATCCTGCGCGAGCGCGCCGATCTCCACGAGGAGGGCCACGCCGTCGCGCACCGCGCGCCGATCCGGGGCGTCCAGGAACGGGAAGTCCTCGACGGCGCCCAGGCCCAGGGACGCCATCTGCAAGATGACGCTGGCCAGCGACGTGCGCAGGATTTCGGGTTCGGTGAAGCGCGGACGCGAGAGGTAGTCGGCCTGGGAGAACAGGCGGATCGCCACGCCCTCCGCGACTCGGCCACATCGGCCCGCGCGCTGGTTCGCACTGGCCTGGCTGACCGGCTCGATCGGCAGGCGCTGCACCTTCGTCTTGTTGGAATAGCGGGAAATGCGCGCCAAACCCGGGTCGATGACGTAGCGAATGCCCGGCACCGTCAGCGACGTCTCCGCGACGTTCGTCGCCAGGACCACGCGGCGCAGGCGATGCGGCTCGAAGACGCGATGCTGCTCGGCCGCCGTCAGCCGCGCGTACAGGGGCAGGATCTCGATGTCCCCCGGGCGCGCGCCCTTGTCGTCACCCGCGCGCCGGCCTCGTCCCTTCAAGTGGTCGAGGAGGGCCGCCTCCGTGTCGCGGATGTCGCGCTCGCCGGGCAGGAAGACCAGGATGTCGCCGTCGCCCTCCGCGCTCAGCTCGTCCACCGCGTGGCAGATCGCCGTCTCCACGTCGATGTCCTCGCCCATGCCGTAGCCCAGCGTCGCCAGCTCGTCGTCCGGGTCCTCCAGGACCAGCTGCATGGGTCCGGAGCTCTGCTCGTCTGCGCTTTCCTCGGGCTCGTCCGCCTGCGTCGATGAGGCCTCGGACGTGTACGAGGAGGGTGTCGTCGGGCCGAGGGGACGGTAGCGGATCTCGACCGGGTACGTGCGGCCCGAGACCTCGATGACCGGCGCCGGCTCGATCAGGCGGCCCGAGCCGGGCGTGCCCTCCCACGTGCCGAAATGGCGCGCGAAACGGTCTGAATCGATCGTCGCCGACGTGATGATGACCTTCAGGTCCGGGCGCGCGGGCAGCAGGCGCGCCACGTAGCCCAGGATGAAGTCGATGTTCAGGCTGCGTTCGTGGGCCTCGTCGATGATAAGCGTGTCGTAGCGGCGCAGCATCGGATCCGACTGAATCTCCGCCAGCAAGATGCCGTCCGTCATGAGCTTGACGAGGGTTGTGGGGCCGACCTCATCCGTGAAACGCACCTGGTAGCCGACCACCTGGCCGCGCTCGCGGCCCACGGTCTGGCCCAGCTCGTCGGCGATGCGGTCCGCGACCGAACGCGCCGCGAGCCTGCGCGGCTGGGTGTGCCCGATCATGCCGGCCACGCCGCGGCCCAGCTGCATGCAGATCTTCGGCAGCTGCGTCGTCTTGCCCGAGCCTGTCTCGCCCGACACGATGACCACCTGGTGGTCACGGATGGCGCTCGCGATCTCGTCGCGGCGAGCGCTCACCGGCAGGTCCGGGAAGGAAATCACCGGGATCGCGGCCGCGCGCTGGGCCAGCTGCTCCGGCGTGAAGGGCTTGAAGGGGCGCGCGTGCTCTCGCTGCGGGCGGCGGCCCGCCCGGTGAGCGCGGGCGTTGGTGGCGGTCCGATCAGCGTCGCTGTGGCCTCGGCCCTTGCCGTTCTTGCTGTTACCGCTCTTGTCGCGCGAGCCCTGAGATGCCTGTGCGAACCCTTCCCGACCTGCGCCGCCGTGTCCTCGGACGTTGCCGCGCTGCCCATTCGCGCGTCGAGGCGCGTGGGGGCGGGAACCGCGCGCGTTGGGGTCGGACGGAGGCGTGCTGGAGCGAGAGTCAGGCATGATGGAGCCAGTCTAGTCGCAGGCCAGACGCGGCGGCCCTTCGGCGCGTGAGGTAGCGGGCAAGTCGGCCAACAGCAAAAAGTCGCACGCAACTCCCTCGGGGCAGTTTCTAAGCGCGGCCACAAACCGCATCATGTCAACGCTTCAACTCTAAAGGCCGAAAGAAGCACGGGGGAGTTACGTGCGACATTGTCGGGGATCTGCTGTGGTCGCGGCAATGCGAGGGTGGCCACGCGTGGAGCGGCAGGCGTGGCGCGTGCTGGGTTACAGGTCCTCGTCGAAACGCGTCACCGGTGCCTCCAGGCGCAGATCCACGAGGGCACACGCCAGCTCGTCGATCTCCTCCCCCTGGTACACGCGCTCCCTCCACGAGGCCGGGATGGCCTCGATCCCATAGAACGCGCCACCCAGCTGCCCGTAAATCGCGGCGTTCGTATCCGCGTCACCGCCCATGTTGGCGATCGCCAGGGTCGCATCCTTGAAGGAAGGGAAATCCAGCAGGCCGTGCACCGCCAGGCGAAGACCGTTCACGATGTAACCGCTGGTCTCAGCCTCCCACGACGCGCGAACCTGCGGATCCGGGCTGATCACCCGCGCGGCCATCTCGTCGAACGGCTGACCTGTCGACGCCCAGGACACGTCCATGAGCTGCTCCGGGGACCAGCCCAGCAGCGCGCCAACCAGCAGGGCGGCGAAGACCTCGGTGGCGGCCTCGGCCTCGAGGGAATAATGCGTCTCGCGTGCGCTCAAGCGAGCGGTCTCGACGACCTCGCGAGGGGAACGCGAGCGGAACCCAGCGATCACCACCGGTGCCAGGCGCATGATCGCGCCGTTACCCGCGCTGGTCGTACGCTCTGCGGTCACAGGCACACGCGGATCGTGCTCGAAATCGAACAGCGCGGCGCGCACCTGGCCACCGATGTCGAAACAGCTGTCCGTCGACGAACGATAACCCTTCGAAAACCAGCGCTGGTAGCGCTCCATCACGTCAAACGAGTCGTAGCGGCCCTTCGCCAGGAGGGAATCCGCGATGCACAGGGCCATCGACGTGTCATCCGTCCACTGCCCGGGCTTCAGGAGGAAGGGGCCGCCGCCCACCATGTCCGTGATCGGCTCGAAGGTGCCCGCCCACTTGAACTCATTCGTAGTGCCCACCGCGTCGCCGACAGCCAGGCCAACCATGGCGCCGCGCGCCCGAGAAAGAAATTCCGTCATGCCTACAGTCTCGCACAGGGCACCGACAAGTGGCTCCGGGTTCCATGCGCGGCCCGGAGGGACGGACTGGGACACGCGGCCCAGCCCCGGCCTCGTCCCCGGCGGGCCCTATGGGAAAACGTCAGGCGACCGTCGTGCCGAAGAGCCAACCCAGCAGGTAGGTGACGCCCGCCGCGCCGTAGCCCACCAGGAGCTGACGCAGCGCGCGTGGGGTGGGGGACTGGCCCGAGAGGATGCCGACCACGCCGCCCGTGAACAGCAGCGCGACGCCGACGATCACCAACGCGACGATAATCGCGGTCATGCCGGTCAACCCCAGGAAATAGGGGATAAGCGGGAAGAACGCGCCCACCGCGAAGAAAGAGAACGACGACAGGGCCGCCTTCATCGGGGTGCCCACCTGCTCGCCAGCCCCGTCCGACTCGGGGTTGCCGCCCAGGGCCGCTCGAACAGCGATCGCGCCGGACTCTCCGGTCGCGGGCCTGGCCAGGCGCGCGAAGACCTGCTTCGCGTGGATCTCGGCCTCCTCCTCGCTCTCGCCGCGCGCACGGAACACCAGGGCCAGCTCGTTGGCGTTCACGTCTAGGTCCGGGACCACCTGATGCGCGTGCGGGTCGGGGATCGAGGCGTCGAGAAGCTCGCGCTGACTACGCACGCTCACCCACTCGCCCGCCGCCATCGACAGCGCGCCGGCCAGCAGGCCCGAGATTCCCGTCAGGAGGACGACGTGGGGCTCCATGCCGGTCGCCGCCACGCCCAGCACGAGGGCCAGATTCGACACGAGGCCGTCGTTGGCGCCGAACACCGCCGCACGGAACGTGCCCGCCAGGGTCTCGCGTGACTTCGCAGCCAGGGAACGAATGACCTCGGCGTGAATGTGCTCGTCCGCCTGCATGTGCGCCGGAACGTCGTCATCCACGTCGCGCGCGGAACGCTGCTCCGCGCGCTGGGCCATCGCCAGAATGAAGATCGTGCCAAACAGGTGCGCCAGCACGGACGCGGCGCGGGTGCGCAGCGGCGGCTTGGGGGCGGGCAGGGCGTGCTCACCCAGGCGCGCCAGCCAGTACTCCTCGTGGCGGCGCTCCGCCTCCTCAAGCTGACGGAGGACAGCGCGCTCCTCGCCCGTTCGGCGCTCCGAGAGGTCGCGGTAGGTGCGAGCCTCCATGCGCTCCTCGGCTAGGTGCTTGCGCCAGCGCTTGATCTGCGCCCTCGTCGGCTCCCTGTCCGTGTTCGCGGCGGATGCCTCGTTCCCTCGTGTGCTCAACGCTGGGGTGAGGACGAGGTGGCCTGCGCGTCGATCGTCGTCGGCGAGGCCGGGGTGCCGAAAAGGCGTTCCTTCACGGCATCCGCGACCTTATCGGTCACCTGCTCGCCGCCCGCACGCACGAAGTCGGACATCCTCTGGCCAGCCGCATCCAGGGGACGCGCGACGACTGGGAAACGACGCAGCTTCGAGGCGCTCGCACGGATCTGCTCGTAGCGCTCGCGGCCCGCGCGGGTGCCCAGGATGTATCCGATGCCAACTCCGATGAGGATTCCGGTCTTGGTTCCCATGAGTGTCCTTTTCTCCCTGCAGGTGGTGGGGCGTCACGCGATTGTGCTCGCGTGGCGATTTCGTGGGCGCGGCTCTCGCCCGCTTATATGCGTCTCATCTTAATGGCGGTGCCCTCCTCGTCGCACGATCCTCTTCCTGAGTGGGGATTATTCTGGGCCCCGTCACTCCCGGAGCGCCTCCTCGTCACATTCGTGCGCATTGTGGTCGTTCGTTTACGGCGCATGCTTGAAAGCGCTATGTTTATTGCGTGAGTCAGATAACGATTGAGACGCCGCGGGGAGTGTCCCTCTCCGGGACATTCACGCGTCCCGTGGACTGCCGCGACGCTGCGGTGATCTTTTCTCACACTTTTTTGTCGGATCGTCACGCGTCGGGCATGTTCGATTTACTCGGTCGCGCACTGCGTCGCGCCGGCTACGCGACACTGGCCTTCGATTACTCCGGTCACGGTGCCTCGGGCGATGAGATCATCACCTTCGATCCCCTCATCGAAGACTTCCGTTACGCCTCCGGATGGCTCGCTGATCAGGGCTTCGCGCGCCAGATCTGCGTTGGCCACGAGTTCGGTGCCACCGTTGCGCTGCGCTCCCGCCCACCCGCCGTCCAGACCTACGTGCTCGTCTCCCCGGTGCTCGGTCCCCTGTCCTACGACTGGAGCCTCGTGTTCTCTGAGGTGCAGCTCTCGGAGCTCGAACGTCACGGGGCAACGACCGTGCCCGACGACTCCGAGACAGTGCGCCGACAGTTCACCTTGTCCAAGCGCACGCTGGCGGACATGTCCATGGTCTCCGGCGAAGAGGTACTGCGTGGCGTGAGCGTTCCGGTGCTCATCACACACGACTCCTTCGACGAGGAGACCGGCCTGCTCGACCGCACGCGCGACGCCTTCCACCTGTTGCCCGACGGCTCCCTCGTGGAGATGACCGCGCCGCCCGACGGTATCGCGGGCGAGTACACGCCGGTCGGCGGCGTGCCCGTCCTCGACGAGGCCGTGGACCGTGCGCTGGCCGCGTCGGGTTCCGCGCACTTGCCCGTGCTCACGGATGTTGCCGCCAAGTGGGCCAGCCGCTGGGTGCCCGTTAGTCGCTGATCGCCGGTCGGTGGCGGTGGGTGCGGTCTTCGTTGGGTTGTTTGCTGCGGTTGTGGTGTCGGCTCGGCGGTGCCGGGGGTGTCATCGTGCTTCTGGGAGGCATCAGGTGGTGCTTTGGATAGCAGGCTATAGGCCGGATCTGTAACCGGTGGCACCTCTGTTAGTAGGACGTAGGTGGGTTTTGTAACCGGTGACGCCTCTGTTGAGTGGAAAGTGGCTGAAATGGGGTGTTCTGGCCCGACAGTGGTGCCGGTGGTTGCATAAGTGCTCAGTACCGGGTCGACGGTGGTGCCAGCGGTTGCATGAGTGCTCGGTGTCGGCTCGGCGGTGGTGCCTTCGGTGTCGCGAGTAGCTGGAGCGCTGTCGGCAGTGGAGTCGTGGGCGGACTTGTGTTGAGAGAAGACTCGTCCAGTGGTCGCCGCACTGTCGCCACCTCCACGCCCACGACCGGGCCTGCGACCTACCGGCCCAGCCACCTTTACGACCAGGCCCGCGACCATGACTACGACGAGCCCCGCCACCTTCGTGACGAGCCCGCGACGAGCTCAGCCACCTCTACGACCAGCCGCAATACCTACCAGCCGCGCACCAGCTCCGCGAGAGCTGGGGAAGCCAGCCACTGCCTCGTGCCGAAAGACGACACCGCTACCGCCGCTACCGCCGACGCGAAGCGGATCAGGCGCTCCGGATCCGCGTCGCCACCGCGCTCGATTCCCCACGCGAAAGCCCCGTGGAAGGCGTCCCCTGCCCCCAATGTTGACGCGTCCGGCACGGCGTCGACGCATACCTCGCCGCTGGCATCGTCCCACCAGTACTGCACGGAGCGATCACCGCGCGTGCGCACCGTGCGCGCGATGCCGAAGCCTCGTAGGAAGTCGGCAACCTGCGCCCCATCCGGGTGCTCCATCAGCGGCGGTGCGAAATCCTCGGACACAACGGCGATGTCGACGAACCCCAGCAGCGCAGTGAGCCAGTCCTTCCAGGAACCACCGTCCAGGATGCGCGGGTGCGGTGGGCGCGCCTCGAGCAGGGCGAACGGGTCGTCCTCGTCGGCGTCGGGCACGCCCAGGGTGAGGGCCGCGTGCGCGAGTGTCGGGTTGTGTCCGTCGATTAGGACCGCGCCGACGCGCTCAGGCAGGTCGGACGCGATCTGCTCCGCGTCGGCGTCGAGCCGTGCGTTCGTAGAAGCCACCATGCGACCGCTTGGATGTTCGATGATCGAGGACACGGCGGGCTCGCGTGACGCAAGCGACGAGGCCGGGGCACTCCCGCGCTTGCTCGCCTTCTCAGCGGGTGACAGGGCGGGCACCGTCGCGTCCAGGACGCGCACGCCCGCGGCTGCCAGGTCGGCCGCGAGGAAGGCCGACACGGGGCCCTCGCCGAGCGCCGTCAGCAACGTCGGTGCCTCCCCTGAGGGAAGCGCAGCGCCCGAGGCGGCCTCTGCTTCGTCGAAGGACAGCGAGCGCGAGGCGGCGCACAGTGCCGCGTACGTGACGGCTGCGTTCGTCGCGGGGCCGCCGGCGGCCATCGTGAAGTCAGTCGATGTGACCTTGAGGGAGGGGTCCGGCACATGGTCGAGTCGGTGCAGGACATCCAGGGTCGTGAGCCCGGCGAAGAGTGCAGTCATGGGGACATTGTCGCACCCGGTGACCGAGCTAGACAGCATGGTCTCGGCTCTCGCTGACAGACCTACGAACCCGGTAGGATATCAACAACGACACTCATCGACTCCTCCGGATCGCCATGCACCTGCTCGACGCACTGAATAACTCCCTGCCCGAGGTCTTCCGAGCCATCGACCTCATGGGCGTGCTCCTTAACGGTATCCTCGGTGGAAAGGTCGCCCGAGAGCGAAACTTCGATGCCGTCGGCTTCTGCATTCTTGCGATTATGACGGCCCTCGCGGGCGGCATGATCCGTGATCTGCTCCTGGCGACGCGCACCGGGGCACCCGTCGCAATCACAGACCCCTACTACCTGTGGTTCGCCATCGTCGGTGCCCTCATTGCGATGGCCTTCCGCATGGATTCTCGAGCCTGGTCGGTGCTTCTCGTCATCGCCGACGGCATGGTGTTGGGCTGTTGGAGTGCGACCGGCGCGATCAAGACCCTCGACGCGGGCTTCGCGATCATGCCGGCGATCCTCCTGGGCATCATGACGGCGATCGGAGGTGGCATGGTCCGAGACATCTCCGCAGGCCTAGTACCGCGCGTTTTCGGAGGCAATAACCTCTATGCCACGCCCGCCTTCGCGTGTTCGCTGGTGACGGTCGTGTTCTGGCACATGGGCCAGCCGGTCCTCGGCATGGGCGCGTCCATCGTCGTGGGCCTCATCTTCACGGGAATGGCGCATTGGCGCCGCTGGAGGCTCCCGCAGACCCGAGAGTGGACCATCACTCTCACATATTCGCAGCTGAAAGCTCTGCGTAGAGCCAGACGTTAGTATGGCGGTGTGAATCCCAAATCAGCATCCGTTCCTTCGTCCCCCGCCGCGTCGGGTTCCACTTCCGAGCGGAAGCGTTTTAAGACATGGCACCTGTCCATGATGGCCCTGGGCCTCGCCATTGGCGCAGGCTTCTTCCTCGGTACCGGTTCTGCGATCCACCAGGCAGGACCCGCTGTCATCGTGTCCTACGCGCTGGCCGCCATCATCGTCGTGTCGGTCATGATGGCACTCGCCGAGCTGGCTTCGTCCCTGCCGACGACGGGTTCCTTCTCGTCGTACGCCGAGGCCGGGATCGGACGGTGGGCAGGTTTTACGATCGGCTGGCTGTATTGGGTCATGCTCATCATGGTGTCGGGCCTGGAAGTCACGGGTGCAGCAACGTTCTTTGTCGGCTGGTTCCCTTCGGTCCCGCAGTGGGTGATCGCCCTGTTCATCGTTGTGGTAATCGGTGGCATCAACCTGCTGGCGGCCGGACAGTACGGCGAGATCGAGGCCTGGCTCTCGATGGTGAAGATCGTCGCGATCATCGCCTTCCTGTGTGTCGGCGCGTATCTGGTCGCGCGCACGGCGATCGTCGGCCCCCTTCCGGGCCACGAAGGCGTGCTGCACAACGTCCTGGGCCACAACGGATTCATGCCGAACGGAGTCTCGGGTGTCGCCGTGGCTCTCCTGGCCGTCATCACGTCCTTCGGTGGCCTTGAGATCGTCACGATCGCGGCCGCCGAGGCCGAGGATCCCCAAGCCGCCATGAGCAGCGCGATCCGCTCGGTCGTCACCCGCATTTTCGTGTTCTACGTCGGCTCCGTTGTCCTGCTGGTCGCGCTACTGCCGTGGGATAGCGAGGCGATGAACACGAACGCCTTCGCTGCCGTCCTCGAGATGGCGGGCGTCCCCGCGGTCGGGACGCTCATGAACGTCATCATCTTCATGGCGCTCATCTCCGCGTTCTCCGCAAACATCTACGCATCGTCCCGCATGGTCTACTCGCTGTCGGCCCGCGACATGGGTCCGCGCTGGCTGCTGGGTGCGTCCGCATCCAACAAGGCCCACGCTCAGGCAGTCGTGAAGGCCGCCCTCGAGGATGACGAGGCCGTCCTGGCCGCCGAGATGGAAGGAGACATCGAAGCGGGTCGTACCCCGAAGCGCGCGGTCGGCCTCGTCGTGGTCCTGGCGCTGCTGGCGGTTCTGGGCAACTGGTACCTGCCCGGCTCGATCCTGAGTATGCTCATCAACGCGATCGGCATGGTCCTGCTGATCGTGTGGACCTTCATCATCATCTCGCTGATGCGGCTCCACCCGTCTCTGGAGCGCTCGGGTTCCCTGGTGATCCGCATGCCCGGATGGCCGTGGCTGCCGTGGCTGGTCCTCGTTTGCCTGGGTGGCATCGGCATCCTCATGCTCGTGAACGACGAGGGCAGGGCTCAGCTGGCCTCAATGGGCGCGCTGACGCTCATCATCGTGGCGATTTACTTCGTGCGTCAGCTGGTGGGTTCTCGCACGAAGGCCTAGTTATCCACAGGCATTCGCCGCCGGGACGCAGACGCCGGTGGGTGGGTGCATCATGAGGGCACCCCGGGCGGTTGGTTGGGGTGCCCTCAGTTCGTGGGTGTCGTGAGAGAAGGGACAGGGAGATGGCGCGTAAGCGACGGAGGAGCGTCGGGGACACGATTGTCCTGCTCGCGATCCTCGCTGCCCTTGTGTGGGCCTTCGTGCCGGGCGTGGGCTGGGACCTACTGGGTTTGCGATCTCGCCTTGGTTGGCCGCCGCTGCGCAGCGGTCAGGCCCTGGCTTCCCTGCCGGACAGCGAGGCGGCCCGCCAGCTGCGTGAGCTCACGGTGCGCGAGTCGGTCGATGATCCCGATGCTCCCGCATACAAGCGCGAGGTCTTCGGGCAGCGCTGGGAGGACACCGACCGCAACGGCTGCGACACTCGCAATGACATCCTGGCCCGCGACCTGGCGCGTCCCACCTTCAAGCCGGGCACTCGCGACTGCGTCGTCCTCTCCGGTACCCTCGCCGAGCCGTACACGGGGGCCACGATCGAGTTCCAGAGGGGGGATAAGACCTCGTCCCTCGTGCAGATTGACCACGTCGTCGCACTCGCGGACGCGTGGCGATCGGGGGCGTGGCAGTGGGATGCTCAGCGCCGCCAAGAGTTCGCCAATGATCCTGAGAACCTACTCGCGGTGGACGGGGCTGCGAACGAGGACAAGTCGGCATCGTCCGCGGACCAGTGGCTGCCGCCGAATACCGAGTTCCGTTGCGACTATGTGAAGCGTCAGATCGCCGTTAAGAATGCGTATGGGCTGAGCGTCACGCGCGCCGAGCAGGACGCTCTCGCCGAACAACTATCAGCCTGCACCGGGTGAGTGAGGGCGTGCGATTATCCTGAGTGTGATGTGGTTCGCGCGCCATTCTGACCAACAATTTCCAGGCGATTCCCAGCAGTTTTCTCACAATATGTCCATCGAGTGTGCATCGGGGCGCACGTCCGCGACATCGCCAGATAATGCCGGTAATGTTCCCCTGAGGGGGAGAGGTGAGATGTACACGGCAATCAACTGGGCGCTTGATCTTGGGTTATACGCTGGCGTCTGTGCGATCGCGTGCGCGATGTGGTGGCTGATCGGCCGTCGTCAAGACCGTGCTCGACTCAGTTCCCAGGCAGCGGCTCCCGATGTGTCTTCGTCACAGCGCCAGAGCGGGTCGGATTTGACGGTCTCCGACGCCCTGCCGCTCATCTACCGTCGCTCGAAGCAGACGGGGGCCCTGCTGCCGCGCGAGGAAAACCCGGACACCCCGACGACGTCGGAGATTCCGGTGATCGCGCCCCCTGCCTCGTCGAAGTGGAGGCTCCCGCGAGCTTTGCCGCTCGCCTGGATCCTGTACCTTGCGGGCCTGCTGATTTTCACGCTGCTGCCACTGCCTTCAGACCCGGTGGCCGCGTGTGCCGCGATCATCCACTGGGATAACTACACGCCCTTCGGGTCGTTCGTTGCGGTCGTCGATCAGTTCCGTGACGGGGAGCCCCTGCGTGGCAGCCTGTACGCCCTGTCGATCCTGCTCAACATCGCCCTGTTTGTGCCGTTGGGTGCCCTCGCGGAGACCACGTGGCGTATCCGTCGTATGCGTCGCGCACCCGAGGAAGCGCCCGCCGACGGTAGTCGCCTGGCCCGTTCGATTCCGCACCGCCGCTTCCTCGCGTGGGTGGCGATTGGCTGCGCCGTCTCCTGCCTCATTGAGCTGACGCAGTACACGGGCCTCTTCGGCGTCGTGCCCTGCACCTACCGCGTCGTCGACATCGACGATGTCATTATGAACACCCTCGGCACGTACCTGGGAGTGCTCATGCTGCCCCTCATGGCGCGCCACTCGCGCTTCATGGGCGTGTAGGGGCTCTACAACCAGCCCGCGGCGCGGGCGAGGGATGCGGCCTCGGCTCGGGTACGCGCGTCCATTTTCAGCATCGACGAGGACACATGGTTGCGCACCGTCCCCTGGCTGAGCCCCAGCGAGTGGGCAATGTCAGCGATGGTGCCGCCGCCCTCGACCTCGCGGAGCACGTCGGCTTCGCGCGCGGTGAGCGGGGAGGACCCGGCGGACAGCGCGTCGATCGCTAGGCTCTGGTCGATCGAGCGGCCACCGGCGGCCACCGTCCGGACGCCGTCGACGAGTTCTTCGACCGGCGCGTCCTTCACCATGAAGCCCGCCGCGCCCGCGGCCAGCGCCCGCTGGAGGTAGCCCGGACGGCCGAAGGTCGTGACCACGAGGACGCGCACGCCCGGGAAGCGCGTGCGAATCGCCTCCGTCGCCGTGATCCCATCCATGCGCGGCATCTCGACATCGATGATGGCAACGTCCACGGGAGCCTTCGCCCGCGCTGGTTCGGCGGGTTCGGCGAGGCGCGCCAGCTCCTCCAGTGCTTGTGCTCCGTCGCCAGCCTGCGCGACGACCTCAATGTCGTGCTCAAGATTGAGCAGCCCCGCAAGCGCGCCGCGAATCATCGCCTGGTCGTCGGCCACGAGCACGCGAATGGTCACGTCACCCTCCTTCTGTCTGATCTTGGGCTACCAGGCTAGCGCAGGTTCGACGCGCGGCTCTCGGCTTGGCCCATCTCTCAGGACGAGGCCGACTCGCCCTCCTGGGACCGCTCCGAGCTCGGGGAGGGGCGCTAGGGCCGCGTCGATGGGGTCGTGGCGGAGGGAATCAGGATGCGTGAGGATCGGGTGCCGCCTCGAAGGACAACGTGAGCGTCCACACGGAACCCGACGCTCCCCACGTCAGGGTTCCCTCGTCGCCGACCAGCTCGGTCAGGCCTGACAGTCCCGAGCCCGCCCCGGCCGTCGACGCAGCGTAGGAGGCCGTGTAGCCGTCGTTCGTGACAGTCACGCCGTCAGAAGAGAGGCGGATCTGAACCCGTGAGGGGCGAGCGTGCAAGATCGCGTTGGTCACGCCCTCCCGGATCACGTGGGCGGCCGCGGCCGCGCGGGGCCCCGACGGAGGCTCACCCTCGTTCGTGATGTCGGCGTCGATGCGGGCGATCTCCAGGAGCGAGCGGGCCTCGGCGAGCTCCTCGGTGGGGGAAATGGCCCGCGTGGCCGCCACGATACGGCGGACGTCAGCTAACGCCTCGTTCGACTGGATGGTGATCGCGCGAATCTGTTCGCGCGCCTCCTCCACGCGTCCCGCGTCCAGGAGGCGGCCAGCCAGCTCGGAGACCATTGTGATGCCCGTGAGCGAGTGCCCGAGGATGTCGTGCAGGTCCGTGCTCAGGCGTGCCCGCTCGGTGGACTTCGCGCGCGCTATCGCGTCCTGGCGACGCAGGTGCTCGCGCGCCGACCGCTCCATGCCTGCGCGTGCCCCGCCGACGAGAACACCCAGCAGGGCCAGGTACACGAGCATCCACAGCGGGGTTCCTTCCGCGAGCGCGGTGACGGTGGCGAGGACGCCGATCGGGACGGTGCCCGGGAGCAGGTAGCGCAGGGGGGCCTGGAAGATCCACGCGACCAGCAGGTAGGAAAACATCATGTAGGCGTAGGGGAGCCCGACCCACCAGGCGTAGAGGGCGTAGATCACGGAGACGGCGGCCAGGCACGCGTGAGAGATCACGAACGGCCTTGTGAAGGAGTTGCGTCCCGGAGGGGGATTCGTCAGCCACGTGGCCGCGTTGGCCACCGCGAGGAGCAGACACGCGCCGATGACGCCCGCGCCCTCAAGCCTGTTGGGCATGTCAAGGGCCGAGGAGATGGGGAACCCGAGGAACAGCATCCATGGGGCCGCCCACGCGAGGGAGATCAGTCGCTCTTTCATGGTCACACCCTAGCGGTTGGTGTCGTGCGAGGCGCCCCACCAGGCGATGAGCGCTGGGATGAGCGTCCATGCTGCGATGTTGAGCCATGCCGAGGCGGTCATCGGGTTGCCCCCGCTGACTGCATAGACGGCCTGCACCACGCCGTAGAAGGGGGTGAAGGGGGCGACGTGGGCGACGAAGGACGGCATCTGGTCGAGGGGCATGAACATGCCCGACGCGAAGGCGCTGAATACCATGATGAACGCCGAGGCGCTGTAGGCGTTCTCGCCCTTGATGGTGTAGCCGCATGCCAGGCCGATGAGGGCTCCGAGCGCGGACAGGGCGATGACGACGGCGGCGCTTTCAGCCCAGGTGACGGCCGCCATGTGGGCCCCTGTGGCGATCCCGAAGCCGAAGGCGATGGCCGTGATGAACGCGCTCAGGACCATGAGGGCGCCGAGCCGAGCCAGGAGGATCACCCACGGTTGGATGGGGGTGAGTGCGTACATGCGTGAGATGCCGGTTGTGCGCTCCACGGACACGGTGGCTCCCAGCGATCCGCCCACCAGGAGGACGCCGTAGGTGGTCATCATGACGATCATCGCGGCGGCGACGTTGCCGCGCGCGGTGAGCGTGTTTCGGGCGGTGTCGGTCATCCCGAACATGGCGTACATGAAGAGGGGCAGAACCAGCGCGAAGGCCATGTTCCACGGGTTGAGGATGTGGGATCGGAAGGTGGTGAACCACAGTCGTCCCGCTCCCGTGAAGGGGCCGGGGATGGTGCGGTCGAAGGTGCGTGCGGGTGTGGCTTGAGCGGTCATGATTCCTTCTGTGGGTCTGGGGGCGAGGAGGTGGCCTCGTCCGGGGGTGCCTCGCGCGGTGGGACGCGTTGGGGTCAGCGGGGTGGGGGCAGTCGCGGCGTCACTCGGCGTCGGAGTGGGAGGCGATGCGCTCGAAGACGTCCTCAAGGTCCTCGCCGCGGGCGACGACCTCCTCGGTGGGGGCGTCCAGGACGATGCGCCCCTCGTCAAGGATGACGATGCGGTCGGCTTCCTTGCGCGCCTCGGTCAGGTAGTGGGTGGCGAAGAGGAGTGTGCGCCCGGAGGCGGTCTCTTCGCGCATCGTGTCCCAGAACTTGCGGCGGGCGAGGGCGTCCATGCCGGCGGTGGGCTCGTCGAGGATGATGAAGTCGGGGTTTCCTGCCAGGGCGAGGGCCAGGCGCACGCGCTGGCGTTCGCCGCCGGAGAGCTTGGAGAGGCTGCGGGTGGCGAGTCTTGTCAGGTCGGCCCGCTCCAGGAGTTCATCCGTGGGAACGGGGTTGGCGTGCATCGAGGCGACCAGGGCGATGGTGGAGCGAACGCTGCCGTCGCGGGGCAGTGACCCGGACTGGAGCATCGCGCCCACGAGCGAGCGGCGCACGGCCTCTCGCGGGCTCATGCCGTAGACGCTGACGTCCCCCGAGACGGGGCGTGCCAGGCCGAGGATGATGTCCAAAAGCGTGCTCTTGCCCGCGCCGTTGACGCCCAGGAGGGCGACGATCTCGCCGGGGACGAGGGTGAGGCTGACGTCGCGAAGGGCGTCGACCGTGCCGAATGACTGGTGGAGCGAGTGTGCCTGTACGGTGGGTGTTGTCGTGTTCATGACACCAGTGTGCGCCCCGCCTCGCATGCGCGGAAGTGCCCTTTGAGTGAGGCGGGAGGGTGACAAATGTCAGGGGTGGTGCGTGGGGTGGTCTGTTGTCCGGGGCCCGCACACCAGCGCATGTCACGCCGCCGTCAGCCGGTGAATGAGTAGCGCGGGAGTGGTCTCCTGACCTAAAAGTCGCATGCAATTCCCCCGGGCTAGTTTTCTACGGTGCTCGGAAACATTGGAATTGCAACGTTGCTATTTCAATGCATGAAAGGTTAACAGGGGAATTGCATGCGAAACTCCTCCGGTTAGTCACTGTCGTTGTCCGCGCGGCCCTCTCATCTGCACGTTAACCCGATAACATGCGCGTGGGCAGCGCCGTCCAGGCGCAGGTTCAATGGTTTGCGTGCGCATGGAGGGGTTGGCGCGCATGTTCAGGGGCTTACATACGTACGATGCACCATGTCCGACACTGTTGTGCCCAAAGTGCAGACCACCTCGCCCACGGCAGCCCATTGTCAGCGTTTTTCGCCGAGGTGGTCTGCAGTTTGGCGGCCACACCGCCTCCCGTCGGGACCTGGC
>ERZ773072.805-NODE-805-length-16387-cov-6.098518_pt1 | contig 16387 bp, 12 predicted proteins | sample MGYA00580617_ERZ773072 | MGnify/ENA primary metagenome ERZ773072 (study PRJEB29015, sample SAMEA2737970) | human oral metagenome | biome: human oral; feature: human-associated habitat; material: dental | place: China | collected 2122 ...
TCCTCCGCGCCTACGCAGGGGCACCCGTCACCCGGACGCTCCGCCCCTCCTTGCTCCGCTGCGGAGAGCGTCCGGGCTGACACCCTGAGGGCGCTTCCGGAAAACGCGGCAGCCCCTGCGCCCATGTGCGGGCACGGCAAAGCCCCGGACGCGCAACCCTTAGCGGGTCGCCCATCCGGGGCTTTAGCTATACAAAAATCAGCAATAGGCTAGTGGCCCGCCGGGGCACCCTGACCTTCACCAGCGCCGTGGCTCAGACCGTCCGCCGAGTAGTCCGAATCCTTACGCGGCGTCGTCCACAGCACTAGCGCCGTCAGGACCGCGAAACCCAGAATGGAGAAGCCCATCGGCAGGTACTCATGCTCACCAGCAATCGACACCAGCGGCGCCGCCAATGCACCCAGCATCGCCTGAACCGTACCCATCACCGCCGACGCACTACCCGCCATGTGGCGCGCCTCGTTCAACGCCAACGCCGAAGCATTACCAAAAATCAGGCCGCACGAGCTGGTCAGCAGGAACAGCAGAACCAGCGTCGGCACCAGCGAAATACCGACCAGGAAGCTGATGGTCAGCAGCACGGACACCACGAGCAGGCTCACCACGCCGACGTTCACAATGCGGCGCTGCGCCACACGACCCACCAGCTTCGTTGCAATCGCACTGAACAGCACAATGCCGATCGAGTTCACACCGAATACGATCGTGAACTCAGTCTCGGACAAGCCCAGAATCTTCTGCAACACAAACGTCGAACCGGAAATGTACGAGAACAGCGCACCAAACGCGAAGCACATCGTCAGCATGAAACCCAGGTAGCGGCGAATCTTGAAGACCTTCGGCAGCTCCGAGTACACGCTCAAGGTAGTGCCGGTGTAGCGCTTCTCAACGGGCAGGGTCTCCTTAATCACGAAGATCACGCCAAGCATCATGAGCGCGGTAATCACGCCAAGCACATGGAAAATATCGCGCCAATTACCCCACGACAGCACCCAACCACCAAACAGCGGCGCAAGCACCGGCGCGAAGCCGTTAATCATCATCATGACGCCCATGAGCTTAGCCGTCGCCAGGCCCTCAGTCGTATCAGCCACCATGGAACGCGCCAGCACCGCACCAATCGAACCGGTGAAACCCATCAAGAAACGCGCAAAAATCAGCAGCTCAATATTCGGCGCGAAACCACACGCCACCGTCGCAATAAAGCAGATGACCGCACCAATCAGCAGCGGCTTGCGGCGGCCCGTCTTATCCGACAGCGGACCCACAACCAGCTGGCCAAGCGCCATACCCACCATGAACGAGCTCAAGGTCAGCGACGCGTTCGTGCTGGTGGTGTTCAGGTTCTCAGCGACCGCGGGCAGCGCCGCCAGGTACATGTCCGTAGCCAGCGGTGCGATAGCAGTCAACAACGCCAAAACAACAATGAAAAGGGGCGATAGCCCGAAGGAGGTCTTAATCGACTTCGAAGACATTAGCCTTAGTTTTTCTTTCTGCGTGATACGCGTGCAACGGCGCCTGCGGCTCTACAAGACATGGATGCGGCGGTACCGGATCCGGGATGAGCTTGCGCAGGCTGGAAGCACAACTTGTTCACGGTAGCAGAATTGGGCGTGCCTTCGTAAATTAAATGTTTGATATTTTTTTGAGCTGGGTTGGGAGGGCTTGGGGAAGATGCGTAGAAGGAGGCGGTGTTATCCACGCTCCTACAGGGGTTAGGGGAGGGTGCGCCACATATTTCCTCCGCGCCTACGCAGGGGCACCCGTCGCACAGACGCTCCGCCTCTCCTTGCTCCGCTGCGGAGAGCGTCTGTGCGACACCCTGAGGGCGCTTCCGGAAAACGTGGCTGCACCCAACGCATGCTGGGGCAAAAGGATGGTGTTAGCCACGCTCCGTTGGAGAGATAACACCGCCCCTTGAGCGGTTTGTGCCTACCGCTCAGCACCCCCAGCACTGAAGAGATATTTGAGAAATATTCCTGAGAAGCATTGCTAGGCACAACTGCATAACTTACGCTGGTCATACCACGCGGTACGACCGGAGGGGCAACCTCAGATGCGCAATCACTATTACAAATATTTGCTAGGCATCCTGCTACTCATAGCTTGTGTCTTGCTCGTAATCCTTGCGGTGCTTTCTAACAACAACCCGGGTAACGGCAAAGACGGCACAGCCTCCACTCACGCGCCGGAGAACAGCTCAACCTACTGGGATAAAGACCGCATGGAATCCGCCAGCCCGGCTCCCATGCCTAAATAGAACAGCGCCTGAATAAAACAGCCTCTGAATAGCCGTAGGGCCCAATGCTTCGAGATACACCAAGCATTGGGCCCTACTGTCTTGTAGGCGGCTGCTACTGCGCCGCGCTGTCGTAGATGAAGTCCACGGTCGCGTAGTCCTCCGGGATTTCGGCGAGCAGCGCCTCCTCCTGCGCTGCCCAGCGCTCCCAGTGCGGGCGGAACGTGTCACCGTCACGAGCCATGGCGCGTTCGTAACGCACCTCGTCCGGGGCGGTAGCGAGAATACGCACCTCGCAGGCGCCCGCAATTGCGCCGACACCCTCACAGATGATGACCTGCGTAGCCGCCGGGTCGACGGTGCACACCTCACCGGGGGCGCCCGCCTCCCAGTCCCACGGGGTGTAGGTTCCGGCAATACCTTCGGTCAGCTGCACGGATAGCGCGTCCCACGCCTCCACGCCGTCGAAGAGGCCGTCCCAGCCGGGGTAGAAGTCGTCCAGGTGCAGCACGTGCACGCTGTGGCCGGCGGCGGTGAGCTCCTGCTCAAGCTGCGCGGCGAGGCTGGTTTTGCCGGTGCCGCTACGGCCGTCAATGCCGATGATCAGCGGGATCTGGGCAAAGTCGGCAAGGAACTGCGCACGGAATTCGGTGAATTCGGCGGTGTCCATGTCGAAGTCGTTGCCGATGCCGTGCTCCAGACGCAGCATGTCTTTGCACAGTTCCAGGATTTCGGTGGTGCCGGTGACGCGGCGGTTCTGGTTCAGGGGGATACGCTGACTCACTGCGCGTCACCTTCCTGCTTGAGGTGGTTGATGAGGCCGCGTGCGGCGGCGTCAATGAGGCCGGTGGTGTACACGAAGTCGCGTTCGCTACCGTACCAGGGGTCGTAGATGCCGAGCTGGTCCAGGTGGGTGGTGGTGACCTTCGGGTCGAAGCTGCGCATCATGCGGATCTTGGCCTTGTCGGCCTCGTTGCGGGCGAGGGCTTTGAGGCGCAGGTAGTGGGGTGCGTCCATGGCGAGGATGAGGTCGTTGCGGTCGAAGTCCTCGACAGTGAAGACGCTGGCGCGGTGCGCGGACGGGTCGATACCGCGGGCGGCGAGCTGCGCGGCGGCGCGCGGGTCGATGCGGTTGCCTTCTTCTTCGTTGCTGATGCCGCTGGAGGTGACGGTGACGGGCACGCCGGCTTCTTGGGCGTGCTGGCGGATGAGGTATTCGCCGACGGGGGAGCGGCAGATGTTGCCGGTGCAGACAGTCATGATTCGGTACATGGTTCTAGTGTATCGGTGGGGTAGAGGGTGTGACACAGCCCCGCTGCATCAGAGGATACAGGCGGGGCTGTGCTGGTGAGCTACCCAGGACGCGATTTCCCGGCGACAGAGGTAATAGAGAGTTTTACTTCGCAGGGTCGCTTATGCGGATGTATTTCTTGCTTTCTTCATTCCATGAATCTGGGCTGAAAACTACTGTCCCGAGAGGGATTCTGAAGGTTTTACCGTCGAGCGTTGCATCACCAGGGTTAATAGGCTGACTTCTGGAATGAACAGAGAAGTTGCTGTCTGCCCAATTGATTCGGTTAGAGAATCGGGCAGCGCTGGAGTCATCTGCAAATATGGGTGCATACTTTGCGAAATATGAGTCCTTGAAGTCTGCGTCTCCACTGAACTCTGCGCCCCAGAAGTTTGCCCTTTCGGAGAACTCCGCGCCCCCGAAGTCTACGTTTCCGGTGAAGGTTGCCTTGACGAAGTGCGCGATGTCGCGGAAAAGCGTCTCGCCGAAGCGCGATTCGTGATTGAAGGTCGTTTCGCCGAAGTATGCTCCCTTGTTGAAGATTGCCTTGCTGAAGTGTGCTTCGTTGTTGAAAACCGTCTCGCCGAAGCCAGCCAATTTGTTGAAGGTCGCTTCGCCGAAGTGTGCTTCGTTGTTGAAGGTTGCCTTGTCGAAGAGCATGATTTTGTTGAATTTCGCCCAGCTGAAGTTTGCGTTTTGGGTGAAGGTCGCCCCGCTGAAGCTCGCGTCTTGGGTGAATTTCGCCCAGCTGAAGTTTGCGTTTTGGGTGAAGGTCGCCCAGCTGAAGTTTGCGTTTTGGGTGAAGGTCGCCTTGCTGAAATCCGCGTTTTGGGTGAAGGTCGCCCCGCTGAAGTCTGCTTTGCTGTAGAACTTGGCAGAAGAAAAATTACCTTTCTCAATCGTGAGGCTACTGAGAGAATAGAAAATGGGAGCTCGGCTGAAATCGAAATCAAAGTCACTCCAGATTCCTGGAACGGTTTCGATTATTTCACCCTTATCATTCTTGGTGAAGGTACTACTGCGCTTGCTCATCTCAACGAAGATAGTGCGGCGTACGTCCTGTTCTTCGTGGAACTTTGCATAGTCTGTGGTGATGTCTTTAGGTTTTTCGTATTCATCAGAATCTTCAAAACGCTTAATCAGAATCTGGAGCCGTAAAGACTCTTCTTCGCTGAGCTTCCCGGATTCTGATTTCTGGAGCTTTTCTAGTTCCTTGTGGGCTTCGTATTCTTCAATTTTTGCCGCCAGTGGGAAGGGTGAACGAATATAGGAACAGAGGTTATTGATAATAACCTGTCCTTCTTCGTTCTGTTTATCTTTAGTGAGGCTATCGTCCGCAAGCCATTCATCGGCCAAGCCCACAAGTGTATAGATACCGCCCAAACGGACAGCTGCTTTCTCGTTTGCTAGTTGCTCTACAGCCTTGGTGTAGCGGCTTCGGCGTTCCGCATACACCTGACGGGTATGATCGTTTTCGTTTTTCTCTTTTTCCTGGTTATTCTTTCGGTGAGTTTCACCAAGAGTAATGACACCTAGAAGACCACCGGTGGTGTAGAGGATGAGCTGCCGAAGAACTGGACCGTCATCGTCCTTTCCGAAACCGGAATTGAGCGCGATGGGCAAGAGAAAAGCTAATGCTCCGCCGAAGATGGCGATTGCCCCAATCCAGCTGTAGAACCGGGGTATTTTTGTCTTTAGCTGTGTGAAATGTGCAACGAGTAAGAAGATGACAACTAAAACTGCGCATATGCCAAGTAGCCACCAGGCCCCCGTCGAATCTAAATGCATGTGTCTAGTTCTCCTATCTACTTTGAGAGGAACGGTCACCATTCAGCATAGTGCAAAGTGGCCTGCAACGAGTCATCCTTGAACAGACGTGAAGACCCCGCCGACGTGGTTCGGCGGGGTCTAAAAAATATAAAGATGACTCTGCAAATATTTATATGGGGTTACTTATGTGTGCACTTCCCTGTTTCCCAGTCGTAATTATGTTTAGAATCGTCATATTGCTCAATTATGTAATTTTCTTTTAAGTTTATATAGCTTTCTAATGGAGTGTTGGGGAAAATTTTCCCATCTTCTCCAACATGTACGTAGCTTTTATTTTTAGAATTGTATTCGGGGGAGAAGATATGTATGGATGAATCTTTTGAATCTGCAACAATCCCAAATGCTATAGACTCTTTATTTAGATCCTTCTGGGAAAAAATGCATGAATATGCGCGCATTGGATTCATGGCATTGGGGCCTGTTGCGACAATGGATTCACCCATTTGTATGGCCAATGTGGGTAATAAAAATTTTAGGGACAAGATGGACAATAGAAAGACTAGTGTAGATATTAGCCCTTTACCTGTTAAGTTGAATGTTGTGACTCTCTTTAGCAGCTCATATTTGCTTGGTGGTGTTGGGGCGAGAATTCTTGTCTGTGCAAATAAAAATGTGGTTGTCGTAAATAAATGTATATTTGTTGCGTAGCTATCGGGTAGCATGAAACGAAATGTTAGTGAAGCTGGAATTCCCGTGAGGAGAATGATGCATGCAGTATTCAGCGTTGCGGAAGTGCACGTATTTAGATCCTCGCTCCAGCGGCTTGCCGTCTTGAGGAAAGAGGGGTGCTGCCATGGATGAGAAATTTTTAATGCAAGCAGGGGAACTAGTGATAAATATAGGATAAATAGAATCATGAGAGTAGCAGATATCATTCGGTATTTATCTTGAGAGAAACGAATCGAAGTTATCCCAAAAGCTTGGCTGATGTTGTTTTCGAGAGCCCAAATATAATAACTTAGTGTAAGGATAAAAGATATTGATATCGCGATAGGCATCATTGTTAATATGGTTTTTACATAATTTGTTACTGATGGGCTATTATTTGTGGAATTGTTCTTTTCTGGGATTCCTTTGTTGGCTTGAGGGAATTTACCTTTGTGGCTAGCGTGATTCTTGGTGGCGTCGTGGAGCCCTTTTGCAAGTGTTGCGAATGGTAGTATTGTGGAAATTGCAATTAGTGTTATAAATGTTGCAAGATTAATTTTATTGAATTCTGGGAATATTAATATAAGGCATACTGCAAGTGGGGATAAAATGGAAGCTGCTAAAAATTTTAATTCAGATAAAATGGCATTCTTTGTGTTTATTGCACTTATTTGGTCGGCAGTCTTTTGTGTATTGTGGGGAGGGGGTGGAGTAGAGTTACTATCTTGCAATGCAATCTCCTGCTTAATTTGAAAGGAATGGTCACCTTTTAGCATAGTGTAAAACTTTCTGACCTGTGCTTCTATCGGTCACAAACAAAGACCCCACCACATATTCACGTGGCGGGGCCTCTAGATATTACTGCACAGGCTCACTGACGCGGGTGTACTCCTGCTGCTCTTCGTCCCAGGAGTCCGGGTCGTACAGCACCGCACCGAGAGGCAGAACGAACGTTCTATTAAGAAGCTCCGCCTCGCCGCAGCTGAAACTGTGAGGGCTCTCCGAGCGCGCCTCAAACAGGTAATCCTGCGGATCCGCCTGCGCCGAGAACCGTGCCCTCTGCGGTTGAGTCTTCGAGTCGCCAAAGGACGGCTCAGCGTACGCGAAGCTAGTCTGCCTGAAATCAGCCTTTTGACCGAACGTCGCATCCGCGAAGTAGGCGCCCTCAAAGCTCGCCCCGTTGAAGCTCACCTCCCGCGCGAACGTCGCCTTGTAGAAGCCGACATGCGCCGTGAACGTCGCCTTACTAAAGTCGGCATCCTGCGCGAAGGTCGCGTTACCGAAGTTCGCGTACTGCGGGAAGTCCATCTCATAGCGTGTCCTCGGAAGCGCAATAAAAGACGCCCGGCTGAACGTGGCGTCGCCGTCGAACCGCGCCCCACCAAAATCCTCGTACTGAGTGAAGGACGCCCCGCTAAAGTCCGCCGCACCCGCAAAGCGTACGTTGCTGAACATTGCGGACTGCTTGGTGACTACACCGGCAAAGCGCGCGACCCCGCCGAACAGCGACTTGGAGAACACCGCCGGACGGTTGAAGACCGACGCGGCGAAGTGTGCTTCATCGCGGAACGTGGAGGCGGTGAACACTGCCTTTCCGTCAAAGGTGACCGCCGCGAAGCTGGCTATGCCTGCGGTGTCCAGGCGTGAGAAGTCGGCGTCGGACTCGAAGGAGGCTACCGCGAAGTCAGCCGCAGCCGAAAAGACCACGTTTGAGAAGTCAGCCTCGCCGGTGAAGGTTACGGTCGCGAGGCTTGCCGCGTCCGCAAAGCGTGCCCCGCTGAACTCTGCTGCGCCCGCGAAGCGTGCGGCGCTGAAGCCCACCCAGTCGTTGAAGTTCGCGCCCTGGAAAGATACGTCAGCGGTGAACTGTGCTGCGGAGAAGCTGGTGTCACCGTGGAAGGTTGCGCCGAAGAAATCTGCCGGGCCGTAGAAGGTTGCGGAGGCGAAATCGGCGTTCTGAAAGTGCAGCTGCCGTAGCGGATAGAAGATGGGTGCGCCGCCAAAGTCGAAGCGCAGGTCAGCCCACATGGGCGATATTGGCGGCACCGCGTGCTGGCTTTCTTCGCTGTCTGCCTTGTTGCTCTCGGCGATTGCGGCGAGGCGACGGCTGAACTCCATGAAGACCGTGCGGCGCACCAGCTGCTCTTCGCGTAGTGCCTCCTGATCGCGGGTAAAGTCGCCTTCGTACTCTTCGGGGGTCTCGTCTGCTTCTAGAACCTGCCGGTTCTGCGCGAGGGGGTAGGGCGTGCGGATGCACCCGGTCAGCGCGTCGACGATGGCTTGGGCTTCTTCGCGGCGTACCTGCTCGGGGAGGGAGGCGTCGGTGAGCCATTCGTCTGCGAGGTTTGCGAGCGTGTACACTCCGCCGAGGCGTACGGCGGGCTGGTGCCCGTCGAGGAATTGCTCGAGAGCGTGCGTATAGCGTTCGTGCCGCCCGGTCTGCTGGTTGTGTGCCGGGATGTTTTTGCGTTGCCGTAGCGCGGTTAAGAGTTTGTTGAGGTTCATGGTGGTGTTCCCTTCCTGCTCCGGTGCTGGCTTATAACCAGCATAGGGGAGGACCCCGCCCTGGCGCGCTCACGCTGGGTAAAAGAAGAAGCCCCGCCTGCACGAGGTGTGCAGGCGGGGCCTTTTAGAGGTGAACCTTATTCGGTGGGCTTTTCTTCCTCGGTATCTGAATTTTCAAGAGGCTCTACGGGACCACTCACGCGAATGTATTCCTGCTTTTCTTCATTCCATGGATCAGGGTCGATGAGAACCGATCCCAGGGGAATGTTAAACGGCTGATTGTCATAAATTACTCGTCCAGTTTCAATTTTATATTCACTATTTGTTGCGACATCAAATATATATTTCTTTGGAGGTATCTTGATAGAGAACATGGCACCTGCGGAATATTTAGCAAATTCAGGTGGTTCATAATTAAAGCATGTGGCACTAAAGTTTACAGGAGTAATGAAAATAGCATTAGAAAAATCTACCGAATTTTTAAAAGTGGATAATCCAAATCCAATGGAGCCACTAAATGTAACATTCGTAAAATCAGCGGGCCCTGTAAAAGTTGCCCTGGAAAACAGGGTAGACTTTTTGAAACGTGCATTCTTGAAATGCGCTGATTCATCGAATGTGGTGTTTTCAAAACTTGCTTTTTTCCTAAAATTAGATGATTCAAAATCTGCAAACCTGTCGAACTGTGCGTTCAGAAAACTAACGTTCCCTATGAATTTAGTTGACCTGAAATTTATGTGTGCCTTAAGATTCCTTACAAAATGCACCGATTCAAAGCTTGTTTTACCTATGAAACAAGAGTTGCTGAAATCAATTTCAGTGTAAAAACGGGTAAATTTAAAATTTGGATGCTCAAAAGTTAAATCATGTAAGGGGTAGAAAATTGGAGCTTGAGTGAAATCGAAATCGAATTTACTCCATCTGCCAGGGGAGGTGGATATTTCACCATTTTTAATGGTAACCTTACTGGATCGGTCACTAATCTCGGAGAAAATAAGACGACGAACCTCGGATTCACTTTTGAGTTTATCCTGGTGTGTGGTGTCCAGGGCTCCTATGTCTTTAAGGTCTTCTTCTGTGTATTCACCAGGCATGGTGCGTATATATTTGCAAAGAATGTTTATGATTGTTTGAGCTTCTTTCTCGGCCTTCTTTTTCAGCTTCTCCAATTCTTCCGTATCATTGCTGAGGTCTTTGTAGTCTAACCAAGCATCGGCAAGTTTAGCTAGTTTAGGTACGGCTGCATAAGCAGATTTCACATCGTTGCTGTTAAGCTCCGCAACTGCTTTATCAAAACGGTCATTGTAGGAAGCGTGGAGCTGACGAATATGGTCTCGAGCATCTTTCTGCTTCTGAGTGTCTAGTTGCTCGCGTTCAAGCTCGCTTTTCTGATGGGTTTTATAGTATCCAAAGATGGCAATAATTCCACCCGTAATGCCAAGTAATGCAGTTGTTAGAGGGGCGCCGTCTCCAATGAGCTTTGTAACATTCATAATCATTGGAATTAAGATTGCGAGCGTGCCACCGAGAACAACAATTATTGTAAAAAATTGAGGTTGATTTTTGTGAAATGAATCTATAATGTCAGATTTTTTCTTATATGCTTCACCGATACTGACTCCAATATATATAACAGTGATTATGGTTAGGCATAGCCTGATTATATTAATACAGGTAGAAGGCGAATCTGAGTAGCATATAAAGTGCGCAATAATTAGCCCAATGGTGGGAAGAATAAGGAAAAGCACCCTTTTCCACCCCGGTTTTACGATTGAGATAAGTACATTAATCGGGTCAGGACTTTCCTTGGAAGGTGTTTCCTGGGGAGGCACAATAATCTCCTACCTACTTTGAGAGGATATGGTCGTAACCAGCATACGGCAGGAGGGTAGCCTCAAGCCACAGGTGAAGGTTAGAGAATTGCGGGTCGGACAAGCGGGGATACCTCTATAGTGTGAGCGATGGAGCTTGCAGGCAGGTCTTTTATATATAAGGATGAACCTCTGGTATCTCACTGCACCTCTAGCAACGCTGCTAGGGGTCTCGTTTCCAGACGTAAAAACCTCCCCGCGTACCCTGTATGAGGTACCCCTGCGCCACATTCCGGCACCTCTCGCACCCCAATTTTTGGGTTTTTCACCCCTCTTTTAAAAAATTTTTAAAAATTTTTTCGCCCTGAGCGCCCGGCACCGTCCGCCGTGCGCTGAATCGCCGCACCTCACCCTCGCACCATCCAAAAACCGCGGAATTCCGCGGCAAAACCGCCCATCCGCGCATCGCCACCGCCCCAAAATCGCCCGCAAAACGCCGCTTCAGAACCCTAAAAAACCCGCCCCTCACACACTTCCGCGAAAAAAAGTTGAGTAAAGTTCGCTCAACCCTATTGACACACCCTCTGAGAGGGTGCATACTTGAGTACATGAGGCTCAAGGCAGCCGCGCAGACCACCCCACACGGGGCGGCACGCGCAGCACCCTCGCCTCCAAAACTTTCAAACTAACCCGCCTCGCATTAGAAGAAGCGGGGCACTAACACCTAAGGAGTGAATAAACATATGGCACGTGCAGTAGGTATTGACCTCGGTACCACCAACTCGGTCGTAGCAGCACTGGAAGGTGGCGACCCCGTCGTCATCGCTAACGCAGAAGGCACCCGCACCACCCCCTCCGTCGTCGCATTCTCCAAGGACGGCGAGGTTCTGGTCGGTAGCGTCGCAAAGCGTCAGGCAGTGACCAACGTCGACCGCACCATCTCCTCCGTCAAGCGCCACATGGGCACCGACTGGACCACCGAGATTGACGGCAAGAAGTACACCCCGCAGGAAATCTCCGCTCGTATCCTCATGAAGCTGAAGGGTGACGCAGAGGCATTCCTGAACGACACCGTCACCGACGCCGTCATCACCGTCCCGGCATACTTCAACGACGCTGAGCGTCAGGCAACCAAGGAAGCCGGCGAGATTGCAGGCCTGAACGTCCTGCGTATCGTCAACGAGCCCACCGCCGCAGCACTCGCATACGGCCTGGACAAGGGTAAGGAAGACGAGCTCATCCTGGTCTTCGACCTCGGTGGCGGTACCTTCGACGTCTCCCTGCTGGAAGTCGGCAAGGACGACGACGGCTTCTCCACCATCCAGGTTCGCGCAACCAGCGGTGACAACCGCCTCGGTGGCGACGACTGGGACCAGCGCATCGTCGAGTGGCTGCTCGCACAGGTGAAGGCAAACACCGGCGCTGACCTGTCCAAGGACAAGATTGCTCTGCAGCGTCTGCAGGAGGCAGCTGAGCAGGCTAAGAAGGAGCTGTCCAGCGCTTCTAGCACCAACATCTCCCTGCAGTACCTGTCCGTGACCCCCGAGGGCCCCATCCACCTGGATGAGAAGCTGACCCGCGCAAAGTTCGAGGAACTGACCCGCGACCTGCTCGAGCGCACCAAGAAGCCCGTGCTCGACGTAATCAAGGAAGCTGGCGTGTCCATCTCCGAGATTTCTGAGGTCATCCTGGTCGGTGGCTCCACCCGTATGCCCGCCGTCGCCGAGCTCGTCAAGGAGCTCACCGGCCGCGAGCCCAACAAGGGCGTGAACCCCGACGAGGTCGTGGCAATGGGTGCAGCACTGCAGGCAGGCGTTCTGAAGGGCGACCGTAAGGACGTTCTGCTGATCGACGTCACCCCCCTCTCCCTCGGTATCGAGACCAAGGGCGGCGTGATGACCAAGCTGATCGAGCGCAACACTGCAATCCCGACCAAGCGTTCCGAGACCTTCACCACCGCAGAGGACAACCAGCCCTCCGTGACCATTCAGGTCTTCCAGGGTGAGCGTGAGTTCACTCGCGACAACAAGAACCTGGGTACCTTCGAGCTGACCGGCATCGCCCCCGCACCCCGTGGCGTGCCCCAGATTGAGGTCACCTTCGACATCGACGCAAACGGCATCGTCCACGTCTCCGCAAAGGACAAGGGCACCGGTGTTGAGCAGTCCATGACCATCACCGGCGGTACCTCCCTCTCCAAGGAGGACATCGACCGCATGGTCAAGGATGCAGAGGCACACGCTGAGCAGGACAAGGCACGCCGCGAGGCTGCTGACACCCGCAACGCAGCTGAGTCCGTCGCATACACCACTGAGAAGCTCCTGAAGGAGAACGGCGACAAGCTGCCCGAGGACGTCAAGACCGAGGTCCAGGGCGATGTCGACGAGCTGAAGAAGGCACTCGAGGGCGACGACGACGCAGCAGTGAAGTCCGCATTTGAGAAGCTGCAGGCATCCCGATCCAAGCTGGGCGAGGCACTCTACGCAGCAGCACAGGCTGAGGCATCCGAGTCCAAGCCCGCCGCTGACGAGGACGTTGTCGACGCCGAGGTTATCGACGAAGACGAGAAGAAGTAATCATGGCTGAGCAGGAAAACACCACCCCCGACCCGCTGGAGGAGGCATTCAACGCCCCCGCAGCGGAAGGCCACCCCGAAGCTGAATCGGTCGAAAGCCCCGAGGAAGCTGCGGAAGCCGTCGAGGCTGAGCTCCAGGACGCCGTAGAAGCAGAATCTGCGGACGCGGCACTCGCCGCAGAGCGCCTGGACTCCCTGCTTCGCCTGCAGGCAGAGTTCACTAACTTCAAGAACCGCACCGCTCGCGAAAAGGAGCAGCTGCGAGGCTTCGTAACCAGTGAACTGGTGACCGCGCTGCTGCCGGTGCTCGACGATATCGACGCCGCACGCAAGCACGGCGACCTGCAGGAAGGCCCCTTCGCCTCCATCGCTACCAAGCTCGAAGAGCTGCTCGGCAAGCAGGGCGTGGAGCGCTTCGGTGAAGTAGGCGACGCCTTCGACCCGAACATCCACGAAGCTGTCCTGCAACAGCCCACCGACGAGGTGGCTGAGGATCATGTCTCCATGGTTCTGCGTTACGGCTACCGCGTGAACGACCGCGTGGTTCGTACCGCTCAGGTGGCTGTGGCTGTCGCACCGTAAGGTGATCGGCTAAGCATTGGCTGAATAACTAACGACGGGCGGGTGCTCTCCCTGGTGGGGGAGTGCCCGCCCTGTTGTTTGCCTGGCTGCTAGCCTGGGCTGTTCTGCCCGGGCTGTTTTGCCCGGGTTGCTATACCCGGTGTGTTCGCGCGGGTTTTGGCGAGCTGTGGCGGCGGATAAAAAGCTTGTAGGGGCGCTATTTTTTGGGCTCAGCCCTTTCAAAATTGAGTCAAGTAGACTAAACTTTTATATAGAGCATTAAGACAAGCACGCGGTGCCCCTGCAAGCCGTCCCGTAACCGAGGAGGGCGGCGCATCACCGCAGAAGGAGAAACACAACATGGCAAGTGAAAACTGGCTAACCGACGACTTCTATAAGGCACTGGGTGTCAGCGAAGACGCAAGCGAAAGCGACATCAAGAAGGCGTACCGCAAGCTCTCCCGCAAGTACCACCCGGACCTGAACCCCGGCGACGAGCAGGCTGAGAAGAAGTTCAAGGAAATCTCGGAAGCGTACGACGTGCTCTCCGACAAGAAGCAGCGCGAGGAGTACGACCAGATTCGCCGCTACGGCGCATCTGGCATGGGCGGATTCGGAGGCGGCGGCTTCGGCGGTGGCAGCTACACCGGCTACCCCGGCGCGGACGCATTCGGTGGCTTCAGCAACGGCGGCGCAGGTATCAACATTGACGACCTGCTCGGTGGCCTCTTCGGCGGTAGCGCAGGCGGCTCCCGACGCTCCGCAGGCTTCACCAGCGCCGACTTCGGCGGCATGGGAGGCGGCGGTTTCGGCGGCGCACAGCACGCAGCCCCCGAAGAAAGCACCACCAGCACCCGCATCAGCCTCGCCCAGGCATACACCGGCGCGACCGTGACCGTGTTCCTGCCGGACGGCTCCCACACCGAGGCACGCATCCCCGCAGGTATCAAGGACGGTCAGAAGGTCCGCCTGCGCGGCAAGGGCCTGCGCGGCGGCGACCTGAAGGTCACCGTGCGCGTCTCCGATGACTCCGTGTACTCTCGCGAGGGTAACAACCTGGTTATGCGCGCACCCGTCACCCTCGCCGAGGCTGTCGACGGCGCAGTGATTGAGGTGCCCCTGCCCGACGCATCCACCGTGAAGCTGCGCCTGGCACCCGGCCAGGTCGGCCGCCGACTGCGCGCTAAGGGCCGCGGCTTCAAGGCTAAGGGCGGCGACGGCGACCTGCTGGTCATCCCGGAGATTGTACTGCCCACCGAGCTGAGCGCAGAGGCGCAGGAAGCATTCGATAAGTTCGTAAAACTGGCTCCGCAGGAGAACCCGCGTAAGGATCTGTTGAAGAAAGCGAAGTAAACCATGGCATCTCGAGAATCATCATCTAAGTCCCGTCGTAGCGAGCCGCTGCACAGCGTGGACCGCCCGGTTTTCGTGATTTCTGTGGCGGCTGAGCTGGCGGGCATGCACCCGCAGACCCTGCGCCAGTACGACCGTATCGGCCTGGTCCAGCCTTCGCGTGCGCCCGGTAAGGCGCGCCGCTATTCGCAGCGTGACGTGAACCGTCTGCAGCAGATTCAGCAGCTCTCGCAGGAGGGCGTCTCCCTGGAGGGCATTCGCCGCATTATTGAGCTACAGTCCCTCGTGGAGGAGCAGCAGGAGCAGATTGCGGAGTTGCAGCGTCAGGTTGAGGACGCAAAGGTGAAGATGGGCATGTCGGAGCGCGTGTTCGCCGCCGGTACCAGTGGCGACGTGGTGCATATTGCCCGCGGCACCCGCCCGGCGCCTCGTCAGCGTTCTTCGGCGGTGGTGCTCTACCGCAAGTCGCGCTAACCTGTTAGGCTAGGATAAACGGCTCGGTTCATCAGCTCATCTGCGCTAGTCAGCCGCTCATATAGGCTTGTGCGTCTTTGTGTCATACGCCGCGAGAGGGAGGGTAGACCCCCGCCCCGCATGCACCTGGACCCACACACAAGAAGGTGAGGCTCCCCGAATGACCGGGGAGCCTCACCTGCTTTAACCTATATGCACTTTGCGCGTTGGCGGGAAATCACCATGCGGTAACTGGCGCTGCCCCGCTTACTTGCGGCGGTAGGTCAGATCGTGCGCGCGGCGGCCCGCCTCCTGAGCCTTACGCTCAAAGCTGGTGAGGGTACGACCCTCCCAACGCGGAGCCCAACCACCCTGCGGATCCTCCTCAGTCGCACCGGCGCCGGGGTTCACGTTCTCAAAGTCGGGGTGCGCCTCCAGAACCTCGCGCATGACCAGGGCGTACTCCTCCCAGTCAGTCGCCAGACGCCAAATACCGCCGGGCTTGAGCACGCGCGCAACCTTATCAGCGAACGCCGGGGACACCAGGCGGCGCTTGTGGTGGCGGGACTTGTGCCAGGGATCCGGGAAGAACACCCATAGCTCGTCCACGGAGTTCTCCTCAAGCATGTTGTCGAGCAGTTCGGGCGCGTTCGCCTGAGCCACACGCACGTTCTCCACGCCGGCGTTGCCCATCTTCAGCAGCAGGTCCGCGATGCCGGGGGTGTACACCTCAACGGCGAGGAAGTTCGCCTCGGGCATCTCAGCCGCGCGGTGCACAATCGCCTCACCCAGACCGGAACCGATCTCGACGACCTGGTACGCCTCACGGCCGTAAATCTTGACCGGGTCAAAGGTCGCCTCAGGTGCGACGGAAGTGTCGGTGCGCAGACGCGGAATGTCCAGCACATGGGTGGGGGAGTAGGTGTCCCACGCCTTCTGGCGGCGTGCGGTGAGGCGGTCACCGCGGCGGACGAAGGAGTAGGGCTGGCGGAAGAATTCCTCGGGAACCGGCTTCTTGGCCTTTTCTTCGGTGGATTCGGGTGCGAAGTATCCCTTCGGGTCGATAGTGGCACCGGTTTCGTCGGTGACGTTCACCCGGCACAGGGCGGCGGCCAGGGCTT
>ERZ773072.806-NODE-806-length-16386-cov-14.493846_pt1 | contig 16386 bp, 15 predicted proteins | sample MGYA00580617_ERZ773072 | MGnify/ENA primary metagenome ERZ773072 (study PRJEB29015, sample SAMEA2737970) | human oral metagenome | biome: human oral; feature: human-associated habitat; material: dental | place: China | collected 2122 ...
CCAACGGGGTCCCCAAGTCCGCGCCCCTGACCCATCGCAATATCGGCGTCAACGTGCACCAGTGCGTGTTCTGGGTGTGGCGCCTGCACGAGGGGGCGGAGACGTTCTTCTCATTGCTCCCCTACTTCCACGCCTTCGGGCTCACGTTCTTCCTGTGCGCCGCCGTGCGCAAGGCGGCCACGCAGGTGCTCCTGCCCAAATTCGACGCGGCGATGGCCCTGGACGCGCACCGCAGGCGGCCCGTGTCCTTCTTCGTGGGAGTGCCGCCCATGTTCGACCGCATTCTCGCCGAGGCGCGCCGCACCCGTACGGATCTGACGTCGATCCGCTACTCGGTGGCCGGGGCGATGCCCCTGTCAACGGAGCTGGCGCAGCGCTGGGAGGAGGCGACGGGCGGCATGATCGTGGAGGGCTACGGCCTGTCGGAGACCTCGCCCGTCCTCACCGGCGCCCCGCTGTCGGACCGGCGCCGCCACGGCGTGCTCGGCGTGCCCTTCCCGTCGACCGAGTTGCGCCTCGTGGACTTGGAGGATCCGTCGCGCGACGTCGAGGACGGCCAGCCCGGCGAGATCCTGGTGCGCGGGCCGCAGGTGTTCTCCGGCTACTTGGACGCCCCCGAGGAGACGGCGGCGGTCTTCACCGGGGACGGGTGGCTGCGCACGGGGGACATCGGCGTCAACCACGACGGTTTCATCACGATGGCGGACAGGAAGAAGGAGCTCATCCTCTCGGGAGGTTTCAACGTCTACCCCAGCCAGGTCGAGAACGCGATCCGCTCCATGCCGGGCGTGCGCGACGTGGCCGTGGTCGGCGTCCCCGCATCGGGCGCCTCCGAGCAGGTGGCGGCAGCGATCATCATGGAGGACGGCGTGGCGCCCCTGACCCTGGACGAGGTGCGCACGTGGGCGGAGAAGTCCATCGCCCACTACGCCCTGCCCCGCCAGCTGGTCTTCATCGCGGAGCTGCCGCGCAACCAGATCGGCAAGATCCTGCGCCGCAAGGCCGCCCAGATGGTGAAGGAGAAGCTCGGGCGGTAGCGCCCCTCCCCTACGCCGGCCACCAGATGCGGATCAGGGGAGGGAGTACGCGGGCCTCCTCGTCGGCGGACCCCGGCCCATTGGGGCAGGCTACAGTGCATTGGGGCAGGCAATTTGCCTACCCCAATGGGCAGTTCCCTGCCCCAATGCGCCTTTGGCCGTCGTCCCTTGAGGGCCGCTGCGGCCGCCCGCCCCTCAGACGTTGAAGCCGATGGCGCGCAGCTGCTCGCGCCCGTCGGGGGTGATGCGGTCGGGCCCCCACGGCGGCATCCACACCCAGTTGATCTGGGTCTGGTCGGTGACGGAGGCCAGGATCATCTGGGCCTGGCGCTCGATGACGTCGGTGAGCGGGCACGCCGCGGAGGTGAGGGTCATGTCGAGGCGCACGGCGTTGTCGGGGGCGATGAACACGCCGTAGACCAGGCCGAGGTCGACGATGTTGATGCCGAGCTCGGGGTCGATGACGTCCTTGAGCGCCTCCAGGACGCTCTCCCCCGCCAGCGTCCCCTGCTCGACTATGTCGGTGCCGTCGATCTGGCGGACTTCGGCGCCCTCGGGGACGGCGGGCTGGGCGGGCGCCGCGAAGCGCTGCTCCACGGGCTCGGACTGGGCCATGGGGTTGCTCATCTGGGTTCTCCTTGCTCGGTGGTGCCACTGGTGGCGGAGATGTCGTAGCCGGACTTGGCGATCGCGTCGCGCAGGGCGTACCAGCCCAGCAGGGCGCATTTGACGCGGTTGGCGAACTGGGAGGTGGACTCCAGGGCGGCTGCGTCGCCCAAGCGGTCCAGGACCTCGTCGTCGACGCCGAGGTTGCGCGAGTGCATCATGGCCTCCATGGCGCCGTAGAGGGCGCCGACCTCCTCCACGGACTTGCCGACGGCGAGGTCGGTGAGCATCGACAGAGAGGCCCGGGAGATGGAGCAGCCGTCGCCGTCCCAGTCCAGGGACGCCAGGGCGCCGTCCTCCAGCGTGACGCCCAGGGTGACCTCGTCGCCGCACGTGGGGTTCACCTGGTGGGACGTGGCCGCGTGGCGGTGCGGATCCCCCGCGCCGTGGCGCTCGCGCGCGTGGTCGAGGATGACCTGCTGGTAGAGCTGGTCCAGACTGCCCATCGTGTTTCCCTTTCCTTCCCTTCGCGCGCCCTCAGCCGAAGAAACCGCGCACCCTGCCCAGCGCCCCGACCATCCGCTCGATCTCGTCGGCGGTGGTCGTCAGCGCCACCGAGGCGCGGGCCGAGGAGCGCACCCCGAAGAACGTGTGCAACGGTATCGCACAGTGGTGCCCGACGCGCACCGCAACGTCGTAGGCATCCATGACCTGGCCCACGTCGTGGGGGTGGACTCCGTCCACGGCGAAGGCGACCACGCCGATGCGGTCGGAGTCGGCGCCCGGGCCGAGGACGCGCACCCCCTCCACCGAGGAGACGCCCTCCAGCATGAGGCGCGTGAGCGCGTGCTCGTGGGCCTCGACGCGGTCCATGCCCAGCGCGTCCAGGTACTCCAGGGCCCTGGCCCACCCCGCGATCTGCGCGACGGGCTGCGAGCCGGCCTCGAAGCGCTCGGGCGGCGCCATGAAGGTGCTGCCCTCCATGGAGACCCACTCGATCATGGAGCCTCCGGTGAGGACGGGGGGCATGGCCTCGAGCAGTTCCCTGCGCCCCCACAGCGCGCCCGCGCCCGTGGGCCCCAGCATCTTGTGGGAGGAGAACACGGCGAAGTCGGCCCCCAGGCGCGCCACGTCGATGGGCATGTGGGCGCTCGACTGGCAGGTGTCGAGCAGGACGAGCGCCCCCGCCTCCCTGGCGGCCGCGACGACCGCATCGACCGGTGAGACGGCGCCGGTCACGTTTGAGACGTGGGTGAGGGCGACCAGGCGGGTGTTGGGCGTGATGGCGTCCAGCGTGCCCAGGTCGACGCGCCCGTCCTCCAGCAGGTCCAGCCACGCCAGTTCTGCGCCGGTGCGCGCGCACAGCTCCTGCCAGGGCACGATGTTCGCGTGGTGCTCGGCGCGGGTGATGACGACGCGGTCGCCCTGGCCGATCCGCAGGCGCTCCGCCGCAGCGCCGCCGCGCCCGCAGCTGGCGTGCCCGATCGCCAGGGCGACCAGGTTGATCGCCTCGGTGGCGTTCTTCGTCCACACGACCTCGTCGGCCCTGCCGCCGATGAAGCCGGCCAGCACCGAGCGGGCGCGCTCGAAGGCGTCGGTGGACTCGTCGCCCAGCAGGTGGGTGCCGCGGTGGACTGCGCCGTTGTGCAGCCTGTAGAAGTCAGCCTCCGCCTCGATGACCTGGCGGGGCTTCTGCGACGTGGCGGAAGCGTCCAGGTAGGCGATGGGCGCGCCGCCGCGCCCGTGGCGGGACAGGATCGGGAAGTCCGACCGTATCGCCTCGAGCTCGGCGGCGCTGAAGTCCTTCGCCGTCATCGTCACTTCAGGTACGTGTCGTAGCCGGTCTCCTCGAGCTGGTCGGCCAGCTCGGGGCCGCCCTGGGCGGCGACGCGCCCGTCGACGAAGACGTGGACGTGACTGGGTTTGATGTAGCGCAGGATGCGCGTGTAGTGGGTGATGAGCATGACACCGCAGCCGGTGTCGCCGTGGACGCGGTTCACGCCCTCGGAAACGATGCGCAGCGCGTCGACGTCCAGGCCGGAGTCGGTCTCGTCCAGGACGGCGAAGGAGGGCTTGAGCAGCTCCATCTGCAGGATCTCCAGGCGCTTCTTCTCACCGCCAGAGAAGCCGACGTTGACGTCACGCTCGGCGAAGTCGGAGTCCATGCGCAGGTTCTCCATGGAGCTCTTCATGTCCTTGACCCACGAGCGCAGGGCCGGAGCCTGGCCGTCGATCGCGGTCTTGGCGGTGCGCAGGAAGTTGGAGACGGACACGCCCGCGACCTCGACGGGGTACTGCATGGCCAGGAACAGGCCCGCCTTGGCGCGCTCGTCGACGCTCATCTCCGTGATGAGCTGGTCGTCCAGCCACGCCTCGCCGCGGGTGATCTCGTAGTCGGGGTGGCCGGCCAGCGCGTAGGCCATGGTGGACTTGCCCGATCCGTTGGGGCCCATGATGGCATGGATCTCGCCGGACTCGATGGTGAGGTTGACGCCCTTGAGGATCTCCTTGGGGCCGTCCTGGGTCTCCACGGAGACGTGCAGGTCCTTGATTTTCAGTGTCGACATGTGTGTTCCTCGGGAAGTCAGTTGTTGCGGGACTTGGCCAGTTCGGCCTCGACGGTCGCCATGAGGTGCTCGACCACCTCGGGGACGCCGATCTGGTTGACGAGCTCGGCGAAGAAACCGCGCACGACGAGGCGCCGCGCCTCGGACTCGGGCACGCCGCGGCTCATGAGGTAGAACAGCTGCTCGTCGTCGAAGCGCCCCGTCGCCGAGGCGTGCCCCGCTCCCTTGATCTCGCCGTTCTCGATCTCCAAGTTGGGCACCGAGTCCGCCCTCGCGCCCTCGGTGAGCACCAGGTTGCGGTTGAGTTCGTAGGTGTCGGTGTCGTCGGCGGCCTCGCGGATCAGGCAGTCGCCGATCCACACCGAGTGCGCGTCCTTGCCCTGCAGGGCGCCCTTGTAGGTGACTCGCGAGAAGCACTTGGGCTGGGAGTGGTCCACGAAGACGCGGTGCTCGAGATGCTGGCCGCCGTCCACGAAGTAGATGCCCAGCATGTTCAGCTCGGCACCGGGGCCACGGAAGTCCGTGTCGGCGCACACACGCACGAGGTCGCCGCCGAAGGTGACGACGATGTGGGTGAGCTTGGAGTCGCGGCCCAGGGCCAGTCGCTGGTTGGAGGCGTGCAGGGCGGTGTCGTCCCACTCTTGCAGCGACACGACCGTCAGGTTCGCGCTGTCGCCGGCCTCGACCTCGACGGTCTGATTGAGGGCGGCCTGAGCCGAGCCCGTGTGCGACAGGATGACGGTCGCCTTGGAGAAGGCGGCCGCGCGGATGACGATGTGCTGGGTGCGGGTACCTTCGACGGCGGCGACGTTGATGCGCACGGGAGCGTCGAGCTCGGCCTCGGCCGGAATCTCGATAACGGTGGCCTGCTCAAAGCCGTTCCAGGCGACGACGGCTGTGCGGTCGCCGGGAGCCAGGACGGTGCCCAGGCGCTTGTCGTCGCGGGCGACGGTCTGGGCGGTGACCGGAGCCGGTGCCTCGACGGTGACGGGAGCGTCGCCCGCGTCGTAGTTGGCGGGCTCGAACAGGCGCTCGATGCGACGCATCGGGGTGAAGCGCCAGTCCTCTTCGCGGCCGTGGGGAACGGCGATGTCGTCCAGGTTGAAGGAGGTCGGACGGTCCGCGCGCGAGGGGTGCGCCTTCTCGGCGTCGGCCCCGTGCGAGTGGGCCTTGTTCATGGTCTCGACAATAGTGTTGGGGGTCGTCATCAGCCGACGGATCCTTCCATCTGCAGTTCAATGAGGCGGTTGAGCTCGAGGGCGTACTCCATCGGCAGCTCCTTGGCGATCGGCTCGACGAAGCCGCGCACGATCATCGCCATGGCCTCGTTCTCGTCCAGGCCTCGGCTCATGAGGTAGAAGAGCTGGTCGGCGCTCACCTTGGTGACGGTGGCCTCGTGCCCCATCTCGACGTCATCGGTGCGAACGTCGACGTAGGGGTAGGTGTCGGTACGCGAGATCTTGTCCACCAACAGGGCGTCGCACAAAACGTTCGACTTGGAGTGGCGGGCGCGCGCGTTGACCTGGACGAGGCCGCGGTAGGACGTGCGGCCACCGCCGCGCGAGACGGACTTGGACACGATCGACGAGGAGGTGTGGGGAGCCATGTGCACCATCTTGGCTCCCGTGTCCTGCTGCTGGCCGGGGCCAGCGAAGCCGATGGACAGGGTCTCGCCGCGTGCGTGCTCGCCCATCAGGAAGCAGGCGGGGTACTTCATGGTGATCGCGGCACCCATGTTGCCGTCAACCCACTCCATGGTGCCGCCCTCTTCGACGATGGCGCGCTGGGTCACCAGGTTCAAGACGTTGGTCGACCAGTTCTGGATGGTCGTGTAGCGCACGCGAGCGTCCTTCTTCACGAAGATCTCGATGACGCCCGAGTGTAGGGAGTTCTCATCGTAGATCGGGGCGGTGCAGCCCTCGACGTAGTGCACGTAGGAGCCCTCGTCGGCAATGATGAGCGTTCGCTCGAACTGTCCCATCGCGGAGGTGTTGATTCGGAAGTATGCCTGCAGCGGGATCGTCACATGCACGCCCTTGGGGACGTACACGAAGGAGCCGCCCGACCACGCGGCGGTATTCAGAGCCGAGAACTTGTTGTCCCCGGAGGGCACGCACTTGCCGAAGTACTCCTCGAAGATCTCGGGGTACTCGCGCAGGCCAGTGTCAGTGTCAGTGAAGATGACGCCCTGGCGCTCCAGGTCTTCCTGGATCTGCTGGTAGACGACCTCAGACTCGTACTGGGCGGCGACGCCGGAGACCAGGCGGGCCTTCTCGGCCTCGGGAATGCCCAGGCGATCATAGGTGTCTCGGATTTCCTCGGGCAGGTCCTCCCAGTCGTTGACCTGGCGGTCCGTGGGACGCACGTAGTACTTGAATGCGTCGAAGTCCACGTGGGACAGGTCGGGCCCCCATGCCGGCATGGGCTTGCGCTCGAAGATCTCGAGCGCCTTCAGGCGGCGTTCCCGCATCCACTGCGGTTCATTTTTGACGTCGGAGATAAAGCGGACGATTTCTTCGTTAATGCCGGTGGGCACGTCCTTCGAATAGTCGTCAGAATCGTGCCAACCGTATTCGTAACCGCCGATCGACTCGATGATTTCATCATCGGTCATGCGACGGTCTTCAGCGCCCGAGGCGGGTGCCTGCGTCATAGTTGTATCAACCTCTCGTTCTTAACCGTGTGCTACTTGCGTCGCACGTTCCTCGCGCCCGGGCGGATGATGGGCATGCCCACCGGAATGTGGGTGGTGCACACGTGTCCTCCGCCCGCGAGCGTAGAAAGTCTCTGGACGTGCACGTCGAGCAGTTTGCCGAAGGCAATCGTCTCGGCGTCGCACAGCTGGGGAAAGTCCCCCGCCACGTTCTGAATTGGGCAATGACCCTGGCACAGCTGAACGGCCAGCGTTCCTCCCCCGATGTCGCGGACGGTCGCGGCGTATCCGTCCTGCGTGAGCGCGTCAGCCAGCGCCTGGGCTCGCACCCGCGGATCCGTCCCGGCGTCGCGCACGATGGGCGCATAGCGACGCTCGATTTCGCGCGAGCGGGCGGCTGCGAAAGATTCGACGGCTTCCTCTCCACCGACTTGCCCGAGGTACCCCAGGGCCTTGGAAGCGAGATCGGAATAGCCGTCGGCCAGGTGAACGTGTGCCCGTTCGGTGGCGACGTAGTGCCGGGCGGGGCGTCCGCGTCCCCGCTTCGAGGGGGCGCTTGGCTCGTGTTCGGCGATCTCTTTGGAGTCGAGCAGGAGCGTGATGTGGCGGCGCACGGCTGCCGTCGTCAGGCCCAGGACCTTAGCAATCGCCGACGCCGTCACGGGCCCTTTTTCGACAATGAGATCGAGCACCTGCTGACGGGTTGTGGCGTCTACTTCTTCAGCCACCTGTCCTCCGCTCCGACACGCATCTCGCGCGCGCCAATCCGTGCTTTTCTCTGGGAAGAAGTCTACGCTAATTTGGATAAAGAGGCGTTGCGAAAAGCGTGTCGGAGTGTTACTCGACCCACACGTCGAGGGACTTACGACCTATTGCCTGACAATCAACGAAGCCAGGGAGCGTTCGGCTCCCTCAGCCCCTCCCAGCCCCGACCTCGTGCCGCGTGGGCGGCGAGGATACCGATAACCGTCGACGGGTTGTGCAGACGCCCCGCCAGGACCCACTCAAGCGCGGTCGACAGCGGCACCCACGCGTACTCCATCGTCGCTTCCTCGTCCTCACGCTCAAAGGTCGTTGCGCTCGGTTCGAGCTCACGAGCCAGGAAGACACGCAGGGGCTCCGTGGAACTGCCGGGGGAGGTAAAGAAGTCGACGAGCACGTCCCAGCGCCGGGCCGCCAGATCTGCTTCTTCGGCAAGCTCACGCTCGGCTGCGATCAGGGGGTCCTCGCCCGGGATGTCCAGCAGACCTGCGGGAGTCTCCCACAGCGACGCGCTGACGGGGTGGCGATATTGACGCTCGAGCAGGATCTCCTCGGCCCCCTCCTCACCACGCATGACCACGACGGCGACGGCGCCGGGGTGGCGCGTGTACTGCCGCACGACCGGTTCCTCACCTTCGACGACGACGACGTGGTCCTCCACCATGTCAACGATCCGCCCGCTCCACACGGATCTGCTCTCCGTGACCGTGTGCGGGGTGTGGCAGTCCTCGATAGAAGCGACATCGTTGTTGGACAGAAAACGCATCAGTTCTCTCTTTCCTCTGATGGGCGAAGGCTAGGCCTACGAAGGTGCGCGTCAGCGCGTATCTGGGTACGTCCCAGTATAGTCGCGCCCACGAGGCCGTGGCGGCGGCCGCGCAGACGGGAAAGCCCCGACGACCATTGGGGTCGTCGGGGCTCGTACCGTTTTGCTACTTGACCGAAGGAATCACGGACTGCGCGCCGGAGCCGACGCCGTATGCCCGCGCACCGCTCCCCTTCTGCGACAGCACAAGCGCGGTGTCAACGGAGGCAAGCGTCGTACCCACCGAGTCAACGGTCGTCACCACTGTTCCAGACGCGCGAATCTGGGAGATCATGGCCTCGCGCGACGATGCATCACCCACGACCACGCCGGAGGTGGAACCAACGGCCTGAGCGAGCCCGATCCACGCGTCGGAGCTGGCCGCCACCGGCGCCTCCGTCGACGTCATGGTCTGCGCACGCGCACCCACGGCGACGAGTGTCGTGGCCTTACCCGCGGGGTCCTCGTCGATCGTCATGAGCGGCGTGGACTTGTCGGTGAGAATCTGGCGCAGTAGGTCAGTCTCAGCGCCCGTCGATGTCAGAACCTGGACGATGGAAAAGCCCACGACCCCGTCGGCACTCGCCGTCTTCGCAGCTCCCGACTCGAGGTGGGATGCGAGCGTCGTGGCCAGCGTCGTGCGGTACTGGCTCATCGAGGTCGACTGCCAGTTGTCCGTCAGCGTCACGCGTCCAACGACGGAAGCGCCCGCGTCGGTCAGGGTCGAACGCATGGCGGCGACGTCGTCATCAGAAGCGCCGGGCAGGACCACGAGCGCCACCGAAGCACCCGTGAGCGATCCGGTGAGCGTCGAGGAGGCCAGGGCCTTCAGGCCTGCCGCCTCAGCGTCAGCCTGCGCGCTCAGCAGCGGGTCGGAGGACGCCTGCGAGGACGAGGAACTCATACCGGAGTAGATGCTGCGCTGGAGCGGTCCGGCGCCGAGCACGACACCGACGGCCAAAGCGATGAAGATCCCGATGATCGAGACGACGTGGTAGCGAAAGTTAATCATTGGGCTCCTCCAGCAAGGTGCATGAGCGACGAGAAGAAGGACGTGAGCGGATACAGGAGGTCGTTACCCCAGGGGGTCGACCACAGAGCGACGCCCATGAGTACGAGAGCGACGAGCGCGAGCAGCACGAGCGTCCAACCGCGCGGGCGGGGGCGGAAGGTGGCGGCGACGGCGTCCGCGCCGATCAGGCGCGCCCCGCATGCAAGGCGCGAGAAGAAAGCGGGGGCAACCAGCGCACGTCCGGCGTCAACGAGTTCGGCTTCACCGTAGGGGACGCCGGCGGTGATAACGGCGGGTGCGCCCGAGTGAGCAGCAACGACCATGGCGGCGTCGAGCGAAGAGCCTGCCATCGACACAGAGGCGTAGACAACTCCCATGCGGTCGAGGCGGTCGGCACCCGGGGCCAGTCCGTCGCCACCCACTCGCACGATGAACGAGCGGGCCTTTCGGATCGCTTTCTCGCTCATCAGGTCGGCATCGCCGACCACGGCGTCGAGCGGCAGGCGTGCTTTGAGAGCGACGTCCGCTCCCCCATCGACGGCGAGCACGAAGGGGGCTGCCTCCGCGCGCCAGCGGGCGAGGCTGCGCAGCTGCTCGGCCGCGTCCGAAGCACCGGTGACGAGAAGAATCGGTCGGCTGCCCAGGCCGGAAAGCTCGGGGACGTCCTGGCCTCGCAAGACGGTGGCGCCGTCCTTGGCCAGGTAGTCCTCGATCGCGCCCTCGAAGCCGGCAAAGAGCGGCGCGGAATCGGCGACCTCGATGTCGAGGTCCTCGTGCTCTACGGGCGTCCCGGTAGCGATAACCGCGCCATCAAGCAGTACTTTGCCGCCAGTGACCGTCACTTCCTGCCCCTCGCGCAGGGACATGATGTCCTGGCCGAGGTCGTCCACGAGTGGGATATGAGCGTCGACGATGAGCCGGGGGCCCATCGCGGCCACTCGACCCGTCAGGGAAGGTTGGGCGTTCAGGACGGCAGCGGGTTGGCTGGCCACGAGCGCAGCGGCGCTCTCCTTGTCCAGGTCGGCGACGTTAATGACGGCGATTTCGCCGCGCTCCAGGCGCGTCGCCAGGTGCTTCGGGCGGTCGTCGATGCGGACACGCCCCGTCCGGGCGTGTGCTGTTGTTGAACGTGTGTCACTCATCCCTGCGATTGTGACACGGCGGAGGCCAAGACCCGCGAAGCGTGACGGCGCGCCGCCTGCGAGTGCGGATCTCCACCCATCATCCGCGTGAGTTCCGCCTCGCGCTGTGCCCCCGTTACCTCTCTGACCTTCGTCGTACCATCGCGTTTCTCGATGACGAGGTGTTGGTCCCCGAAGGCGGCAACCTGCGCCAGGTGGGTGACGACGATGACCTGCCGGCTGGCGGCGAGCCTCTTGAGTCGCGCGCCGACCTCGGTCGCGGTCTGTCCGCCGATACCGGCGTCAATCTCGTCGAAGATAAACGTCGACGAGGCCTCGGTTCGCCCTAGCATGAGTTCGAGGGCGAGCATCACGCGGGACAACTCGCCGCCGGACGCGCCCTGGCCGAGGGCGCGCGCAGGAGCGTGCGGATGAGGCTGGAGCCGGAAAATAACGGTTTCGCAGCCGTGAGAGGTCGGCTTCGAGCCCTCCAAGTCGATGTGAAGGGTCGCGTCGGGCATCGACAGAGCATGCAGCTCCTCGTTGACTCCGGCCGCGAGTTCGCGGGCCAGGCGGGCGCGTGCCTTCGTCAGGCGTGCGCCGACGTCAAGAACTCGGCGCTGGGCCTGCGCGAGCTCGCGCTCGACTACCGAGGGGTCCGAGGCCGGGGCCACAAGCTCATCCACGCGGCCACGCGCTTCTTCTGCCCACGTCAGCAGGGATTCAATATCTGCGGCACGGCCCCGCAACACGTCCTTGATGGCCGCGCGACGGGCGTGAATCTGAGCGAGCCGCTCGGGATCAGCGTCGAGGCGAGACAGGTAGGAGGACACGTCGTCGGCCAGCGCGTCAAGCTCAAGCGCCTGGCTGCGAGCCCGGGCGGCGAACTCCGCCACGGCCTCGTCGAAACGCGAAGCGTCGTCCAGCTGAGCGTAGGCACTGCGCGCAGACTCGACTGCCCCCACGTAGTCGCCGCGGTCGTCGCCCTTGAGGTAACCAAGCGCGACTCCCATGAGCGAGCGCAGGTCCTCAACGTTGGTCAAACGAGAGGCCTCGCGGATCAGGTCTTCTTCCTCGCCGGGCTGCGGGTCTAACGCCTCGATCTGGTCGAGGGCAGCGCGCAGATCCGCAAGCTCCTCCGCGCGACCACTCGCATCCCCACGCAACGAGTCGAGGCGGTGCTTCGTGTCGACCGCCGCGCGAAAGGCCTCGCGGTATTCTTCGAGAAGTGCGGTGTGAGCGGCCCCGCCAAACTGGTCGAGCGCGCGCCGCTGCGCCGCCTCACCGGTCAAACGAATCTGGTCCGACTGCCCGTGGATCGTCACCATCGACCCGACGATGTCGGACAGCACGGAAGCGGGAACGGGCCGCGAACCCAGGTGCGCGCGCGACCTGCCGGCCGCACGGACCGAGCGACCGACGATGAGTTCGCCCCCCTCGACGACGCCGCCGGCCTCTTCAACGCGAGACGCAACGTCAGCGTCGACCGAAAAGATGCCGTCCACCGAGAGCCTATCGGCGCCGCTGCGCACGAGCGCCGCGTCAGCCCGGGCCCCCAGGAGGAGCTGCAGGCTCGACAAGACCATGGTCTTGCCCGCCCCGGTCTCGCCCGTCACGACGATCAGGCCGCCACCGAAGTCGACGTGCGCCGAGGCGATGACGCCAAGGTTGGCTATATCGAGAGACTCAATCACCGCGAGCCATCCCTCCACCCGCGCACGGGAAGATTGAATTTACGCACGAGGCGCGCCGAGAATGGAGTGTCGTCGACGCGCACGAGCTGGACGGGCGCCGATCCGACGCGCGCACGAACAACACCGCCAGCGGGAACAGTCATACGCCGCAGGCCGTCACACCACATTTCGGGGGCCGTCCACATGTCATCCAGCACGACGATCTCCACACATGCGGAGGGACCGACCACGAGCGGGCGCGTGAACAGGCCGTGCGCTGCCAGCGGAGCGACGACGATTGCTTCGGTGTCGGGCCAGACAACGGGGCCGCCAGCAGAGAATGAATACGCCGTCGAGCCGGTAGGCGTCGACAGGATCATCCCGTCCGCTCCGTAGGTGGACACTTCCTGCCCGTCGACAACGAGCGCGAAATGAACCGGGTGCGCGACGTCCGTGTGCATGATGACGGCCTCGTTGAGCGCCCAGTCGGACGCCCTCGAACCATCGGGGCGCTCCATGGTGACGTCCAGCGTCATACGTCGCTCGACGGTGAAGTCCCCCTGCGCGATCTTGCGGGCGAGGTCGCCCGTGCCCGTCGCGCCCAGCTCCGTCAGGAATCCCATGTGTCCAGCGTTGATGCCCAGCAGCGGAACGTTCAGAGCCCGAGCGCTCGACGCAGCGACCAGGAAAGTGCCGTCGCCGCCTATCGACACAACCATGTCAATATCGCCCGATGACGGCTCCTCAACAACCTCGATGCCTCGTTCGGACAGGGCCTGCGACAGGCTCACCGCTCTCGTCACCGCGTTGGCTCGATTGCGATGACGCACCATGAGAACACGCGTCATAACGCTCCTCCAGCTGGTCCTTGAGCGACGGCTGCGCGGATGTAGGCGGTCAACTCCTGCGGGTCGATCGGATCCGGGTAAGCGCGGCGCATGTACAGGAAATACTCGACGTTGCCGGAGGGCCCGGGCAGCGGTGAGGCAGCGATGGCGGCGATGTCAAGACCCAGGTCGATCGCGCAACGCGCCACGTTTTCGACCGTCTCGACGTGGTGCTCGGGGTTGCGCACCACTCCCCCGTGCCCGAGGCGTTCCTTGCCGATCTCAAACTGGGGCTTGACCATGAGCAGGAAGTCCGCGTCGGGAGCCGCCGCGGCGACAAGCGCAGGGAGGACAAGGGTCAGCGAAATGAACGACATGTCGCCCACGACGAGGCCGGGGGCAGGAGCAACCGAGGCCGGGTCCAGTGTGCGCACGTTGGTCCGATCGTGAACCTCAACGCGCGGGTCGGTTTGTAACTTCCAGGCGAGCTGACCGTAGCCCACGTCGACGGCGACGACGGACGCTGCTCCCCTGCGAAGCAAAACATCCGTGAAGCCACCCGTCGAGGCCCCCGCGTCGAGGGCACGCCGCCCCTCAATGCGCGGCGCCTTATCGCCCAGGGCCTCAAGGGCCCCTGCGAGCTTGTGCGCGCCGCGAGAAACATACTCCGGGTCGTCCGAGGCGGCCACGACGATGGCCTGCGCGGGATCCATCTGACGCGCTGGTTTGAGGACCACCTGGCCATCGAGCTTGACGCGCCCCTCCTCAATCATGGCCGCCGCGGCCGAACGCGACTTCGCCAGGCCTCGTCGCACGAGCTCGGAATCGATCCTTCGCAGCTTCATGCCTCTGCCCTCCCCTCTTTAGGCGAACCGACGCCGCCACCTGGAAGTGGCCTTCCCTGGGGTGCGTCGGCCGACAGCGCCCGCCTCAGGTCGGCTTCGATGGCAGTCAGCGTTGAGATTTGCATCTGCGCGCCAAGCTCATCGAAGCCGACCAGACGGGCAGCCGTCTGTTCACTCAGAGCCATCAGGCCTCGTCATCCATGTCGGCCGTCGCCTCCAGGAGTGCCTCGAGTTCCTCCTCACCGGGCAGGAAGGCGGGAGTGTCCTCGCCGGGGTCGGGCAGCACGTCGGCGTCGGCGCTCTCGACGAAATCATCGTCCGCGTCGGCAACCGGTTCCGGGGCGGTGACGATACCGGCCGGGTCGTCGTTGTCGACGACCGTGATCTCGGGGCACGTCACCGGGTTGCCGGATCCATCAGCCCACTCCCATGCCGCCGCTGCGAGCGCGCGGTAGGAGTCAATGGAGATCGTGACCGGCTCGGTGAGCTCGATGTCGTCAAGGGTCAGCACGCCGGCGCGCGTCACCTTGGCCACCTGGGACAGGCCGCACGTCCACGTCCCATCGCGGTGGTGCTTGGGCGCCGGGTGCGATTCGAGCAGGCCGCGCATGTCGATTGCGAGGTAGGCGGGACGCTGGCCACGCGGGGCGCGCAGGACCGCGCGGGCCTGGTGAACGCCGGTCAGGACGTGCATGGCAGGCACGCCAGCTGCGACGGCTCCCATGATGTCGGTCTCGAGGCGATCACCCACCGCCAGGGGGTTCGTAGCTCCGAGGAGGTCGCTCGCGCGGCGGTAGATGCCGGGCTCGGGCTTACCACCGGCGGTGGGACGCTTACGGGTGGCGTGCTGGATCGCGCGCACGAGAGAACCGTTGCCGAGGGCCTGGCCGCGCTCGACGGGCAGCGTCGCGTCCAGGTTGGAAGCGTAGAAGGCTGCGCCGCGTTCGATGGCGAAGGCGCCCTCTGACAGGAGGCTCCAGTTGACCTCCTTGTCGAGCCCCTGGACGACGGCTGCGGGCTCATCGTCGGCGCTCTCCACCAGTTCAAAGCCCTGCTCTTCGAGAGCGAGACGGAGGCCGGGGCCACCGAGCACGAAGACCTTGGCGCCCTGCTCGAGTTCTTCCGCCATAATCGCGGCGATGTCCATCGCCGAGGTCATGACCATGTCGGGGGTCGCCTCGAAGTCCATGCCGTTGAGCTTGTCTGCGACCTGCTGCGGGGTGCGCATCGCGTTGTTCGTGACGAAGGCGGAAGACATGCCCATCGTCCGCGCCTCGATAACGGAGGAGGCCGCGTGTTCGATGCGCTCGTCGCCGGACCAAGCGGTGCCGTCGAGGTCGAGCAAAGCGCAGTCGAATTCTTCGGCCAACGCGGCCTCGGAGCCTCGCAGCGGCGAACGCTTGTTGTCGACGTCGGCGTCCTGGTACAGCGCCACGTCGATAATGTCGGTGTCTTCGACCTGAGCGGGCATCGCAGCGATGACCTCCTCGGCCTCTTCGGCGCGACCGAGCTCTGTCAGGCGCTCGGCCTTGACCTCCATGAGTCGGCGACGAAGCTCGTCGTCGGCGGACGGGGGAAGCGCGGCCAGAGCGTCATCGACGATCACGAGGCCGACGTCGGACTGGCCGAGGTCGGCGCGAGCGCCGGATGAGACGAGAACGAGCTCGACCTGTTCGGCGAGGTCAAGGGCCGAAGAATCGGTAGCATCGATAATGTCAACGGCCTTCTCGGGATGTCCGAGCCCACGCTCGGCATCGGCTTCCACGGCGCGTAGCGACTCGTCCCCGCGCATGCGGCGAACGGCGCGAACCTCGCGCAGCGCCTCCTCATAGCGACCCGATGCGTAGGCGGTCAGTGCGGCGGCCTCGCGGACGACGTCGACTCGGCCCGCTCGCCGAACCGCAGCCTGCGCGTGCTGGTAGGCGGCCTCGGGATCGAGGTCGATGAGCTGACCAGCCATGACGAGGTGGCGTGCGACAATGTCACGATTGGGGCCCGACAGAGTCGTCAGCGCGCGCAGCGCGTCGCGGTCCAGCTCGTCAGCACTGACGCCGGCAGGAATCGTCGGCTCATCGCCGTTGGGGGAAACGTATTCCTCAGTCGAGGAGTAGTTCTGGTAGTTCGCGTCCTTGCGACGCTCGTTGCTGCGAGGGCCTCGGCCCCCGCGATCGTCACGAAAACCCGCGCGGCGATCGTCGCGCTGCTGGAACCCACCGCGACCGCGATCCTCAAAGCCACCGCGTCGGTCATCACGACGCTGGAAGCCACGATCACCATCGCGGCGATCATCGCGAGAACCGAAATCACGGCGATCATCATCACGACGCTGGAAACCGCGATCACCATCGCGGCGATCATCGCGGAAACCACCACGACGATCATCATCACGACGCTGGTAACCGCCGCGGCGATCATCGCGCTGTTGGAACCCACCGCGACCGCGATCCTCAAAGCCACCGCGTCGGTCATCACGACGCT
>ERZ773072.811-NODE-811-length-16356-cov-7.674130_pt1 | contig 16356 bp, 19 predicted proteins | sample MGYA00580617_ERZ773072 | MGnify/ENA primary metagenome ERZ773072 (study PRJEB29015, sample SAMEA2737970) | human oral metagenome | biome: human oral; feature: human-associated habitat; material: dental | place: China | collected 2122 ...
AGAGTTGGACATAGTTTTCAGCCCCTCCCCAACCAGTTCGTACATATTTTTTCTTAGCCTTTAATCCAGGCAAGATTTCTTCAAATGTCATGTTTTTCTCCTTTGTTGTCTATAAACGTTGATTTAATAGGCTTTTTAGTCAGCCTATGAGTTCTAAAATATAAATTTGTTCACCTTTTTGTGGACTTACAAGCTATTCATGGCTTTTTCAAAATATGAAACCGCCTCTTTTTCTTTATCCGCAGATAAGTGGCTGTATATATCCATGGTCATAGCTAAAGTAGCATGACCTAAACGATATTGTAATTCTTTATAGCTGATACCAGCATTTAGCAATAAACTAGCGTGAGTATGGCGGAAAGCGTGAAAAGTAAAGCGAGGGATAGAAATCTCATTACAGCGTCTATCTAAAGCCTCCTGTCTGGTTGCCAGGTTCTGGTACTCTCTCGTAGGTGTTGCAAACACCACAGACGAAACACGCGCCCCGGACTCCAAATATAATTGGCGTTGTCTATTCTGGTAAAGACGTAACATGTTGACCGTTTTCTTGTCTATGCTGATTGTTCTAACTCCTGCTTTGCTTTTCGGTGTACCTATTAACTTTAATAATCTACTGTAATTCTTGTTAATGCTTATAGTTCCATTCTCAAAATCAATATCCGACCATTCCAAGGCTACTACTTCACCAAAACGACAACCAGTAGCAAGTAAGACACTATACAGAACATAATCAAAATAATATCTATATTTCTTAAACGCCAGTTTTTCCATATGGAGCAACAAAGCCTTTAAGTCGTCTGAAGCTATGAACTTAATAGCTGCATTCTCACGTTTAGGCTGTTTAGGGAGAATAATATCCCTAGCTGGATTGAATGGCAAGAGCTGGAGAGATACCCCATACTGTAAAACACGCCTATTTATTGAATGAACCACAGCATAATGGACTAGCTGAGTCGATAAATCATTGATAAAGCTTTGTATATAGCCAACAGATAGCTTGGTCAGTTTGAGAGTACCAAAGACAGGTATAAGATGATTGTAGAGCATTCTCTTAGTGTCTAAAAAAGTCTGAGGCTTTACTGTAAGCTGGTAACTGTCTAGCCATAGATCAGCTAACTCCTGATAATTCTTTACAGGTACTACTTTTGTCACTGTACAACCGTTTGATAAAAAATCATCTTGCGCGTGCTTTGCTTTTTGCTTGACCTCTTTTCTTGTCCTACCCGTTACACTTGTTTTGGCTTTCTTACCTGTTACCTGGTCAACTCCTAAATATACATTAGCACGGTACACTGTTGTACCGTTTTTCTTTCTGACTTCAGTTATTTGCATGTTTTAAACCTTTCTAAAAAACATCAGCAGGCAAGCTATTATTAAAAAGGTTTTAGATTGTGGTTTAAATCATGCTAGGGCTTCATAGTTTGCCCTGTATTCGATTTTAAAAAGTCAGGCGGTAAATAAAATACCAGAGTTGGAAATAAGGCGGATATGGAGCTTATACTGGGTTGAAGCTCGAACGAACCACGAGAATCCACGCGCTTCAGGATTGTTGAACATTGTGGCGCGTGGTATGCTATAGGTCGCATTTTAAATGCAAGAGTGTTATAATGATGTTGTAAATACCTAACCTTTCGCTTATTTTCAGTTAGGTACTATTAGACAAGTTGGCAGTAGCTAGCTTGTCTTTTTTTGTTGCTATTTTGCACTTTTGCCCATTTTTGCGCTTTAGTCTGTAAAATTGGCTTTCTATTCTTCAATCTCCCCTGTTTTTGCACAATAGACCATGAAAAGATGGTTGCTATTGGCGAATATGGGGGATTTTTAAATTATTCAAACCCTTTAAAGTTATCTAAAATCTTATCTTTTGAGTCTGGATGATGAAATCTAGTTGATAACAATTGATATTGGACAATATTTCTAAAAAGAGCTAGCTCTATCTTGTCTCTTAGTATTTCAAAAATATCATCGAAATCATTTTCACCATTATTTTCAAGTAATTCGAGTGCTTCAATAGCTTTATTTTTATTGTATCGTCCATTCAGAGAGTCAGCAACTTTTTTATATGTTTTGATTTTTTCAGAAATTTTTTCAAAATATTCTTTTCTGGTTTTATCTGGATTGCTATAATCTCCGTTAAAAAAGATATATTCTTCAAGATCTGCTGCGTCCATGAGGTCAATAACTTCATACCCCAACAGATATCCAACACTTACTCCGAAGTAGTCAGCAAGTAGCTGGGCTTTTTCTGGTTTAATTTGGCTCTCTCCGTTTTCCATTCGTTGGAATGACCTTAAAGAAAATCCCAAAGTTTCAGCTATTTCTTTTTGAGATAGCTTTTTTTCTTGTCTTAATTCTTTCAATCTATTCATGTTTTATCACACCTTTCACAGATGATTATAACCTTATGTTTAAAAAAAGTCAAAAAATGACGTAAAAAAATCAAAAAAACTATTGACAACGCCTAAAACTGACGCTATAATAAAAATCAAGCTTATAGTGCGTCAAAAAACGACGTCAAGCACCCCCCTCCAACCTTTCACACTTTCAATCTATTCATGGAGGGGGATTTTTTAGAAAGGAGCAAATCTATGAGCAAACTACGAGGCTATCGGGTTATGTTAGGACTAACTCAGCAACAGATGGCGGACAAGCTAAAAATTTCTTTACAGTCATACAACAACAAAGAATTATGTAAAACGCCATTCAATGACAAAGAACGCCTAGCGATTAAGTCAATGGTTGCAGAAATCAAACCAGACATAACCATAGATGAACTATTTTACAGTTAGAAAGGAGCAAACCAATGGAACTAGTCTACATGGACGGCAAGAAAGAGCCGTACACACTAAGCAGTATCGTTGCAGAATGCGCTGAAATTAAGCACAGACATTTGAAAATTTTGCTGAATAAGCACCGAGAGGACTTTGAAAGTTTCGGAAAGGTGCAATTTAAAATTTCACCTTCAGAGAGTGGGCAAAATGTACGGGATTATATTTTGAACGAGCAACAAGCAACCTTGCTGATCACTTATCTAAAGAATACCGAACCTGTACGGCGGTTCAAAATGAACCTAGTCAAAGCATTCTTTGAAATGCGTGAGGAGCTTTCTAAGTTTCGTATGCAGAGAGCGCTAGAAAAGCCCAGAAGAAAAACACTGCATGACAGTATAGAAACATGGGAGGCAAAACCCAAGCACGCGCACAGCACCATGAACAACTTGCTACTGAAGGCAGTAACTGACATGAATGCTAAGCAGTTAAGGGAGGAACGTGGAGGCTATAATGGCATTGATAGCTTGACCAGTGACGAGCTGGAGCAATACCAGGCATTTGAAGACATGGTAATAGCCATGATTGGCTTGAATATGAGTTATCAGGAAATCAAGGCTATGGCATTCAGAAATAAAAAAACACGCCAAGAAAGCGCGTGATTGCAACAAAAAAGGCTTACCGAGACCAATCAGCAAAGCCTTTCGCACTAACACTAAAACGAATTTAACAAAGCAGGCAAGCTATTATTAAAGAGGTTTTAGTAAAGATTTATACCTAGATTATAGCATATTTAGGGCAATTTGACCATACGGAGAGCGCCAACTCTTAAAACTGGTACTTTCTCACGCTCTCAAACTTTGGCGACTCAGAGCGTGGGCAATCGGTATAGTAAAAGGCAAGAAAGACATTAAAAAGCTGTCAAAACATGACAAGCCCATCAAGGCAATTACATAAACATAGAAACAGAGGTAAAAAACATGACAACAAAAAAAGCAACATCAAGCCAACAAGTTCTATTGTCGGCTAAGAAACTAGCAGAATTAGGGAACGAATTAACCGACATCATGAATGTTTTAGAAATGAATAACCTAGCTCTTGAAGGGCTTGAGTTTGCACTGCAGAAAGATACAACCACGTTCTTATGGCTTGCTAAAAAATACACTGATACAGCATACACCCAGAATGAAAAGCTATACGATCGTCTAAATGAAATAGCCTTTTTGCTTTTGAACAATGACGACGCTAAAGAGCTGGAGGCATGCCATGACTAAAGATATTAAAGAAATGGCACAAGCCGAAGATGACTTGCTGAATATGGAACAACCTAAACAAGCGGAATTTATCAAGAACTATAAGGCGAGGGCATAACATGAACGAACTAGATTTAACCAACACACAGGCGCTTATCTTTTCCGTGGTACTGATTGGCTTACTACTTTACCTAAACCACCGAGACCGCCAAAAAAGCGCCCAATTTGAGCGAGAAAACCAACAGACAACAGAAACACCTAGCGAGGATTTAAACCCTGATTATGGGCGATATATCCAGATTGCAGGGGTCAACGTATGGGGAGGGATTGAATGAGTCTAACAATGAATGATAAGCGAGTATTAAGACTAATCAAGGTCGGGGCTGAGAACTCCATAACAGGGGCAGAAATCAGCCTAATCACCAAACTAGCAGAAAGAACCGTACAGGACATTATCAGCCGTCTGATCACGCGCTACGGTGTTCCTATCGTTGGGGTACGTCACGGAGCTTTTAGAGGCTACTTTATCCCAGCTAACAAAGAGGAACTACTGGACGGCGCAAAGGCATTTTATAACCAGGTACAGGAAGAACAGAAACGCCTAACTGTCCTTTTGAATGCCGATTTAGAGAGCTATAAGCAACTACTAAAGGGAGCTGATGAACATGTTCAGTTTGAGTAAAGAAAGCGAAAGCAGCCTAAAACGTGGCATTCTAAAACTGATAGAGAGTTTTCTAAAAGATTATCTAAAGCCTAAACAACGTATAACGGGTTTAATAACACCTAAACAGCTTAAAGAAGAGTTAGAGATAGACTACAATACCTTGAAGCGTTGGGAACGTGCAGGGCTCAAAAGGTTTACTCCTCCTATCGAGGATACACGCAAAGTCTTTTATAAAGTCGATGATATTCTAATATTTCTAGGAGCTGAAAGATGACAATTTACGAGGCTAGAGGATTTCAAAATAATCTGGTTTATCCATTTGATAAGATTGAGCCTTTCCAGTACATTGAACAATTTAAACCCCTGATAGTTCCTGAAGGGGCAGACATTGAGGAATACAAGCGAACTCAAGCCCCCTACTGTTTGAGTGGTAAGGTTATACCAGAGAAAAATGGGAGTTACAAGCGAAACAACAGCAGCCTAGTATATCGGGATTTGATTTTCCTTGATTATGACGATATACAAGGGACGTCTGAGAGTTTCATAGAAGCCGTTTCTAGCGCCTTGTTTGGCTATTCCTATATTTTATACCCCACTATCAAACATAGCTTTGAAAAGCCCCGTTTTCGCCTTGTGGTGAAGCCTAACAACGTGATGAATGAGGAAATCTATAAGCAGGTAGTGAAGGAGATTGCTGACAAGATAGGACTCCCCTTTGACATAGCCAGTCTAACCTGGTCACAACTCCAAGGGCTACCAGTAACCACTGGAGAACCATCAGAATATCAGAAAATTGTCAATCACGGTCTAGATTATCCAGTCCCCAAGGTTGAACCAAGAGCGAAGCAAGGAACTACTGAGCGTTATAAACCTAGAGTAAGTGGCCAGAGGTCTATGACCATGAGAATTATTGACACGCTTTTTAATGGCTTTGGAGACGAGGGAGGGCGTAACGTGGCAGTGACCCGCTTTGTAGGCTTACTCTTTAACAAGTGGGTTGATTGTGACCTAGAGACCGCCTACGAGCTGACAAAGATAGCTAATAGCGTGACTGCTGAACCGTTACCGATTGAGGAACTAGACCGTACTTTCAGCAGCATAGCACGGGCAGAATACAGAAAGAGAGGGTAGAACCATAGAACTAGAAGAATTGGAAAACCTAAAAAGTGAAATCTTAGAGGTGAGAGAGCAAGAGCAACCACCTAGAACGATGAAAGAACTTGAAAATCGTATCTTTCAGGCTGGTGAAAAATGGCGGGCAGAACATACCGAGACTAAGGTAAATGAGTCCACAGGGGACGTTACTGAAAAGGTCGCTATGCCCCAAACCTTCACAGTCGCTAAAATTTTAAGCGATATTGTCACGTTTACTTTTATCAGTAAGAGCAACATAGCTGATTATAGCCTACTCTATATCTATGATTTAGACGAGGGTATCTATACCGCTAGTAATGACCTGTTTAACCTATTCTGTAAGACTTTTGACGTGAGAATTAAGCCCAGAGAGTGGCCACAGATTAAGTTAATGGTTAGGACATTGACCAAGATAAAGAAGCCTTTAGAGAGTGCTAACCTTGTACCTGTAAAGAATGGCATTATTGACCTAAGAACTAAGGAGCTACTCCCTTTTAGCCCTGACTATGTGATTACAAGCAAGATCAGCACAGCCTACCACGCGCCTAAACGAGTCCCAACAGATCGAGAGGGCAAAACTTTTGACGATTGGCTAAACTCAATCGCTTGTAATGATAGTGAACTGGTAACACTGTTTTGGCAGATTATCCTAGAGGCTATCAATCCTAACCACACCCGCAATAAGTTTGCGATCTTCTACGGGGACGGTAACAATGGTAAGGGGACGTTTCAGCGCTTCCTTATCAATTTGATAGGAGAAAGCAATATATCAGCCTTAAAGCCAGCGCAGTTTGCTGAAAAGCATAACTTAGAAACCTTGGTGGGTAAAGTTTGTAATATTGGAGACGAGGCCCCAAACGAATACTTAAAAAATCCGTCTGATTGAATGAGTATCACTAGCGGGGACACCGTGCTAGTCAACCCCAAAGGACGCCCAGCCTTTGAAGCTACTTTCAAGTTATTCAATATCTTTTCAGGGAATTATATTCCCAACGGTGGCAATAAGACAAAAGGCTGGTATCGTAGAATTATGATCGTCCCTTTTAATGCTGACTTTAACGGGGAGAAGGAAAAACCTTGGATAAAAAACGAGTTTCTAGCAAACAAGGAAGTCCTAGAGTATGCCCTGTACAAAGCTATCAATCAAGAGCCTTTTACACACTTTATCGAACCTAAAGCAGTTAAAGGCCTTCTAGAAGAATATCAGGAAGATAATGACTACTTGCTTTCATGGGTTAAACACGAATACATGGAAAAAGGTTGGCACGAGCTGGACGTAGTACCTGTTTTTATCGTTACAAGATCACTGAAGCACTATGCTGAAGATATGGGAATACCCAAGCCTAATGTTTACGGGGCAGGAAAAGAAACTATCAGGCACTTACAACAGTTGACACCCTATCGGTATTCTCTAAGAAAGAAAAGAGTTCCTTCAGAAGATTTTGAGAAACTAGAGGCATGGGACGCTGACAAGACAAAAATGCGGACACCCCAACACTCTATCACTAAGCAAGAATAAGTGTGACGTTCTTTTTTTGCTGAAACCCTTGATAATACTGATTTTCTTGAAAAAAGTGTGACCTTCTGTGACGTTTTCAAAAAAGAAGGTCACACCCCTTGGAGCCTTGATATATCTAGCTTTAGGGGAATAGGTGTGACGTTGTGACATTCTTTCCAACTCTTATATATAGAAAAAATGCAGTATTTATATATATAGGAACGATAAAACAAAAGAACGTCACAGGGTCACAGAGATAGCCTAATCCATTGAGCCCCGAGGGTTTGAGCGTGTGATGTTCTTTGTCACAGAAGGTCACACAACACGAAAAATATTACATAATTTACCTTAAATTAAGAAACGGAGAAAAACAACATGACACTAAAAACAGTTTCAGACAAAGCAAAAACATTTACTTTCACTTACGAATTTAGAGACCTAGATACTGCTATGGTAGCAGGTCACGCGCTACTGGGATACATGACTGGGACATATTTCCAGACTGTAATCTCATTGACCTACAAGGATAAAGGCACGCTTGTCGCTGAGTATGTGGAAGATCATAAGCTAAACAAGACTTTCAAGCGTATTTGTGACAGTTTCAAAGACTATTACAAGCAACTAGAGGGAGAGGAAGCGTTTGAAGAACGTTATAAACGGGAGCGCGTGGCTCAACTCAAAGAGTCAGAGGATTTTGAGAGTTTGCTGAATAAGGTCACAGATTACGAGCTGGAACTACTAGACTATGCTGATCGCTTGCTTTCTGATAAGCCTATCCCTATGGACTCTATGACCGCTTTTGGTACGTTGGAAATGCTGGGCGATGAAAGTATTAGCCTACTCCAACAGTTGGACGTAGAAGGCGAATATAGAGACCTTGCTGGTTATTCTGGTCAATAAAACACAGGAAGGGGAGCAATCCCCTTTTAGCATTTAGGCAATAGATTTGGTTTTTTCCATATAGGGGGTATTTTTGAACGAATGGAAGTTATAAAATCAATAACCATAGAGACATTTATAAAACCAATGAAAAACAAGAATATCAGTCATGGTATAGCTGAGTTGGACGGTAGAAAACTGGAAATAGACTTAGATAACCTGTATATCACCTTTGGGAGTAATCATTTTGATTTAGCAAGTATACCAGGAACTAAGGGAGGTAATCGCTACTTCTTTCTTTGTCCTATTTGTGGTAATCGATGCAGAAAACTCTATAAGAGACTATTGCAATATGGTTGTGGATCATGCCAGAAAATACACAAGACAACACTGAACCGAAGTAAGACAGATTGTCAATACTATTGGGAGCTTGCGCTTAGGGAAGCTAGAAAGGTAGAACCAGGTTGGAGTCCCAAACGTGGCGGATATATGTTTGATAGTTTTCCTGAAAGACCAAAATACATGAAACAGAAACGATATTATAAGCACTATCAAAAGTTTGTTAACTACACCAGAAAAGGGGATAGCTTTTGGCTGAATGGTTTGAGATCCCTGAGATAATTTGTAGTAGGGTGCAATTTACAAAACAAACAAATACTACATATTAGACGGTTTAAATGTTAAAAAAGCTAGATATATCAAGGATTTAAGTAAGTAGAGCGTTCCAAAAAAAGTGTGCGATAAAGGGAGCGCGTGTTTTGATAAAAAAATTATTCGTCTAGGAAAAGGAAACAGGAAATACTTAGTTTTGGGTAAGGTATCGAAGTTTTTCAATGGTGAGGTTTTGGTTAGGTAGTGGCAGAAAATATGCCTGACAAATGGCAGGATTATGTGCGTTGAACTCCGAGCGAACGCCGAGAAAATAGCTCTTGAACAGAGAACGAACAGAGAAAATTATATTGCTTGAACCTCGAGCGAAGCCCGAGAAAGTGGGGTATATCCCCCTATCATTTATCAAGCAGATAAGAGTAATAATAACCCTCCTTAACTCCCTGAGAAACGACAAGCAGATAAGCGGAGTTTTTACCCCTCTTATTTCGGATTTACTCCTTGCAGAATGATAAGCAGATAAGGAGGACAATAAGCCTTCTTAATTGCTTACAAAACAATAGGGAGTTAAGACGAATTTAAAAGCTCTTTATTGTCGTTTTTCTCCTTGTCAAATGGTAAGGAAATAAGACAGGAAATAACATCGCTTATTTTGATTTTGCTCCCTGAAAAACTGTAAGGAGATAAGGAGACTTATTAGCTGCCTTAATTTGGATTTTCTCCTTACTAAATGATAGGGAAATAAGAACTAAAATAACTCCCCTTATGTTCCTACAAAATGATAAGAAAATAAGAGCGGTTTAAAAGTCTCTTATTTCGGATTTACTCCTTGCAGAATGATAAGCAGATAAGCAAAGAAATAACTTGCCTTAATTGCTTGCAGAATGACAAGGAAATAAGGGAGATAAAAACGTCTCTTAATTGCCTATCAAACCATAAGGAGATACGGGGGCTATCCCTTACCTACGAATTTGAAGCTAGAGCGAACATAGAGAAATAGCAAAAAAAGCCAAGACACTCCGCCTCAGCTATAATTAACACAATAAAATTATACCATACAGGAGGCCAAAGTATGACACCAGAGCAGGTAAAAGAAAAACTAGAGGGTGTTAAGTGGATCAATAAAGAAATTAAAGGTTTATATTTGGAATTGGAAGCCCTTGAAGGTGGTATTATCAAAAAGCCAACACTAAGCCATACTAGAGTACAGACCAGCAGAGAAAACAAGGTAGAGAATAACCTTATAAGTATCCTGAAGTTGAAAGAGGACACTTTACAGAGAATTGAGCGACTTACTGAAGAGAGAATGGAAATATCTAGGCTGATCGATGAGCTAGCCAATCCGCTTGAGCGTGCTGTTCTAAGACTTTTTTACTTGAATGATCTCGTAGCTTTGGAAGTGGCCGAAGAAATAGGAAAATCTACCACCTCAGTATATCGAGTAAAGCAGGAAGCTATAGAACACTTGGCAGGTATGGTAAATGCAGATTGATAAAAAAGAGACAGTCAAACAGGTATACAGATTTCTAAAAAGCTATCGAGGTGGTGTTTTGTTGAGAAATGTTGAGAATTAAGTGAGGGAATATGGACATTTATGGACACATATCGCCAGTCGTTGAAAAACTAAAAAATAATCTCTGGTTCTGAAAAGTTCCTACATATTCCACCAGAGCGGAGAATCAGAAGCATGTAAGTAGGCGAATGTAGGCATACGCTTCATATTTGTCCCTATTTCGGTTTGTTTTGAACTGGATGACTAAAACACCACGGACAAACTACAAGCCCTTAGAAACAAATCTGGGGGCTGGCTTTTGTGATTTGAGAGATAATAAGTATTATCTCTTTACAGTACGTGTTATACGTGTTATAATAATACTGTCAGGAGGTAAAAGCGCTATGCCTATGACACAAAAAGAGATGGTCAAACTCCTTATGGCTCATGGTTGGATAAAAACCAAAGGCGGTAAAGGCTCCCACGTTAAAATGGAGAAGGAAGGGGAAAGACCTATCACAGTCCCTCATGGTGAACTGAATAAGTACACTGAAAGAGGGATAAGAAAGCAAGCAGGACTGTAATAAAAGCAGTCCCCCGCTTGTCTTTGATTTTGGAGGTAAACTATGCTTGTCACTTATCCAGCTTTATTTTATTATGACGATACAGACGGAGCTAACGCCCCTTACTTTGTAACTTTCCCAGATTTTGAACATTCAGCAACTCAAGGGGAGGATATGGCAGACGCTATGGCAATGGCCAGCGATTGGCTCGGTATTAACCTAGCTGATTATATCGAGAATGGGCGAGAAATTCCTACCCCTACTCCTATTAACGCTTTATCTTTGGCTTCTAACAACCCTTTCCAGGATGATGAGGACATAGATCTAGTCTATGATCCTAGTAAATCTTTTATCTCTATGGTTATGGTTGACGTTGCAGAATATCTAGGCAGTCAAGAGCCTGTTAAAAAAACCCTAACCATTCCACGTTGGGCGGATACATTAGGGCGTGACCTAGGGTTGAACTTCTCACAGACCCTAACAGACGCTATTGCTGATAAAAAAATCCATGCTTAATAATTAACTATGATATAATTGACTTATAAACAGAGCCTTTCCATCTCCCCTTGAAACAGTTCGTTCTGCAGTAGGAGGTGGGACGGTTCTGTTTTTACCATAAAGGAGTATTTAACATGGCAAAAGTTAAAGAAAAATGGAACCCAACAATATCCCATATTGTCCCTAAAGGTACCAAACTAGCAGACGGTACAATATTAGACAAAGAAACAACCTTAACACAAGAAGAATTTACTAAAAATCCCCCTGTTATTCCAGCAGGACATCCTTTTTATAATATTTGGGCTAGCATAATTAGAGAAAAGATAGAAAAAGGAGAGTTATAAGATCAAAATACTGTACATTTCCACTTGATATTCGCTTGAAAACGACTTGTTAAGGTCAACAAAATTGATAACCACGCGCTTTTATCTATCTCACCTTTTCGATAGATAAAACAACCAATGCGCGTGATAAACATGGTATAATATATTCACAGCTGGAGGCTTGCATAGTCTAGCCGATTAGGGAGAGTTAGACCGTGCGGTCACACACTCCCTTTTTTGGTATAATAAGCCTATCAGATAAGCAAAAACAACTAAAAAAGCGTAGCTGATGACTACGCTAGTTCTTGCCTGCTGAACTCGTAAATTATTGACCTATTTTAGGTCTTTTTTTACTCCCCTTTTTGTGGACTTTGGGAGAATATTAAAGGTCATTTGTGACTATGTTATTTCAAAAAGTTCACAAAAATAAGGCCTATAAACTCCTATTTAAAGCCATTCCTAGACACTTTTCAGGATTTCTTCAAATGTCATGACTTTCTCCTTTATTGTCTACTCATTTTTATTATAACAAAAAACCGGGAACCAATCTATCATGGTTCCCGATTTTATTCTTCCTTAATCTCTTCCACCAAGTTTGCTATTGATAGTCATCATGATGCTTGCAATTTTCTCTCCCCAGTATGGGTCCGAAGCATAGAGAACATTCATTCCTGTCGCCTTGTTCCCCAAGTGGTCTCTTCCACTGTCAATATAGTTCTCACGAATCCACTTAGCCGCGCCGAGGATCCCCTTATCCACATCATCAAATCTCTTGGCTGAAGTATACGGGCTCGAATCATAAGCTGCAATTCCAAAGAAATTATTCTTATCCTTAGCTATCTGGCTCCGTCCCCAAGCGCTCTCAAGTGCACTATGAGCCATTAAGTAAAGAGCATTTACACCATAGCGTTCCTCAGCTTCCTTAAAAACAGCTCCCTTACCAGCGAGGCGACTATCCCGAATATTCATCAAAGAATAAACTTTATCCAATTCGGCTGCACTGTAATTACTTAGTTTAGTCAAATTTCTAAAGAGGAAAGGATTTTCAATGGTAAAGCCATCAAAATGAATTCCATCAGTCGAATAATATTTCTTACCAATGGTCATAGCTGAGCTATGTGGAGCAACACGGAGACTCACATAAGGTGACAACTCATGGTAAAAATACTTGCCATCGCTTGTATAGTGAGGGACAAATTCACTGTCTTTATCAATAGCTACTAAATCACTTTTATTCATGAAGCCGGATAAACCAGAAATATTAACTGGTACTTGACTATCTTTTTTAGATTGGGCATCTCCAAGCGAGACGATGGTTCCCTGTGATACATAACTCAATCTTTCACCAGAAGCGCTATAAACATAAGCAGTAATTGGCTTCACTTTGTAATATTTTGCGTCTGAGATCCACTTCCCATTATTCTGGAAGGAATACTCTTTACCTTTGATCGTGAAAGTACCTGTTACATATCGACCATCATCTTTTAGATAGTACCAAGCATCGTAATCTTTGTCAAAAATCCATTCATTTTTGGCCATATAACCACCAGATTTAAGGTAGTATGAACCAATCCATTCACGGGAAGCGTAGGCCCCACCTGACTTCAAGTAAAACCAGCTATTGTAGGATTTATCAAAAATCCACTCTTTTTCCGCCATAGCGCCACTATCTTTCAGATAGTAGTCACTTTTCCACTGGCTACTTGCCATCACGCCATCGCTATTGAAATAGTACCATGTCCCTTTGATTTTTTCCCATTTATTGCGGGAAATTTTTCCTGAAGCTGTAGCATAGTACCACTTGTCGGATATTTTTACCCAATCGTTTTCTGCCATAGCACCACTACCTTGGAAGAGATAGTCATTGTAGACGGTGCGACTAAGCATGACACCATCTTTATTAAAGTAATACCAGACACCTTCAATTTTTTCCCATTTGTCGCGAGAAATCTTGCCTGAAGCTGTAGCATAGTACCACTTATCAGAAATCTTTACCCAATCATTTTCTGCCATAGCACCGTTACCTTTGATAAGGTAACCATCAACTATAGTATTACTGAGCATAATACCGTTTTTATCAAAGTAATACCAAGCACCTTCAATCTTTTCCCATTTGTTGCGAGAAATCTTGCCTGAAGCTGTAGCATAGTACCACTTGTCAGATATTTTCACCCAATCGTTTTCCACCATAGCACCGTTACCTTTGACAAGGTAACCATCAACCATGGTATTACTGAGCATAATACCGTTTTTATCAAAGTAATACCAGACACCACCAATTTTTTTCCAGTTTACGACAGACTGGTTATTTTCATAAAAACGCCAGTTTCCTTGCTCTTTTTTCCAACCTTCCTTGATAACGTGCTCTTTTTTTTCCTTTTTAGAAGGGTCTTCCTCTTTTACAGTTGGCTCTTTCTTTGGCTCCACTTGGGGAACCTCTTTTTTCGGAGTAGCCTGAGGAACTTCTTTTTTGGGAGCAGCTTCTTCTTTTTTCTCGACTACATCTGTGGTCTGAGTTTTTTTCGTAACCTGAGATTCTTCAGCATATACAGATGTCTTTGCAAATCCTGCCATAGAAAGAACGACAGTACTTGCAAGTAATATCTTCTTCATTTTATTCTCCTCAGTAGAAAACGATCTACACTATTACTATTTTATAAAACCTATTGTAACATAGTTAACTAACGGAAATATTACAAATTGATGAAGATTCTATGTCTTGTTGACGATAAGCAAGGTCTAGCTTATCTCAGACTGGCTTTGACTTCTCGACGAAGTTCTTCTAAACTGCTAATGCCATATTTGTCCATAACTTTTGGTAGATTTTCGATGATGTCAGGACAGGTGTAAGGATTGGTAAAGTTGGCTGTTCCAACTCCGATGGCAGAGGCTCCAGCCAGATACATTTCTAAAGCAGCTTCAGCCGAATCCACTCCCCCCATTCCAATGATGGGCAAGTCTGTGGTTTGAGCTACTTGGCGAATGAGTTTGAGAGCGACCGGAAAAACTGCTGGGCCTGACATCCCACCCGTTCCATTGGCTAAGATTGGTTTTCTAGTTTTGAGGTCAAAGCGCATACCGACAAGAGTATTGATCATGGTTAACCCACTTGCTCCTGCATCTTCTGCGGCTTTAGCAATAGTGACAACATCCGTTACACTAGGAGTTAACTTAACATAAACTGGCACATCAGAGGCTTCCACAGCTGCTTTTACTACTTCATAAGCTAGATCCGGATCTTGCCCAATCAAAAGTCCGTGATTGCCGTGATCCACATTAGGACAAGAGATATTGAGCTCGATAGCTTTTACATTTGCAGCCTTAGAAATTCCTCGAGAAACGGCAGCGTACTCTTGTTTTGAAAAGCCTGCTACATTGGCGATGATGGGAAGCGTAGGATACTCTCTTTCCAGCCAAGGCAACTTTTCAGCTAAAACAGCTTCTAAACCTGGATTTTGCAAGCCGATTGCATTGAGCATACCAGCAGGCGTCTCTGCTACTCTAGGAGTTGGATTGCCAAAACGGGGTTCAAGTGTTGTCGCCTTGATCATAATAGAGCCTAAAAGGTCTAAATCATAGTACTTGGCATACTCTTGGCCAAAACCAAAACAGCCTGATGCTGGGATGATGGGATTTTTCAGGTCCAAGCCTGGTAGAGAAACTTGTAAACGATTTGTAGTCATGACTTTCTCCTTATAACACAACCGTTCCTGTACGGAAGACAGGACCATCTTCACAGACGCGTTGGCTGACCGTCTCACTATCTGGCACTTTTAGAACGCAGGCATAGCAGGCCCCCATTCCGCAAGCCATACGAGATTCAAGAGATAGATAGGCTCTTGGGTGGTCATAAAAGGTTTGATTGATGTACTTCATCATTCCTGGAGCTCCACATGAGTAGACGGCGTCAAACTGATTTTCTAAGTCATTGATGATGACTGACACATTTCCTTTGATACCATATGAACCATCATCTGTCGTTACAAAGACCTGACCATATTGGGCCAATTCCGTTTCCAAAATGACAGCATCCCTGTTAGCAAAACCGAGGACTGTTACTACTTTCACCCCACGCGCATGCAATTCCTTGGCTACCTCAAGCAAGGGCGGAACACCAATCCCACCACCTGCGAGGAGAACCTGGCTCTGGTCGTCCAAGTCAGACAAATCAAAACCATTCCCCTGAGGTCCCATCACATCAAGAGTATCACCCTGACTTAATGTTGAAAAAATAGCTGTCCCAGCACCTTCAATCCGATAAATGAGGCGACACTGCTTGTTTGCCTTGTCAATAGATGAGATTGAAATAGGGCGACGTAAGAGATGGGCATCGTCAGGCACGCGCAGATGGAGAAATTGGCCTGCTCGCATGGCTTCAACCATTTCCCCTTCTAGGACTAATTCAAAGATTGCTGGCGCAATTTCCTCCTGTGTAACCACTTTCATGCTTTCCAAACGAATAGCACCCATACGCTTCTTACATGTGGGATTCATGACTTTTCCTCCTTAAATTTTAAGGGGACCAGATAAAGAAAAGACCTTGCTATTGCAAGGTCTCAGTCGAGATAAGACAGAATTCATGCGCACACCTAAAAAGTCTCCACAGAGAGTTCCCTATCACTTTTATCTGACACCTTGTGAGTCTCTCTGGACTCCCCTTAAAGGTTAAATTTGT